>ERZ1673961.552-NODE-552-length-14163-cov-8.149419_pt1 | contig 14163 bp, 10 predicted proteins | sample MGYA00580189_ERZ1673961 | MGnify/ENA primary metagenome ERZ1673961 (study PRJEB41334, sample SAMN05608105) | rock metagenome | biome: terrestrial subsurface; feature: shale formation; material: shale | place: USA: Pennsylvania ... | reverse complement strand
GCAGTAACCAAACTGGCTGAACCCTTCCCTGATTTAGTTTTACTGGATTGGATGCTACCAGGCGGTAGCGGTATTAACTTTATCAAGCACATGAAACGTGAAGAGCTGACGCGCAATATTCCTGTAGTCATGCTGACGGCGCGTGGCGAAGAAGAAGACAAGGTTCGTGGTTTAGAAGTAGGCGCAGATGATTACATCACCAAGCCTTTCTCGCCTAAAGAGCTGGTCGCTCGTTTGAAAGCTGTCATCCGCCGTGTCACTCCAACTGCACTAGAAGACGTAATTGACGTACAAGGCTTGAAGCTTGATCCTGTATCACACCGTGTGACGGCTAATGACGGTGCTGTTGATATGGGCCCGACTGAATTCAAAATGTTGCACTTCTTCATGACACACCAAGAGCGTGTTTACAGTCGCGAACAGCTACTGAACAACGTATGGGGCACTAACGTGTATGTTGAAGATCGTACGGTTGACGTGCACATCCGTCGTCTACGTAAAGCTTTAGAAGCCGCAGGCCATGATAAATTGATTCAAACGGTTCGTGGTGCGGGTTACCGTTTCTCGACTAAGGCATAAGTTGGTAGTCAGCTGATCGGTCCCATTTTTGGAGTAATGAGTGGTTGAAAGATTAACGTGGAAAAAGCTGGCCTGGGAGCTGGCTTTTTTTTACACCCCCTGGGTGATAGTAGGTTGGATATTCGGTTATATGCCGTGGTTGCTATTAGCAGCGACGGCGTTGCAGCTTGTGTGGCATTTACATAATCAAGTTCGGTTGTCCTCTTGGTTATGGGACGAAAAGCGTCTTACGCCTCCTTCTGGTAGTAGCAATTGGGAGTCGCTCTTTAATGGCTTATACCGTTTGCAACAACGTCAGCGCCGTAAACGCAAAGAGCTAACTAACCTCATTCGTCGTTTTAGAAATGGTGCGGAATCACTGCCGGATGCTGTGGTGGTATTCCGTGCAGAAGGCAATATTGTCTGGTGTAACAAACTTGCACAGCACCTTTTGGGTTTTCACTGGCCAGAAGATTCCGGTCAACCGATTTCAAACCTGATTCGCACGCCCGACTTCATTAAGTACCTCAATAAACAAGATTTCTCTGATCCTCTAGAAATGCGTTCACCTATCAATGTAGAGCGTATGCTAGAGCTGCGTATCGTACCTTACACTGAAGGCGAGCACCTGATGGTTGTGCGTGACGTCAGTCAGTTAAAACAACTGGAAGGCATGCGCCGCAACTTTTTTGCCAATGTTTCTCATGAACTGCGCACGCCAATGACGGTTCTGCAAGGCTATCTGGAGATGACGGAAGATCCAGATATGATCGTAGGTCCAATGTGGACCAAAGCTCACGGTGTTATGACCGAACAGCTTAACCGCATGAACGCATTGGTTAATCAATTACTAACGTTATCGAAAATCGAAGCCGCACCGATGCATGAACTCGAAGATATCGTCAATGTTCCTGCAATGCTCGAAGTACTGGAAAAAGAAGCGGCAAGCTTAAGTGGCGACGATCATCATAAACTGAAGTTCGATGTAGACGAAAGCCTGCGCGTGTTCGGGGATGACGACCAGCTTCGCAGTGCAATTTCTAACTTAGTGTATAACGCCGTGAAATATACCCCTCCAGGTGCCAATATTAATGTGCGTTGGTATCAGAATGCTCAAGGAGCGTGTCTGGAAGTGGAAGACAGTGGTGATGGTATCGAGCCTCAACACTTACACCGACTGACGGAACGTTTTTATCGCGTAGACAAGGCTCGATCGCGTGATACGGGTGGCAGTGGTCTGGGCTTGGCGATTGTGAAGCACGCTCTCAGCCATCATGATTCTCATTTAGAAATCCAGAGTGAGGTCGGCGTAGGGAGTAAGTTCTCGTTTGTACTTCCTGGCCGTTTGGTGGCGAAGTAATGGTATACCGAGTGAGTAAATCAGTACTTGTGGCGCTAATTGCATTGATGAGCTCAGGTGCGTCTTTAGCGAAAGATAAGCCGTTGCCTAGTTACCAGAAAACAACGGGTATTGTCGGCAATTTGTTGTCCGTTGGATCCGATACGTTAGCGGGCATGACGACGCTATGGGTCGAAGAGTTCAAGTCCATTTATCCAAACATTAATGCCCAGGTTCAAGCTTCAGGATCGTCAACTGCGCCCCCCGCATTAGCAGAACAAACCGCTCAGTTCGGACCGATGAGTCGTCCTATGCGCTTAAGAGAAATTGAAGCGTTTGAAAGTGGGCACGGTTACAAGCCGACGGCTTTGCGTGTTGCGATTGACGCTATTGGTATCTTTGTCCATCAGGATAACCCAATATCGGGGCTGAACTTTAAGCAGCTGGATGCGATGTTTTCAGCAACGTTGCGTTGTGGTGAAAGCCAATTCATCACTAACTGGCAACAACTCGGAGTACAGGCGGAATGGGCCAAGCGTAATGTGCAACTATTTGGTCGTAACTCGGTGTCGGGTACTTATGGCTACTTTAAAAGTAACGCCTTGTGTGGTGGTGACTTTAAAACCCGTGTTAATGAGCAGCCAGGCTCTGCTTCTGTAGTGCAGTCTGTGGCATCCACAATAAGTGGTGTCGGTTATTCTGGTGTTGGCTACCGTGTATCGGGAGTACGCCTGATACCTATCGCTAAAACGGGCACAGACTACATCAGTCCAACTCGGGATAACATCGTGACGGGTAAGTACCCACTTTCGCGCTTTCTCTATGTCTACGTAAACAAGCATCCGGATTTCCCGCTCTCACCTATCGAAGCAGAATTCATCCGGTTTATCTTCTCTGCTCAAGGGCAGGCGTTAGTTGAGAAAGATGGTTACGTGCCAATCACGGCTGATTTTGCAAAAGAAGAGTTAAAAAAAGTCGGCTTATAAGCCGACTTTTTAGTGATGAACTTTTTTTGTTTTAAAAGGTGAGTACCCACTTCGCGTTTTCCCAACGCTGCTGCTCTTCCTGTAAGTCTGCATGAAGCAACTTGTTGTTCTCCAGCCACTCTTCATCCGTACAGGTTAACGTCCAGACATCATCTTTGATCGACAGAGTGATGTCGGGTAGTGGCTCGTCGTTGCGTTGGCCATTTAGCACGATCGAAATCCGCAGGATTTTAATCAAGCTAAGCACATCACTTTGTTTGTAAAGGTTAAACTCAGGCAATTCATTGAGCTTTAAAGCTTTGCGCTGAAAGCGAGCCAGCGTTGCTAACACCAACTGCTGCTCTCGGTTAAAGCCCTGCAGTGTTGAGTGCAAGAGGATATAGAATGAATGGCGATGAAAACTGCGTAGGTTAATACTCAGGCCGACTTCGTGTAGCAGTGCTGCCCACTCTAATAAGTCAAACAGATCGCTTTTCTTCTTAATACCCAGCTCGGAATGAACGTGCTCTAACATGTCTCTGGCATGGCCTTTAACACGTGCCGCATGTTCAAGGTCGACTCGATGTTTCTGAGCTAAGTTTTCAGTGGTGCGCATGCGAATGTCAGAGCGGGCAAAGCGTTCTTCCATCTCATACAACAATCCTTCTCTTAGTGCCCCATCGGAAAAGAACATCTGCTCGATTTTTAATGCCTGAAAAATGGCGGTAAGAATCGCGACACCAGCTGCAAAAACGGGCTTACGCTCGTCAGTTAATCCGGTGAGTTCAATGTCGTCAATCGAGGAAAAGGCGCATAAAGCCTCAATGAGTTTATTGAGACGTTTTAACGTAATTAGTCCGTCTTCATAGCCCAGTCCAATCAAAACTTCTTGAATGGCTTTTATCGTACCCGACGAACCAAGCGCAATGTCCCAGCCTTTTTTGCGATATTTACTCGCGATAGATTCGAGTTTTTGCTCAGCAGCCAGCATGGCTTTGCTAAAGTTTTTCCCCGATAACTTACCGTTTTTGAAGAACTGTTCAGTAAAGCTGACACAGCCCATTTGTTTACTGTTGAGCAGCTCAGGTTCAAAGCCCTGACCGATGATCATCTCGGTACTGCCGCCACCGATATCAACAACGAGTTTAGAATTTGACTCGACCTGAGTATGTGCCACGCCTAAATAAATCAGGCGTGCTTCTTCTTCTCCCGGGATGATTTCAATCGGGAACGGCATCACCTCTTTGGCGCGGTTGATAAACAAGTGTGCGTTTTTGGCTCTTCTAAGCGTATGTGTCGCGGCAATGCGCACGTTAGACTCGTCAAAGCCTTGCAGACGTTCGGCAAACATAGCCAGGCACTCAAGAGCGCGCTCCATCGATGCATGGCTTAAGTTCAGCTCACTGTCCAGGCCCGAAGCCATACGAACTCGTTGTTTGTGGCGGCTGACTAATTGCAGGTCAGTACCGACAACTTTTGCCACCACCATGTGGAAACTATTCGAGCCGAGATCAATCGCGGCAATATAACGTTCATCTTGTTCAAGTATCTGAGACATCTGGCCTTTGTCTTCTGGTTTGCTTTTCTATATTTTTAAGATAGTCATAGATGGCAACTTGTGAGCGAACTTTTTTGCGGTTACCGCGAGGTACGTAGCTATTGCTCATCTCTTTATCTATCAAGCGTGCCTTTACGGTATCAGTAAAGTGAATGTTAATTATATCAATAATTCTTTGCTTCAAGCGAGGATCGCGGATTGGGGTCGTGACCTCGATGCGGTGATCGATGTTACGAGTCATCCAGTCTGCCGACGAGATGTAAACCTGAGGATCGCCATCGTTGTGGGCGATGATCACCCTTGGGTGTTCCAGAAAGCGGTCCACGATACTGATTATACGGATATTCTCACTCACTCCTTCGAGCCCCGGTACCAGAGAACACATGCCACGAATGATCATATTTATTTTTACGCCAGCATTACTTGCCGCATAAAGTCGGGTGACGATGCCCTTGTCGACCAGATTGTTAATTTTGATCGTCAGGCTGGATTTTTTCCCTGCTTTTGCATTGGCAATTTCACCATCGATGAGACGATAAATTTGTGAACGCGAGTTTCGTGGAGACACCATCAGATGATTGAATTTTACCGGACGATACGGGTTCTCGATATAACCAAAGACATTACGAACTTCTGTGGTGAGTTCTTGGTCAGCGGTAAGTAGAGCGAAGTCGGTATAAATTCGCGCCGTTTTTTCGTGGAAGTTACCCGTACCGATGTGTGCATAGCGAACGATGTCGTCATCTTCACGACGGCTGATGAGCAGTAACTTAGAGTGTATCTTCAGGCCCGGAGCGCCAAAGATAACGTGTACGCCTGCTTCTGTGAGCACTTTAGACCATTCAATGTTGGCCTCTTCATCAAACCTTGCTTGCAGCTCAACAACCACGGTAACGTTCTTTCCGTTATGTACGGCATCGATCAATGAGTTCATTAATCGTGAATCTTTAGCGACACGATACACATTGATTTTGATACCAATGACTTTCGGATCGAACGACGCTTGGCGAACCAGTTCCGTTATGTGGTCGAAAGTATGATACGGGTAGTAAAGCAGAATATCTTTGGCTTTAATCGCCTCGAAACTGTTGGGATAACCTTCGAAATCAGCACACTTCATTGGCGGCATGGGTTTGTTTTCTAAATAGTCACGTCCAACGTTAGGGAAGGATATAAAGTCTTTAAAGTTCTGGTAACGGCTGCCAGGAATGAGGTTATCGTAGCTCGAAATTCTCATCTTACTGCACAAAAAGTCGAGCATATTCTGCGGCATTTCCCGCTCATAGACAAAACGCACCGGCATTGCAGTAAGGCGCTGATTCACACCTTCTGACATCTGTTCCAGCAAGCTGTATTCGATCTCATTACGTAAGTCATACTCCGCATCCCGTGTCATCTTCATGGCATAGCCACTCAACTCGTCATAGTCGAAGAAGCCCTTAAACAGTTCGTCTAAGCAGTAGCGAATAATGTTATCGAGTAAAATGATGGTTTTACGGCGTTTGCCTTTTTGCTCAGGAACCATCACGAAACGAGGCAAGTGATCGGTTGGAATTTCGATCAGTGCGTACTGTGAGTGTTGTTCTTTGCGCAACTCTACGGCGATATAAGCGTATTCGTCCTTGAGGAATTGCAGGACGTCGATTTCGTCTTTCATCAGAAGCGGCGTAATATGTGGCATAACTTCGTTACGGAAGTATTTGGTTATCCACTTTTGTTGCACTTCATCAAGTTGCTGTTCGTTCACCAAGAAAATGCGACGTCGAGCCATTTCTCGTATTAATTCACTGTAAAGTTCGTCGAATTTTTCGTTAAGCTTGAAGGCTTTCGCTTGCATCCTTGACAGCAGGCGTTTGGAACTGTCATTTCCTCCACGCTCCTGATTGATTAAGATCCTGCGTTTTACGTCCGCAAAACGGACTTTATAGAATTCATCAAGGTTGTTGGAAAAGATCCCCAGAAATCGAATTCGCTCGATCAATGGAACCGTTTTGTCTGCGGCTTCTTGCAATACTCGTTCATTAAAAGACAACCAACTAAGCTCTTTTTCTACATATAGTTTTTCAGTGCTCATTATCTTACCTAGCCAAAAGGTGAAATTTGCATATTCATCAAGGAAAATATAGTTGAATGAGAACATTATGAGATTTTTGTTACAGTTTTATTTCAACATGCTTGTTGGGTTCCAGAGTTGTTTTCTTTTCAGTTGGTTAATGTGATCTGTAATATAATTGTCATCTAAAAGACATATTCTGGTACTGAGTAAAAAAAGGTAGAGAGATAAATGGCACAAGCCGAGTTTTCATTGCAGGAAAAAGATAAGAAGCGACTGATTAAAGATCGTTTGGTCAGGCTTGCAGTGACGACAGGTGGAGTGGGCGTACTGGCTGCGCTGATTTTGATTTTTGTTTATCTCGCTATGGTTATTATTCCTCTGTTTTCGGATGCGAAAATAGAGACAAATCAAGCGTCCAGAAGCGTTCAGGTCGGTGAGCCGTTAGCGATTTCTGTTGATGATTATGCCCAATTGGCTTTTGTTCTTTCCGATGATGGTGTGGCTCAATTCCTCTCTATGGATGAGACTGCATCGTCTCCAGTGTATTCGAAGAAACTCGTTACTCATCCTAATTCTTTTTCTCAATCAGCGCCGGGTAGAGGTTGGTACGGTCTGGTCGATGAAGAAGGGCAAGCACATATATTCAAACCTGAGTTTAATGCGACTTTAAAAGAGAATGCGCGTCCACCAGAGATCGTCGCGTTCCACACCAGTATGAATCTGGCTTTAACCGACGCCTCCGATCCAGTGGTTCAGTTTGCTTTCAGTGCTTCCGAACAAGCACCAACGATTGTCTGGCAAACACAAAGTGGCCAGGTTCACGCGCGTTGGCAGTTCTCATCTTCTTTGTTAGGTGACGAGCCAACTACGATTGATTTTACCTTTTCTGCCGGCTTCAACTCTCCCGATCAAATATTGCTAACACCGGGTGGTGAGACGCTGTATCTGCGAGATGGTTCAGAGCTGATCATTTTGAAGAAAGAAAAGTTCACGTTTGTAGTACGTGAGGTCATTGACCTGACACAAGGCGATAGCAAGCATTCGGTACGAAATATCGATTTGTTATCTGGCGCATATTCTTTGCTTGTCACCCATAATGATGGCACGGTTTCTCAGTGGTTCGATACGCTTCAGGGAGACAATCGAACGCTGACTTACATTCGTAGTTTTAAGTTGGCTTCAGAGCTCAAGTATTTGTTACCAGACTCTCACCGCAAAGGGTTCTATAGCTTTTACACCAATGGCACCGTGCAAAGTCATTACACCACCAGTGAAAAATTGGTGTTATTTAAGCGCGCCTATCAGCAAGCGCCCGCTTTAGCCGCGATGTCGAGTAATGAACGCTACTTAATTACTTGGCAAGATGATGAGCTTGATATTGCCGTTGTAGACAACCCATATCCGGAAGTGTCGCTCTCTTCTCTGTGGCAAGAGGTGTGGTATGAAGGGTATCCCGAACCGGAATTTGTCTGGCAATCGACGTCGGCAAGTGATGACTTTGAAGCGAAGTTCAGTTTAGTACCCATCGCGTTTGGTACAATTAAAGCTGCGATGTTTGCCATGTTGTTCTCAGTGCCGCTGGCGGTATTAGGGGCAATTTATACCGCTTACTTTATGTCACCGCGCATGCGAAGAGTGGTTAAGCCGTCGATAGAACTAATGGAAGCGCTTCCGACCGTGATCATCGGTTTCCTTGCCGGACTCTGGTTTGCCCCAATTGTCGAAGACCATTTGATTACGGTTGTGGTGATGCTCTTTATATTGCCGCTGAGTACTATGATCATGGGTGGGCTTTGGGCTTTACTCCCGCAGTCGCTAAGAAACAGGCTGCCAAATGGTTGGCATGCTTTAGTACTGATGCCGGTATTGTTAGTGCTGATTGTATTGGGAGTATGGCTATCTCCAACTATCGAGCAGAGTTTCTTCGGTGGTGATATGCGCTTGTTCTTGACGGAACATGGTATTGGTTTTGATCAGCGTAATGCATTGGTCGTCGGGCTTGCGATGGGGTTTGCGGTTATACCAACGATTTTCACTATTGCTGAGGATGCGATTTTCTCGGTGCCAAAGCACTTGTCGGATGGCTCTTTAGCCTTGGGAGCGACACCATGGCAGACCCTGATTTATGTGGTTCTGCTGACAGCGAGTCCCGGTATTTTCTCTGCCATTATGATGGGATTAGGGCGTGCTGTAGGTGAAACCATGATCGTGCTAATGGCGACGGGCAACACACCACTGATGGATTGGAACATCTTAGAGGGAATGCGCAGCTTGTCGGCAACGATTGCGGTTGAGTTGCCAGAATCAGAAGTAGGCAGTACGCATTTCCGCCTGCTGTTCCTTGCAGCATTAATATTGTTTTTATTTACTTTTGCGGTGAATGCGCTTGCCGAGTTTGTCCGTCAAAGATTGAGAGATAAGTACCGTGCGTTGTAATAGTAGTTTGAACAAAGAGCGAGTAATCGCGTGTTAAATTGGATTCGTTCAGGCGCACCTTGGATATGGCTAACGGGTGGAGCGGTGAGTATCAGTTTGCTCTCCGTTTTAGGTTTGCTCCTGCTTATAGGCTGGAAAGGGTTAACCTTTTTCTGGCCTGCACCCTTGTATCAATGGAATGTAGCGGCGCTGACACCTGTGCAAGGGGAAGTGCTGCAGGAAAACAGTAAACTCATTGGTCAGGTTTACGAGCGAAGCTTTGTTCCCAAAAGTTACCTACCAGAAGAGGCCGCGCAGAAACTCGATGAAGATGAGGATTTTGCCACTCGTCTGAGTATTAAAATTGCCAACCGAGAGCTTTATCCAGCGGACTTCATTTCAGTGTTACAAATGCAGTTGGATGAACCGACCACACCTGAAGAATTAGCGGTTATTGAACGCAGCAGCGGGGGATATTTCTTTGGAAAAATGCTTGCCTTCCAGGACGGAGACAAGCGATATGACAAAGATATTCGGACGATACTTGACGAAAAGATAGATGACGCGGAAACATTGCGTCATGAGATTGATTCGCTGGTGGTCAATCAACTTCAGGATCTCGGCTGGCAGTTGGAACAATTGCGCCTGAACAAGCGCAAACATGAACTGAACAACTCTATTACCGATGCGTTTTTAGCGGATAACCAGAAGCAAAAGGAACAAATAGAGCAAGAGTTGGCGAGTCTGGACTTGCAGCTTGATGGTCTTCGTTTACAGCTATCAGGCTATGCTCTGATTGTCGAAGACATGACTGGTGAACAAGTCTCGATTCCACTCGAAGATATTCTGGACTACTGGTATCCAAACCAAATGTCGCTGCCAGGAAAAGTTGCGCACTGGGGCAAGCAGGTCTGGAAGTTTTTATCGGACGATCCGCGCGAGTCTAATTCGGAAGGCGGTGTTTTCCCTGCAATTTTTGGCACGGTTTTCTTAGTGCTCATTATGTCGATCATCGTCATGCCGTTGGGCGTGATTGCGGCGATCTACCTGCATGAATACGCCAAGAACAATGCGTTGACACGAGTAATTCGGATTGCGGTTATTAACCTGGCTGGTGTTCCGTCGATTGTTTATGGCGTCTTTGGTTTAGGGTTTTTCGTTTATACCATCGGTGGTTCGATCGATAACCTGTTCTATAGTGAGAAGTTACCAGCACCGACCTTTGGTACGCCAGGCTTGTTGTGGTCTGCGTTAACCTTAGCCGTGTTAACGCTTCCAGTCGTGATTGTGACGACAGAAGAAGGATTAACTCGGATTCCAAGCTCTGTTCGTCATGGTTCATTAGCGCTTGGGGCAACTCAATTTGAAACGCTTTGGCGTGTGATTTTACCGATGGCGACGCCGGCGATTATTACCGGACTCATACTGGCAATCGCTCGTGCAGCGGGTGAGGTAGCACCATTGATGCTGGTGGGGGTCGTGAAGTTAGCGTCGAGCTTACCCGTTGATGGACAGTTTCCGTATGTACACTTAGACCGAAAGTTCATGCACTTGGGCTTCCATATTTATGATGTCGGCTTCCAGACCTCCAATATTGAAGCAGCGCGTCCGCTGGTGTACGCCACCTCTTTCCTGCTCATTACTGTGATTGTCGGACTAAACTTAACAGCAATCAGTATTCGTAATGACTTACGTGAAAAATACAGAACGTTAGGACAAGATTAAGTATGTTTAATTTTGATAATACATTGGGTTATGAGCCGCCGTTAGACGTGCATAACCTGACGGATGAACAGACAGCCATCTCAATAGAGAAACTTAATCTTTTCTACGGACAAACGCAGGCGTTACATGATATCTCAATGCGCATTCCTAAAGGCAGAGTAACGGCGTTTATCGGACCATCGGGCTGTGGTAAATCGACTCTGTTGCGTTGTATTAACCGCATGAACGATTTAGTTGAAGGCTGTAAGGTCACTGGCGAAGTGCGTCTGCATGGCAAGAACGTCTATCATCCTAATGTTGATGTAGCAACGCTCAGACGCCGCGTTGGTATGGTCTTCCAGCGACCAAATCCATTCCCTAAATCGATCTACGAAAATGTGGTCTACGGACTTCGCTTACAAGGAGTGAAGAATAGCCGCTCTTTGGATGACGCGGTTGAACGTTCTTTGCGTTCAGCGGCTTTGTGGGATGAAGTGAAAGACCGTTTGCATGAGAACGCATTTGGTTTGTCAGGCGGTCAGCAGCAACGTTTGGTCATCGCTCGTGCGATCGCGATTGAGCCAGAAGTCCTTTTATTGGATGAACCGACATCTGCACTTGATCCAATCTCCACTTTGACTATTGAGGAGCTTATCAATGAGCTAAAAACTCAATATACTGTGGTTATTGTTACCCACAACATGCAGCAAGCGGCGCGAGTTAGCGACCATACGGCATTCATTCACATGGGTAAGCTAATAGAGTATTCCGATGCCGACTCAATCTTCACGTCACCGGTCAAGACTCAGACTGAAGATTACATTACCGGTCGTTACGGCTAAGGCCTGCGACGAGATTAAACAGAAGGACAATTATGCACTTTGGACGTCATATTTCAGGACAATTTAACGTAGAGCTAGAATCGATTCGTACTCATGTTTTAACTATGGGTGGTTTGGTTGAGCAGCAGCTGTCGTATGCTATTCAAGCCTTAAATAAAGAAGATATCGAGCTTGCGCGAAAGGTTGTGCGTGATGACCACAAAGTGAATGCGATGGAAGTGTCTATCGATGATGCGTGTACTCGTATTATCGCCAAGCGTCAGCCGACAGCGAAAGACCTGCGCTTAATCATGGCTATCATCAAAACGATCACCGATTTAGAGCGCATTGGGGATGTAGCAACGCGCATTGCTTATGTCGCAATAGAAAGCCCTTCATCTAAAGAACGCCAGTTCCAAGTGTCGTTAGAGCCACTTTGCCGTCAGGCGATTCAAATGCTGCATCAGGTACTTGATGCGTTTGCACGTATGGATGTGGAAGCCGCTGCCGAAGTACACAAGCAGGATGATAAACTCGATGCGGAATATGAAGCGGTAATCCGTCAGTTAATGACTTATATGATGGAAGATCCAAAAAACATTCCACATATTCTGCAGGTGATGTGGTCAGCACGAGCTATCGAGCGAGTGGGAGACCGCTGTCAGAACATCTGTGAATACATCATCTACTTCGTAAAAGGTAAAGATGTGAGACACCTTGGTGATCAGAGCATTGATGATGTCTTGAAGTAAATGAAATCGAATCAACAAAAAGACCAGCATAGCGCTGGTCTTTTTTATCTTAACTGAAAGACTAATACTTATCTGGCACAAAGGTTTGATCGTCGATTGGCGCTCTGACGTAACCTTCTTTGTTGAGCTCTGGAAGCTCAACAGGTGGATATTCAAGTGATTTGTAATCGATCTGACTCAAAAGATGGCTGATGCAATTTAGCCGAGCTTTCTTTTTAGAATCCGATGGCACAACCCACCAAGGACAGTTTTTGGTGTCGGTATAGGCAAACATCTTATCTTTCGCTTCTGAGTATTCGGCCCAGCGGTGGCGGGATTCTAAATCCATCGGGCTGAACTTCCAGCGTTTTATCGGCGTGTTAATACGCCCAAGGAATCGCTTCTCCTGTTCTTCATCTGAAACGGAGAACCAATATTTGATCAAGATGATGCCTGACCGCTGCAGCATACGCTCAAATTCAGGACAGGAACGCAGGAATTCTTCGTATTCATCCGCAGAGCAAAAGCCCATTACTTTTTCAACGCCAGCGCGGTTATACCAACTGCGGTCAAACAAGACTATCTCTCCGGCGCAAGGCAAATGCGTGACATAACGTTGAAAATACCACTGTGTTTTTTCTTTCTCTGTTGGAGCAGGCAGAGCGACGACGCGACATACACGTGGGTTGAGCTTCTCGGTAATTCGCTTGATGACTCCACCTTTTCCCGCTGCATCTCGACCTTCGAACAGGACAACGACTTTTAATCCTTTGTGTTTAACCCATTCCTGAAGCTTAACCAGTTCGATTTGCAGCTTTTTGAGCTCTTTTTCGTATTCCTTGTTTTTCAGCTTAGACATACTTCATTCCTCAATCCTTGATTATCAATATGTTAGCATTCAATTGCAGGTGGCGGAGTATCTAGGCTTTTATTTGAGAGCTGAGACCACGCTGGCAATGGCGCCTGTACTGGTAACAGGAATCGCAAAATCATCAACATCGGATGCGCCCATTTTGCTCTGTTCGGCGATAAAGTTCATCTCACTTGGGCGTGTACTCTTGCCTGAAAGGTGCACTTCTTGTACGAGAGTCCTCTCTACTAAAGCGCGTACGTTATCAGAATTAATGCCAGCGCCCGCCATGATATGAATGCGTCCATTTGCTTGTCGTACTAATGATTTAATCACTTCGCTGCCTGCAGGCGCTGATGGTGCCAGCCCAGATGTCAATATACGCTCACAACCTAAGCTTATGACATCCTCCAGAGCTTGCTCTGCGTTACGGCACTGATCAAAAGCTCGGTGGAATGTAACGCCTAATCCGAGCGCCAGCGCAAATTCACACAAAGCTGTCGCATACTGAATATGAATATCACCGTCTTGAGTCAGTACGCCGAGAACCACCCCGTTTAAGCCTGCCTGGTATGCCGCTTCGATATCCCAACGCATCATTTCGATTTCTTGTTGGTTATAGAGAAAGTCTCCCTGACGTGGGCGAATCATGGCGTAGACGGGAACCGTGGAAAGCTTTGCTGCTTGCTGCATAAAACCGCAACTCGGGGTTAGTCCGCCTAAAGCAAGTGAGGAGCAGAGTTCAATACGCGTAGCACCACCAGAAATGGCATGGTGGAGAGATTCAATGTTGTCGATACAGACTTCTAATTGAGTAATCATGTGGTTTTCTCAAATGCATGTTCTAGATAAATAGTAACAAGGACAAGAGCGAGAATCTTTACGGTCGCTTCGGGAAATAGAGGTAAAGTTAGCGCTAGGGCATTACCTCGTTTGTGTTTATAAAGTGAAAAAAGAAAGCCCAGAGCAGATGCCCTGGGCTTTTATAAGACTTTACTTAGACTGATTGGCGTTTGCGGTTTTCCGCTATAGCTTTTGCTTTATATATATCCAACCATTTCACCCGTTGAGCTTGGGTGAGGTCTAGTTGATTACGCTAGGTCACCAGCGTACTCAGATAGGAACGCTGCAACACCTTTTGGAGATGCGTCCATACCTGCTTTACC
>ERZ1673961.551-NODE-551-length-14195-cov-77.587977_pt1 | contig 14195 bp, 12 predicted proteins | sample MGYA00580189_ERZ1673961 | MGnify/ENA primary metagenome ERZ1673961 (study PRJEB41334, sample SAMN05608105) | rock metagenome | biome: terrestrial subsurface; feature: shale formation; material: shale | place: USA: Pennsylvania ... | reverse complement strand
GAAATACCGAAATTAGATAAAACACAGCACGCCCCTCAGTTAGTAATATGGCTGCCCGATATCCCGGAATGATTATGAAGCGGAGATTGGTGTTGGCTTCATTTATGTTTTTTGATGCGCCTTAATAGAATGATGGTACCAATTCAGCCGAAGGCGAAACTGGAAATGAATACAACGGCAAAGCAGGCCGTCAGCCTGCTTTGCGTCTGCGTGAAGATAGGAATTAGTGCCCCTGGTGCCCCTGCCCTCCAGCAGCGCCATGCACGCCCTCTATATAGTGCATGTAATTGACGTAGTCAGCGACAAAGGCACGCCCCTTATCGCCGCTTTGATCAGCCATGGCCCTTGCACGCTGAGCCTCATGATAACGCTCACGAATACCGTTCTCGATCTTGCGGGTTATATTTGCCACGAGGCGATCAATTTGCCCGTTTTCCAACGCCGCATCCGCCGCCATTAAACCCGGATCAATCTGTCCGGAAGGCTTGATGCCGGTAAAGGGTGCGCCTTCGGAGGCACGATGCACCTCAACGAGCGTCGAGAACAGATGCTGATCGGCAATGTTTTTCGCAGTTTCGCTTTGCCCGCGGACTTGGCGCACATCGGCGAATACCCTTTTGATTTCGGCCTCATCCTTTGCCGGCACCCATTTGAGCAAGGGCTTAACATTGCCTGACTCCAGTGCCGCACGGGCTTCGGTAATCACGGGACCGTCCAGAGCATCACAATGAGCTTGGGCGCTACCGGCAAACATCAGGCTGAAGATTGCTGCGGCCACTGCGGGAACAGCAGTTTTGCGTAATTTGGTTTTCATACATGACCTCTTCATATTGCGTTGAGCTTCACGAGCACCGGGTTTGGTGACGCTTGGCAATCAGAGTACGGAAGGCAGGCCAAAGAAGCGTTCGCAAGTACGAAACCGAACCGATTCCATGGTTTAGAAATAAAAATAAACAATTCAGTTAGTTAGAGATTTCAGTATCGGGTGGGAGCGTACTCGAACGTCTGATTGCCAGGTTCAGGATGGAGGCTCGGGGCGAATATCGCCCTGCAGGGTTCGTCGGCGATATTCACTGGGGGTAAATCCTGTCTCTTTCTTGAAAGCAGTATTGAATACGGACTTCGAGTTGAAGCCAGAGTCATACATGATCTGCAGAATATTTGCCTGATTGGCTGCATCGGCCAGGCGCGATTTCGCCTCGTCGATGCGATAGCGACTGACGAACTCAAAGAAATTGCAGCCAAAGCCTTGGTTAATGGCCCGTGAAACCTCTCTTGAAGGGGCGCCCAATTTCCGTGAAAGTTGTTCCAGGGTCAGGTTGGAGTGCAAGTGGGGCTTTTCCTGGTGCATTAACTGTTGGAGCCTGACCTTTAAAGTTTGATCAAACTGCGGCGTGGGCTCTTCTTCCAGCAAGGCGGCCTGGTCTGCTGCCAATCCAGAGAAAACAACGGGTTGGCGAAGAGAGTTTATCATCAGAAAATTGATGAAAATGAAGCCCGTTACAGCGCCAGCGCCGGCCACCCACTCGGTTCCGGGCACGCTTCTAAACACATGCGCTGTAAGGCAGTACATCATGCTCACGGTCCAAGCCACTGCATAGCCGATCAGAAGCGTCCGTAACCACGCAAGTTGTTTGTTTTCAATACTCGAGAAAATCTGTCGAATACCAAGGCCGAAACGGTTAATCGCACGAATAGTCGCGTACAGGTAGCCCAGAAAGACCGCGTGAATAGCGACTGCAAGAAGGGGAGAGGTAAGTACGCCCGGGTGGTCCCGTTCAAGCAGAATCTGAACTTTGGTCTCGCTTGGCTGTAAATAATATTCAATCAGAAAAATTGCGCCGACCACCCAGAAGAGCAACGTGTGCACGAGATGCTTCCCGCGTAACTGGAAATTCTGATACATCAGCGATTGCGCATATAGATAGAGCGTGCCGGCTTGTAGAAGTCCGATGAGTGTTCCGAGGTAGGCGAAGTTTGGGTACTGGAGCGCAAGCCCGCTGCCATAGAGGAAGATCTCTCCCAGCCCGGCGGCGAAGAACACCAGAGTGGCAACCAGGAGTCGGTTAGATATGAGCCCACTGTTGGATGGAAGTAGGAGAAAAACGGCAAGAGCCAGCGATTGAATGATGCTCGTCAGCAGCACAATGTCGGTGAGTGTCAGATACATGCCAGATTCAGCTCCGCTTCAAAACCATCCTGCCGTCCTGTTGCCGGCGATCTGAGATGCAGGGTCATGCCGGCACCTTTAGCAATCGCATCGGCAATCGCGAGGCCCAGGCCAGAACCTGCAGCGTCCGTTTTGGCGCGTGCAAACCGGTTTCTTAAAAGAGCGAGCTGTTCCGGTGGCACTCTTGCACCGCCATTGCAGACCCTTAAAACCCCATTATCGTTCAGGTTGATCTTCACCGGCTCGCTACGGGAACCATGCTTAAGGGCATTCTCGATCAGGTTACGCACCAGGATGGCGAAGGCATCGGGATCAAGAAAGGAGTTCACTTCGCGCTCCGGCAGGGATAAAACAACTCGCCCGGGTGCCTGGGCCTCAAAATCCCGGGCAATCATCGCGAGGATGGGCACAAGATCCTGCTGGCTTTGTGAGAGTGCACCGCCACTTTCTGCTTTTGCCAACTCGAGCAGTTTTCCGGACAGCACCGAGAGACTGCGTAACGCTTCTTCAATTTCTGCAACATCATTCTTGAGATAATCATCGGGCATTCTGGTTTTCAGTCGCTGCACTTTGGCAAGCGCTGTTGCCAGGGGAGTTCGCAGTTCATGGGCACTGTTGGCGGTAAAGCTGCGTTCTGATTCGAGAGCACGATGCAAACGCTCAAGCAGCCGGTTGATGGTACCGGCGATTGGTTCAAATTCACGGGGTAACTGCTCTTCTACAACAGGGGACAGATCTCCCGCGCCGCGGGATTCAATGTCTTGCTGAAAATCGACCACCTTACGAAGGGAAAGCCGGACAATCCACCAGACACCCAACAGGCTGACCGGAATCAGCACCAGTAAAGGCAACAGTAAGGCTAATCCCGCCTCCAGAGCGGATTCACGCCGGTGCGCCAAGGGTTCGGCCACTTCAAGATAGATGGTATTGCTGACTGCAGATACGCCATATAGCCGGTGGGTCAGAGTATCTGAAAACCCTTCCGCGGGGGTCCTGCTAAACACGCCAGGGTCGGCATCGTGGGACTGGAGCAGAATATTTCCAGCTTCGTCCCGTACCAGATAGGTCAGGTATTCGTCATGGTCTTTCAGGGCTGGGGCCTTTTGATTGCCCGCGCCGTTCTCACGGTTCAGGATGTCGGTGACCGCCAGTGGCAGTATGCGCTGGGCGGTTTCTTCCAGGGCACTGTCGAAGACCTCGTTCATTTCATGCTGTGCCACCAGTCCCGAAGCGGTCACGCCCAACAGCCAGAGTAGGGTGACACCGAGTGTCAGGCCGATACCGAGTGTTTTTTGCAGGCTGGTTCTAGTGGTCATGTGTTTCCAGGCGATAGCCCATTCCCCTGACGGTTACGATAGCGTCCCGCCCGAGCTTTTTACGCAGACGGCTGACATAAACTTCGATGGTGTTACTTTCGATTTCGGCCCCGAAAGCGTATAGACGATCCTCCAGTTGCGATCGCGATAACAGCATTCCGGGTCGCTGGATAAAGCCCTCAAACAATGCCCACTCCCGTGCCGTAAGTTCTACCGGCAGGCCGTTGCGACTGATGCGGTGATCGCCAAGATCAATCATCAGCTCGCCCACTTGTATGATCGGGCTTGGATTGCCGCGATATCGGCGAGCCACCGCGGCCACGCGGGCCGACAGCTCCGAAAGATCAAAGGGTTTGACCAGGTAGTCGTCAGCACCGGCATTTAATCCTTCAATCCGGTCAGACACCTGATCCCTGGCAGTAAGAATGATCACCGGTGTTGTTTTTCCGGTAGCCCGGAGTGTTCGCAAAAAGCCCAAGCCATGACCGTCGGGGAGCATCAGGTCCAGCAGAATCAGGTCGTAGGGTGTGGTCCTGACACTCGCCTCGGCAAAGCCCAGCGTTTGCACCCAGTCCACAGCGTGGCCGTCGTCCGCAATCTGATCCCGGACCGCCTCGCCCAATCCCACCGTATCCTCCACCAAAAGTACCCGCATCGTTCACCTCTGACCCAGCCCTGGAATCAAGATACTACAGCTCAAACTACAACTCAAACCTGACAACAGCCTGAATGGTCAATAACGCTTCGATCTCTCTTCACCGACCTTCAGCTGGCTGTCAGGTTTGGGCGCTAGCCTTCGGGGGAATATTCCAGGTACAGATCGCAGGAGATGTGATGATGCGGATGATTTTTCCTTTCGTTGTGTTGGTTTTGGGCCTATGGGCCTGGAACCTCTTTGCAGGTCCTGGGGCCGGTTCTCCCTGGGCAGTCTATGACCAGAGCCTGCTGCTCAGTGGGCTGTTATCCATTGCTCTGATGTCACTGACCATGATGCTGGCTCTGCGCCCAGCCTGGTTGGAGAGACCGCTGGGCGGGTTGGATCAGATCTATCGCACCCACAAATGGGCGGGCATTCTGGCAGTGGTATTCGCGGCAGCTCATTGGCTGATTGAAATGGGTGACGATGTTATAGAGTCGATTTTCGGAAAGGCCGGCAGGCTGCACGATCAGGATTATTCCGGGTTCATCGACACCATGCGCGATGCTGCGGAAGAGGTAGGGGAGTTCGCCGTCTATCTGCTGTTCGCCATGCTGTTGATCACTTTGTGGCGCAAGTTTCCCTACAAATACTGGCGTTATTTGCATCGCGGCATGCCGGTGCTTTATCTGTTGCTCGCTTTCCACGCGGCGTGGCTGACTCCGCTGCAATGGTGGCAGCAGCCAATCGGACTACTGATGGCCATTTTGCTCTTTGGCGGGAGCATCGCCAGCGGGCTATCTCTGACCGGCAGAGTTGGTCGTCGTCGCCAGGTTCGCGGCATGGTCACCGCGATCAAAACACCAGACCGGGACGTCACCGAAGTTACCTGCCACATGGGGCCGGCATGGCCCGGTCACCGTGCGGGGCAATTCGCCTTTGTGACCTTCGACCGGATTGAGGGTGCGCACCCGTTCACCATCGCCAGTGCGGATCGGGAAAATGGCACTGTTACCTTCCTCATCAAATCCCTCGGAGACTTTACCCGCAATCTGAGCCAGAAAATCAGCGTGGGGCAAACCGTAAATATAGAAGGCCCTTACGGCTGTTTTAACTTCGATCGCCGCAACCGCAAATCCCACCAGATCTGGATAGCCGGTGGCATCGGGATCACGCCGTTTCTGGCCTGGCTCGAAGCTCTAAGCAGCGCCACCGACGCCACCGTGCCTGAAGCCGATCTGCATTACTGCACGCGCAACGCCGGCCAGGATTCCATGGTGGATCGACTTCGGGCGCTTTGCGATGGCTTTCCCGGGATACACCTCGAGATTCATGACAGCAGCAAGGGGCAGAGGTTGTCTGCCGAGACGTTGTCTACCAACGGACGCTCGGCAGCAGGCGCAGAGGTCTGGTTCTGCGGCCCGGCAGGGCTGGGGGAAGCCATTAGAAACGGCTTGCGGGCAGCACCCTTCCGCCTGACTCGCTTCCATAAAGAAGCCTTCCAGTTCCGCTGATAATGTCTGGTTTGTTCAGGGCATTGTCAGGTTAGCGTCTTAAAGTGGATTTAACACAACCAGCAGGAGAGACACCATGAAGACCAAACCCATTCTTTTGAGCCTGTCTTTGTTGCTTCTCAGTGGCACCGCACTTGCCGATGACGACTGCAATGATCCGGTGGCGAATTGGCAGCCCCGTGAAAATCTGCGGGAAAAACTGGAAGCCGAAGGCTGGACAGTTCACCGAATAAAGGTTGACGACGGTTGTTATGAAGTCAGGGGCCTCGATGCCGATGGGGTCAGGGCAGAAGCCTCTTTCGCGCCCGCTTCACTGATCATGATGAAATGGGAGCGTGAAGACAGTGACTATGAGGAGAGGGACCACGGCAACAGGAAAAATGGACAGGACAATCCCAAAAGTCAGGCGCAACGCAACGGCATCGTCAAGGGTCGTCCCACGGTTATCGTTGAGTAACTGATTGAATTTGGCCTGTTCATTTAACGCTCATCAGGTTTTCGGAGACCATTTATGAAAACGTTTGTTCTCACTTGCAGCCTTTTCGCCGCCTTGGCTTTACCGGTATTCGCCCAGGCCCGTGACGTGACCTTCACTACGGAACTACAGAATTACGGTGGCGATGGAGCCTATCTGGCTCTGTATCTTACCGATGCCGCCGGAGAGTATCAGGGTACCCTTTGGGTTTCCGGGAAGAAATCTAAATACTACAAACACCTGGGAGGCTGGGCCCGGGGCAGTGGGCTTGATCCTGCAGAGTATGACGGCTTGACTGGCGCCAGTGTTACCAGTGGCCGCACGCTGAAAGTGACTCTGAACCTCGATGATTCGCTGATCGACAACGGCTATGAGGTTCGAGTCGACTCTGCTGTTGAAGATATGCGCGATATCAGAGCCGATGTGATAGCCCCCCTGACCACCGAAGGGTCCGGAAAGCCGGTTTCAGGACGTGGTTACGTGCGCGCTCTGACCTACGAGCTTCAATAATTCACCAGGAGCATCGACTATTATGTTGCGCAAGTTCCACAGTTTACCGGGTTTGCTTGCAGGCGTGTTCCTGATCGTTCTCTCGGTCACGGGAGCTGTGTTGGCTTTGGCTCCGACGCTGGATAGAGTGTCAGCGGTCATTCCGGCTTCCGGTGAAGTCAGTATTGCCGAGCTGGCAGACCGGGTCGTTGCTCACTATCCCGGGACTGAGCAGATCGTGCGAGAGCCTTCTGGCAAGGTCATTGTCTATTACAGCCGTGACGGCCAGGCCGGTGCGGATCTGGTGAATCCGGTAACAGGTGAGGGCACCGCACCCTACGAACCTTCCGCATTTTTTGGCTGGGTCAAGGACCTGCACCGTGCGTTTATGCTGGATGATGCCGGTAGAGCGCTGGCCGGCGTATTAGCTGCTTTGATGGTACTTCTGTGTCTTTCGGGAATATTGTTGATAGCCCGGCGTACCGGGGGTTGGAAGAATATACTAAGACCGCTTTCCGGCTCAGGCGGGAAACGAATCCATGCCGAGCTGGCCCGGTTTGCCGTGCTCGGCCTACTGTTATCCGCACTGACCGGTAGCTATATGTCGGCACAGCGCTTTGGTTTGCTGCCGGAAGCGCCTGACACAGGGCCAGGGTTTCCGGCTGAGGTCTCGGGCGGGCAACCATCGCCTGTGGGCACCTTAAAAGCGCTAGGCAATTTCGATCTTGGCGAACTCCGGGAACTGGTGTTTCCCTATCCCGGTGATCCGCAGGACGTCTATTCGCTGTCAACCGCCGGCGGCTCCGGATTCGTGGACCAGGCTACGGGCGAGTTGCTGCAGTTCCAGCCGCGCTCTGACAGCGGCGTATTGCAGGACTGGATTGTACATTTGCACACCGGTGAAGGCCTATGGTGGCTTGGCCTGATTCTTGGCGCTGCGGCACTGACTGTGCCAGCTCTCTCGATAACAGGTGCAACCATCTGGTGGCAGCGTCGCCGGTCTTCAGGGCAGCTTCCTGACAACGCCGATGCCGCTCAGGCGGATACAATTATTCTGGTCGGCTCCGAAGGTAATGCCACCTGGGGATTTGCCCAGGAACTCCATAGCAGCCTGAATAAGGCCGGTTTCCGCGTGCATTGCAGCGAGATGAATGCCCTGGCTAAGCAGTATCCGCAGGCTTCCAGGCTGTTCGTGCTGACTTCGACATACGGTGATGGTGATGCACCCGCATCGGCCCGGCAGTTTATGGCCAGGCTCAAAGAATTCCGGGCTGAGAAGAACCTGCGATACACGGTACTGGGTTTTGGTGACCGGCAGTTTCCGAACTTCTGTCAGTTTGCCTTGTCGGTGGATGCTGCGCTCGCCGGTAAAGGCGTCAGCCGTTTGCACGCCATTGAACTGATTGATCGGTGTTCTGCCTCGCAATTCAGTGAGTGGGGAAACCGGGTTGGTGAGGTTATCGGTACTCCGCTTTTCTTGAACTACTGTGCATTGCAGCCAGCAACGGTCAAACTGGAACTGGTAGAAAGGGCGGATTACGGGATTGCGGTTCAGGCGCCCACCAGTATCTTCCGGTTCAAACCGGCGGAGCAGGGCGGATGGCTAACGGCTTCTCCAAGAAGATTTAAAGCGCTGCCACCGTTCGAGGCGGGAGACCTTTTGGGGGTTATTCCCCCACACGGTCAACCCCCGCGGTTCTACTCGCTCGCGTCCTCGGCAAATGACGAAATTGTTGAGATATGCGTCCGTAAGCAGGCCGGCGGTCTTTGCTCCGGTTATTTGCATGACCTCAAGCCGGGTGATTGTATCGATGGCTTCATCCGCCCCAATCCAGGCTTTCGGCCAGCTACCGGTAACCGACCAGTGATTCTTGTCGGTGCAGGTGCCGGGATTGGTCCGTTAACCGGTTTCATCAGAAACAATACCAGTTGCAACCCTATGTATCTGTACTGGGGCGGTCGCGATGCCAGGTCAGATTTTCTCTACCAACCTGAGCTTGGGCGCTATCTTGAGGATCATCGACTGAGCGGGCTGAACACAGCCTTCTCAAGAACAGACGAGCGCGCCTACGTGCAGGATAAGCTCAAACAGGATGAATTAGCCGTGCGACAGATGGTTAACACCGGTGCGCAGATACTGGTCTGTGGTGGCCGGGATATGGCGGCGGCTGTGCGGCAGGTTATAGAAGACATTCTCAAACCCTTGCACATCGATATTGAAACTCTGAGAGGCCAGGGACGTTATCTTGAAGATGTATATTGACAGATAAAGTGACAAGGTCGAACTGAGCCTATAATCCCAAAGCACCAAATCGCGTCCTGAACAGGAAGCTGAAAGATGCCATCCACAGAAAATGAAAGACTGCTCAGCGAGCACCAGCCTAATGCCGTTCGTGCACGGCTTGCTGGTCCCGTTAAGGCCTCGACGCTACCAGATGCTGTGCTTGGCGGCATCGATGGCTGCGTTACAACGTTTGCGGTTGTATCGGGTGCGTTCGGCGCAGGTTTCTCGCCACAGGTTGCGTTGGTACTCGGCTTTGCAAACCTGATTGCAGACGGCTTCAGCATGGCGGTAAGTAATTACGAAGCGGGCCAGGCGCAGTTGAATCAGATCAAATTTGCTGAACGCACAGAACGTGAACATATCCGTGCTGTGCCAGAAGGTGAACGTGAGGAAATTCGCCAGCTGTTTCAGGCGAAGGGATTCGACGGCGAATTGCTGGAGCAAGTAGTGGAGGCTATCAGTCGTAATCCCGATGTGTGGGTAGCAACCATGTTGCGAGAAGAGTACGGACTCTCGGGTGCCGGACTCAGCCCACGCCGAGCCGCGTTGACTACCTTCGCCGCATTTTTGTCGGTTGGTGCTTTACCTTTACTGCCTTATGCCATCCCGGGTATGGAGAGTCAGATTCAGTTCCTGACGAGTCTTGGTTTGGCAGGCGTCGTCTTCTTGGGTATCGGAATGCTTAAAAGTATCGTCTATGGCTTACCAGCAATGCGATCAGGACTCCGGACTTTGATCATGGGTACGGCCGCAGCGGGGCTGGCGTTTGCTACTGGGCATTTTGCGCAGGGGTTATTGGGGGGTTAGTTCTTCAGCGGTGAATAGACAATTTAACATAATATTCCCCTAAGAGCTGATATTCATTCGCGTACCCGCTATTGGAATTAACGGCGGATTTCTCGCTCTGTTCGCCCAATGAGTGTAGTTGCAGAATTGAATTTTTAAAGCACAACTCATGCTGAAATGAAAATTATTTAGCAAGGGCCAGTCGTCGACTAATTACTGCGCAACTTTATGAATTGTGGAAAAAATGGTGTCGATATCATTGATGCCAAAGGCTTAGCGTACAATTTTTTCCGTTTCGTGAACTGACCCCCGAAACGGTGAAGAGCCAACTGAAAGCGAAAAAAACGAGACTACTGATGAGTTTCTCAAGGACTTAAAAGGTGCTTTGCCAGATGATTTTAGTGCAAAGGGTAACTTGTTTGTGTTGGTGGATGAGTGTCATCGAACCCAGTCTGGAAAGCTTCATGAGGCGATGAAAGCAATTTTACCTGAGGCCATGTTTATTGGTTTTACAGGTACGCCACTGATGAAAAAGGACAAGAAAAAGTCTCTAGAGGTATTTGGTCCTTATATTCATACCTACAAATTTGATGAGGCGGTGAGCGATGGTGTGGTGCTAGATTTACGTTATGAAGCCCGCGATATTGATCAGCACTTAACATCGAATAAAGGGGTGGATACTTGGTTTGATACCAACACTCAGGGGCTCTCGAACCTCGCTAAGATACAACTCAAAGAGAAATGGGGCACGATGCAGAAGGTCCTCTCGAGCAAATCGAGGCTTGAACGTATTGTGATGGATATTTGGCTGGATATGAAGCGAAAGCCTGCACTGCTCTCTGGTCGAGGCAATGCTATGTTGGTTTGTGCCAGTGTTCATCAAGCTTGTGTTGTATTCGATCTATTTAGCAAAACTGATCTTGCGGGTAAATGTGCGATTGTCACCAGTTACCAACCGACGGCAAGCTCGAGCAAAGGCGAAGAGTCTGGCGAGGGTCAAACAGAAAAGCTGTTTAAATATGAAACCTACCGCAAAATGCTTGCAGATTACTTTGAGCAAAGTGAAGAGGAAGCGGCAAAACGGGTTGAAGAGTTTGAGCTGAAAGTGAAAGAGCGCTTTATTAAAGAGCCTGGTCAAATGCGTTTGTTGATCGTCGTTGACAAACTATTAACAGGGTTTGACGCACCATCGGCTACCTACCTTTACATCGATAAAAAAATGGCCGACCACAATTTATTTCAGGCAATCTGTCGTGTAAATAGGCTGGATGGGGACGATAAAGACTATGGCTATATTGTTGATTATAAAGATCTGTTCCGTTCTCTGGATAAAGCGATTAAAGACTATACCGCCGAGGCTTTTGACGGCTATGACGATGAAGATGTAGCGGGTCTTTTAAAAGACCGACTCAAGGAAGCAAGAACTGACTTAGATAATGCACTAGAAGTGGCGCGAGCCCTCTGTGAGCCAGTGAAAGCCCCTAGGGATACTCAAGCCTTCATGCACTATTTTGTTGGTGAGTCGGGTGCTGAATCAACCAATGAAGATGAGCGAAGTGAAAAGGAAGCACTGCGATTAACCCTATACCAAGCGGTCGCAAAGCTTATCCGCTCCTATACCAATCTAGCCAACGAAATGGCGCAAGCGGGCTATACCGCTGAGGAAGCACAAAGTATCAAACAAGAAGTCGCCTATTTTGAAAAAGTTAGGGATGAAGTGAAGTTGAGTAGCGGCGACTTACTGGAAATGAAGCGCTTTGAGCCCGCGATGCGTCAATTGCTCGACATGTATATTCGTGCAGATGACAGTGAAACTCTGATGGACTTTGAAGAGTTTGGGTTGATCGATTTAGTGGTAAATAATGGCGGTAAGGGGTTGGATTCATTGCCTGAAGACATTCGTAAAAACGAAGAGGCAATGGCAGAAGCTATAGAGAACAACGTTCGCAAGACGATTGTCGATGAAAACCCAGTAAACCCTAAATACTTTGAAAGTATGGCGACGCTGCTTGATGAGCTGATTAAGCAGAGACGTGAACAAGTCATTAGCTATAAAGAGTATTTAGAGAAAATACGAGCATTAGCCAAAAAAGTCGTCAACCCGACAAGTAACACAGCCTACAATTATCCAGATTCCGTTGATACTCTTGCAAAACAAGCGCTATATGACAATTTTGGTAATGATGAGGTGCTCACTACACAAGTCGATACAGCTGTTCGGTTGAACAAAGAGGCTGATTGGCTTGGTGATACTTTCAAAGAGCGCAAAATTGAAAATGCCATTCTAGAGGCCACTAAAGATTTTGGGATGGACGATGATGATGCAATTGATGAACAGTTGGACCGTATGATGGATATCATCAAGGCGCAAAGAGAATACCATTGATGGCTACGACCGACAGTTTTGAGGTAACCATTGCTGGTATTGAGCTCACCGTTAACCGTAAAGCGATAACCAACATTCACTTAAGCGTATTGCCACCCAATGGCGCGGTGAGACTGTCCGTGCCTGTCGCAACAAGTGATCAAGCCATTCGCTTAGCTGTGATTAATAAGCTTGCATGGATCAAGCAGCAACAAGCGGATTTTGCAAGTCAGCGTCGTCAATCCGTTAGGGAAATGATCAGTGGTGAGAGTCACTACCTTTGGGGGCAACGTTATTTGCTGAGAGTTGTAGAAGCACCAGGTAAACATCACGTTGCGGTAAAAAGTAATCGTATTGAGCTTGGTGTTGCGAGTAAAACTACAACAGAGAATCGTTTAAAGTTGCTTAATGAGTTTTATCGGTCTGAAATCAAAGCCTCATTGTCTACGCTTTTACCTTTGTGGCAAGAAAAATTGGGGGTTGAAGCCAATGATGTGGGCATCAAGAAAATGAAAACCAAGTGGGGTAGCTGTAATAGCACAGACAAACGTATCTGGCTGAACCTTGAGCTAGCTAAAAAGCCGCCAGAGTGCTTGGAGTTCATTCTAGTTCATGAGCTTACCCATCTATTAGAACGTCACCACAACGACCGTTTCCGAGCGCTGATGGATGAGCATTTACAAGATTGGCGCGAACGGAGAAGTTTGCTCAATAGCTTACCGCTGGCGTATGAAGACTGGAGTTATTAGGCAAAACATAATTTCTAAGCTCTCAAAATTGACTACTTGTGCATAAGTAATCAATTTTTGTAGGTAGTTAGATTTTAATAGAGTGATAACTCTAACCAATAATTGTCCAGGGACTTCTCAGCGCGATCCGAGCTAAGAAATTTTTGCCCTATTCTAAGCTAGAACTGTGCTGTGCCTCATTTCTATACATGGTTATTTTACTTATTTAGTATGCAACAAAGTGCCTATGGATTTAATGGCGATTTAGTCCTTAGACTCTATCTTATCTAACGCTTCCATCAGAATCTTCGCGGTCTTAGCATCATCGTTATCAAGAGCTTCTTTAATCTGAGCCTTCAGCGCGGTAATCGCAGCATTGTCGTTTTCGATTGTGGTACGAACGGTCTGTCGAATCGCTTCTTCTTTGGCAATCTTACTAACCTTGCTCTTCTCAAGCTTATCAGCCACTTCTTTGCGCGTTTTACTCAGCTTATTCGCACCTGGCTTTAACACGTACTTCCAAGTCGCATAACTTCCACCAAGAACCGCTATGGCAATCATAAGCAGTATTAGTGCATTTCTTTGGTTCTGCGCATCATACTTAGCATTGAACTCGGCTGTAGCGCCATCATGAATAGCGTTGTAGGCATCACGGTATCCAACCAAACGAACTGACTTACCAATTGAATATGTTGGGTCGCTCTCAATCAGACTTTTGGGAACCTTAACTTGCTTAAGACCATCCAGTTTAATTAGCTTGTCATCGGATATTTGACCATACCCACTCACCCTAACAACAGGATCGGACTTCTGAAATAGCGAGCGAACAAACTTATTCTCTGCCCTTTGACTCGACGTATTCCAAGAACTGTTAGACCTGACACTCGTTTCTCCATTGCTAACTGTAACGGTATAGCTATGACCAAAGCGCGTTCTTGAGTCATTTGCCATAGTGCTGCGAACATAGGCAGAGTTGTTGCAATAGCTTTCCTTGTAAGAAACGAAAATGCCCTTGTCCCATTTAGGGTCACAGTATCGAGATAAAGTGAATGTCGTATCCTTATCTATCTTCCAGCTGTAGGACGATAGGTAATTCTGTTCTGCGGGTATATCGATAACTTCAGTCTTAGCCATCGCCAAAGCTGGTACTAACAATAAAAGCGAAGCAAGTTTTGTCTTATGGATCGTCATTTCCTGTATATCTTTTGGAGCGGTTAGAGTGGCACATAGCATATAGCATACAAGAGATGAGGAATGTGCGTAACTCAGGCGTACTTACTTTCAGCTAATTTGAGAGTGTAAACCTAACAAATAAGCCCGAAGCCTCATTATTGATTTATGCCAAAGGGGGCATTTTACAAAGGGACTTTTCAATACCTAAAGTTATTCATGAATTACTAAATTCGTAAAATCACTGGCAAACTTCTGTCC
>ERZ1673961.550-NODE-550-length-14210-cov-47.395479_pt1 | contig 14210 bp, 12 predicted proteins | sample MGYA00580189_ERZ1673961 | MGnify/ENA primary metagenome ERZ1673961 (study PRJEB41334, sample SAMN05608105) | rock metagenome | biome: terrestrial subsurface; feature: shale formation; material: shale | place: USA: Pennsylvania ... | reverse complement strand
TTAAAACAAAACGAACAAGATACCACGCATGAATAGAAAAGAGACGCTTTCCATTAAGTTTATATGGAAAGCGTCTCTTTTTTTACTCGCACGTCCTTACTACTTTAGCTCATCGCGCCAGTTTTGTAGATCTTGATGTTCCGCTTTAGAAATGGTCCCTTCCTCCAACAAATATTGAATCAATTCATCGAAGTTTGCCAGTGTTTCATATTGTACATTCACAGCTTCAAAGGCCGCTTCCGCTTTGTTTAAACCGTAACTAAAAATCGCTAGTACTTTCACGACTTTTGCACCTACTGCTTCAATCGCTCGGATGGTTTCAATTACCGAACCACCCGTTGAAATTAAATCTTCAATCACGACGATTTGATCACCTGGTTTAATGACACCTTCAATCTGATTTTGTTTGCCATGTTTTTTTGCCGACCCACGTACATAGCTCATCGGTAAATCAAGCTCAGAACTTAACCAAGCCGCATGTGGGATACCAGCAGTAGCACAGCCTGAAATACCGTCAATCTCATGCTTAATGTCAACAAGTTTATTCATAAAACCCGTTGTAATTAATTTTCTCACCTCGGGATAACTCATCGTTAACCGGTTGTCACAATAGATGGGTGATTTAATACCTGATGTCCACGTAAAAGAACGATCTGGTTTAATTTGAACCGCATCGATATCGAGTAAGTGTTTAATGATTCGTTGTTCATATGTCACGATTGACTGCCTCCCATGCTTTTAAGTATTGTTGTCTTGGGTTTTCACTTTGAGTAATACTGCGTCCAATGACTAAATAATCCGCACCGTTCTTTTTTGCCAGTTCGGGTGTAGCGATGCGTTGTTGGTCATCGGCACTTGTATCTACTAAGCGAATACCGGGTGTCACAGTCAGAAATTCTTGACCAAGACGCGCTTTAATTTTCGGTACTTCAAGTGCTGAACAGACAACACCATCGGCCCCGTTTTGTTTAGCTAATGAAGCAAGGTCAATAACGGCTTCATCTACGGTTTGATTAAGCTTTAATTCCCCGCGTAGTGTTTGGTCGTTATGTGATGTTAAAATAGTCACCGCAATTAAATCAGCAACATTACCCGTACTGCCTTCTGTTAAGCCTTCTTTAGCACGCTTCATCATCTCCGCTGAACCAAGCGCATGCACATTCGTCATTTGGACATCTAACTTAGCAATGTTTTTCATCGCTTTATACACAGTCGTCGGAATGTCATGCAGTTTTAAATCAAGGAACACGTCTTGATTTCTCGCCCGTAACCGTTTCACGACGTCTGGTCCTTCTTTATAAAATAACTCCATGCCTACTTTTACCGGCACATCCGTTAATTGATGCTTGATTAGAAATTGATCCGCTGTTTGAAAATCTTCAAAATCAAGTGCTAAATAAATCGGTTTACGCATCAATATGCCCCTTTCCTATCGCATCAGTTACTGAATCAAACCCATACTTATTTAAAATAAAGGGTAAATCATCAATAATCTCAGAACAAACAAGTGGATTCTCAAAATTGGCCGTACCGACGGCAACAGCACTCGCCCCTGCGAGAAGAAATTCTAACACATCTTCAGCACTTCTTACGCCACCCATCCCGATAATCGGAATGTCGACCGCTTCATAGACTTGATAGATCATGCGAATCGCGACTGGCTTAATCGCTGGTCCACTTAAGCCACCGACACCGTTACTAAGGAGCGGGCGACGTTTATTTAAATCAATCGTCATGCCGGTTAAAGTATTAATCATTGTGAGCCCATCAGCACCAGCACGTTCAACGGCTTTGGCAATCGCCACAATATCAGTTACATTCGGCGATAGCTTCACATAGACCGGGACGTTTGCCGCTTGTTTCACACGTCTAGTCACTTCTGCTGCCACATCCGGGTCGGTCCCAAACTGAACGCCACCTTCTTTGACATTGGGACATGAAATGTTTAATTCAATCGCCGCAATGTTACTCCGTCTAAGGGCTGTTGCCACTTTTTCATATTCTTCAATCGTGCTACCGGCAACATTGGCTATAACGGGTAAATCAAACTGAGATAAAAACGGTAGTTCTTCATCGATAATCGTTTCCACACCTGGATTTTGCAGGCCAATCGCATTCAACATGCCTGACATTGTCTCTGCCACACGCGGGGTATCATTACCGAGTCGTTTATGCAGTGTTGCCGCTTTAACCATAATCGATCCAAGTTTACTTAAGTCATAAAACTGACTATATTCTTTTCCAAAACTAAAACAACCAGACGCAGGCATAATTGGATTCTTCAACGCTAAGCCTGGTAAATCAACCTTTAGTAAACTCATAACTGCACCTCACTCGCTTTAAATACGGGTCCGTCTTGACAGACTTTTTTCGTTGACGCACCGTCTATCGTTTTCACGACACAAGCATAACAGGCGCCAATCCCGCAACCCATGCGTTCTTCAAGTGACAAGTAACCAGGGGTATCTATTAGTTTTGTCTCAACTGCTTGAAGCATCGGGGTTGGGCCACAACTAAAATAGTAATCCCCTGAAAGGCTTTCTTTATCAATAACATCTGTCACAAATCCGTGTGTGCCGCGGGAACCGTCATTGGTCGCCACATACACGTCTCCAAGTGTCTGGAAAGCTTCCTCATAAAAGACATCACTAGCGGATTGAAAGCCGAGGATACTGGTCACTTTGATACCTTTTTCAATGAGCTGTTTCCCGAGATAATATAGAGGTGGGACACCAATCCCGCCGCCAATCAGTAACACATGACTTGCATTAATCTCATCAATCGGATAACCGTTGCCACAAGGGATTAATAAATCAATCGCATCTCCAGCTGTTAGTGTGGCGAGTTTATCGGTGCCTTGACCAAACACTTTAAAAATAAGGGTCAGTGTTTCTTTTGTAACATCCAGATCACAAATAGAGATCGGGCGACGAAGCATATGCTCCGTCCCTTCTCCTACTTTAATATGAACAAACTGTCCGGGCTTAATCGTCTTTAACATGTCTGTCTCGATATGAATGACTAACTGATACGTTGCCTTTGCAATGTTCTCCATCGACACGACGCGTGTCTCTAACTTTTTCATTAACGAATGACCTCCTGATTAACAACCATGGGACGTGCTTGGAACGTTGTTTGGTCGATCACATTAAGAATGGCCCGGGCGGTATCTAGACTCGTGAGAGAGGCAATCCCGTGCTCAACAGCGGCCCGTCTAATTTTAAAGCCATCACTCAGCGGCTTATTGCCTGATGTTAGTGTATTGACAACAAAGTGAACCGCGTTCTTTTCAACGAGCGATAAAACATTTTCTTTATCGGAACCAATCTTACCAACAGCCGTCGCAACCACACCGTGATCTGATAAATGTTTAGCCGTACCAGCTGTCGCATAAATATCAAAGCCAAGTTCTTGGAACCCACGCGCAATCTCAGTGGCTTCTGTTTTATCTTTATCTGCGACGGTAAATAAGACAGCCCCTTCAAAGGGAATCTCAATACCTGAGGCGACAAGTCCTTTAAATAACGCTTTGGCAAGGGTTTTATCACGGCCAATCGCTTCACCGGTTGACTTCATTTCCGGTCCTAAGATCGTATCGACACTTTTAAGTTTCTGGAAGCTAAAGACCGGAACCTTCACAGAGACGTGATCCGCTTCTTCTAGTAAGCCTTCTTCATACCCAAGACTGCTTAACGATTCTCCCATAATGGCACGTGTTGCGAGATTCGCCATCGTCACGTCCGTTATTTTACTTAAGAATGGAATCGTCCGGCTCGCGCGCGGATTCACTTCAAGTACGTATACATCATTCTGGTGCACAACAAACTGAATATTAATCAACCCTTTAATATTTAAAGCTTTCGCTATCTTAATCGTCGTGTCAATGATTTCTTGTTTGGTTGCTTTATTTAAGCGCTGAGTTGGATACACCGCAATCGAGTCACCCGAGTGCACACCGGCCCGCTCAATATGTTCCATGATCCCCGGAATAATTGTCGTCTCACCATCACTGATCGCATCTACTTCAACTTCAATCCCGGTTAAGTATTTATCAATGAGTACCGGGTGTTTGCGTTTGATATGGGTAGTTTTTTCTAAATAATGTGCCAGCTCATCGTCGTTATAAACGATTTCCATTTGGCTACCACCGATGACATAGGACGGTCTAACAAGGACAGGATAACCAATCCGGTTCGCCACCACTTTTGCTTCATCAAGCGCCTTTACACTCTCGCCCTTTGGTTGTGGAATCGATAAGCTTGTTAACAATTGTTCAAACTTATCACGGTCTTCTGCGCGGTCAATCGCTTCGAGATCGGTACCGAGAATCGTTACGCCACGTCTCGTTAGCCCGTCTGCTAGGTTAATCGCCGTCTGGCCACCAAACTGGACAATCACACCAACAGGTTGTTCCAGCTCAACGACATGCATGACATCTTCGAGTGTTAGTGGTTCAAAATACAATTTATCTGACACACTAAAGTCGGTTGAGACTGTTTCCGGGTTTGAATTCATAATAATCGCTTCATAACCCATTTCTTTTAAGGCAAGGACAGAGTGGACGGTCGCGTAATCAAACTCAATCCCTTGGCCAATTCGGATTGGACCTGAGCCAATAACGATGACTTTTTTACGGTCTGACACGAGTGATTCTTGTTCTTCCTCGTAACTCGAGTAAAAGTAAGGTGTACTTGATTCGAATTCTGCCGCACACGTATCGACCATCTTATAGACCGGCTTAATGTTGTGTTCCATTCGCATGTCATAGATGTCATCTTCTGAACGTTTCGTGATCCGTTCCAGTTGACGGTCAGAGAAGCCAAGTTTTTTGGCATGTTCTAAAGACTCAGGTGTGAGTGATTCATGTAATAACACGTGTTCAAATTCAATGATTTTTTGTATTTTCGTTAAGAAGAACCGATCAATTTTGGTTAGTTCAAATAACTGTTCGACACTGTAATCGCGACGCATCAGTTCAGCTAGCACAAAGATGCGTCGGTCATCGGCTTTCACAACTTGTTCAACTAAGTCGTCATCGGTTAAATCCACACATTCTGGTAAGTAAAAATCATCATCATTAAAGTCAAGCGAACGTATGCCTTTTAAGAAAGATTCTTCAAAAGTCCGGCCAATCGCCATCACTTCCCCTGTTGCTTTCATTTGGGTGCCGAGGGTTCGGTTACCGGATGTAAATTTATCAAATGGGAAGCGCGGGAACTTCGTGACGACGTAGTCAAGCGCGGGTTCAAAAGCACTGTACGTTGTTTCCGTCACTGGATTTTTAATTTCATCAAGAGTTAACCCAATCGCAATTTTTGCGGCGATCTTCGCAATCGGATAGCCGGTTGCTTTTGAAGCAAGCGCACTTGAACGACTGACACGCGGATTCACTTCAATGATGTAATACTGAAAACTATCCGGGTCAAGTGCGAGTTGCACATTACAGCCTCCCTCAATTTCTAAGGCGCGAATAATCTTAAGTGACGCATTGCGCAACAATTGATACTCACGGTCACTGAGTGTTTGCGACGGGGCAACAACGATTGAGTCTCCAGTATGAATCCCAACTGGATCAATATTCTCCATATTACAGACAACAATCGCTTGATCGTTCTTATCACGCATGACTTCATATTCTATTTCTTTAAATCCAGCAATATTGCGCTCGATTAAGCATTGATTCACCGGCGAATACTGTAAGCCGCTTCTGGTAATCTCACGAAGGTCTTGTTCGTTGTAACACATCCCTCCGCCAGAACCACCGAGTGTATAAGCGGGTCTAACAATGAGTGGATAACCAATCTTTGCGGCAAAGGCAAGTGCTTCATCAACCGAATTAACAATCTCACTTTCCGGTACTGGCTCATTTAAATCATGCATCAACTGGCGAAACTTTTCACGGTCTTCCGCTAGTTGAATCGCATCTAGACTTGTCCCAAGCATCTCCGTTGGATATTTTTCTAATATCCCGCTATTTTCTAGCGCAATCGCTAAGTTTAGTCCTGTTTGTCCACCTAATGTTGGTAAGATGGCATCGGGGCGCTCTTTTTGAATAATCTTTGATAAGTATTCCACCGTTAATGGTTCCATATATACCGTGTCCGCAACCGTATGGTCCGTCATAATTGTTGCTGGGTTAGAGTTCGCTAGTACGACCGTATAACCTTCTTCTCTTAATGCTTGGCACGCTTGTGTGCCTGAATAATCGAATTCTGCGGCTTGACCAATAATAATCGGTCCGGAACCAATCACAAGAATCTTGTTTATATCTGTACGTTTTGGCATTAGAGCGCCTCCTTGTTTAATCGTTTTGCGGCTTCAATATTAGTCATAAATTGATCAAATAAGTAACCCGTATCTTCAGGTCCTGGTGAGCTCTCCGGGTGATACTGGACACAGAACGTCGGGTAGGTTTTATGCCTAACCCCTTCAACGGAATCGTCATTGATCGCAATATGGGTCAGTTCTAAATCCGTTCCCTCTAGTGAAGAACGTTTGACCGCATACCCGTGATTTTGAGAGGTCAAGTGCGTTTTTCCAATCGTTAAGTCTTTTACCGGATGGTTCGACCCCCGGTGACCGAAACGCATTTTTTCTGTATCAGCTCCTGCTGCGAGTGAGATTAGTTGGTGACCGAGACAAATCCCGAACACGGGTACTTCTTTCATGATCGTTTTAATCATCTCAATCGCGACCGGCACATCTTTCGGGTTCCCGGGTCCATTTGTTAACATAATGCCTTCTGGTTTTAACGCTAAAATTTGTTCAGCGGTATAATCATATGGTACCACTGTCACATGGCAGTTTCGTTTCGTTAAATCTCGTAAAATACCATGCTTCATCCCAAAATCAACTAACACAACGCGGTGGCCTCTTCCTGGGACAACGTAAGGATTTTTCGTTGAAACGCGACTGACTTGGTCGGTCATGCTTTTTGAAAAGGTCGGCACGTCGCTATTTACCTGACCAGCCTCCGTTAAGACAGCTCGCATTGTCCCGTGCTGACGAATGATTTTTGTTAATTTTCTTGTATCAATCCCGCTAATAGCTGGAATCTGTTTTTGTTTAAGGAAGTCATCCAAAGTCTCTTCATTTCTAAAGTTTGACGGGGCATCGCACATTTCTTTGACGACAAAGCCAAACACAGAAGGATCAATCGATTCGAAATCATCACGATTAATACCATAATTCCCAATCAGCGGATATGTCATCGTCACAATTTGACCACAATAAGACGGATCAGACAAAATTTCTTGATAGCCAGTCATTCCGGTATTAAAAACTATTTCACCTTCTTTTTGATGTAAAGCTCCGTAAGCATCACCAGTAAACACCGTACCGTCTTCTAATATAAGTTGTCGTTTCATTTTGTTTCCCCCTTATAGACAAGTTCGCCATCAACAATTGTCATCGTCACTTCACCCGTTACCTTCACGTGATTAAATGGCGTGTTTTTCCCTTTTGATACGAAAGTTGTTTTATCAATCACTGTATCTTTTTCTAAGTTAAGTAAGACAATATCTGCTGGTTTATTGATCTCAAGTTTCCCTTGCGCCATGCCAAAGACTTCCCCTGGCTTAACGGCGAGGTAATCGATCAGGTCAGCTAAGGTCATCACACCTGTTTTAACAAAGTGTGTATATAAAAGTGGAAAGGCTGTCTCTAACCCGACAATCCCAAATGGTGCGGTTTCAATTGGTTGATTCTTTTCATCTTCATGATGGGGTGCGTGATCGGTCGCAATAAAATCAATCGTGCCGTCTAATAAACCTTGAAGTAGCGCCTCACGGTCTGCTTTCGCACGAAGCGGCGGATTCATTTTAAAGTTCGTATCACGCGATGTAATATCATCTTCTGTTAAAATTAAATGGTGCGGGGATACTTCAGCGGTCACATGAATGCCGGCTCGCTTCGCATCTCTAATGACCCTGACACTTTCTTTTGTTGAAACGTGACAAACGTGGTAATGACAGTTGGCTTTTTCAGCTAGTAAGACGTCACGCGCGATTTGGGTTGCTTCACAAATGGAGGGAATCCCACTTACATTTAACCGCGTGGCGACGTCACCGTCATGGACACACCCACCGTAAATAAGAGAGTTATCTTCACAATGAGCGACAATCGCTTTATTATTTTTGGCGGCTTGTTTCATTGCTTCATACATATCTCCTGCCGTTTGAACTCCAACGCCATCATCGGTGAACTGAAAGGCACCTGCTTCTGTTAAAGCATCAAAATCAACAAGCGCTTCCCCTTTTAATCCGTTCGTAATCGACGCATACGGGTAAACTTTAACGATGGCGTCTGTTTTAATCTTATCTTGAACGACTTTAAGAGAAGCAACATCACTCGGCACGGGATTTGTATTTGGCATCGCACAAATGGTCGTATAACCGCCTTTTGCGGCTGCTTTTGTGCCTGTTTCAATCGTTTCTTTATGTTCTCCGCCTGGTTCTCTTAAGTGAACATGGACATCAATAAAGCCTGGCGCTGCGACAAGTCCGCTCGCATCGATCACCGTATCTGCTTCAGACGGGATGATCTTTTTCCCAATTTGATCGATTTTTCCGTCAACCACTTTAATATCGATAGTTTGTTCTAAATTATTAACTGTATAGGCGTTCTGGATAAGTAAAGTCATGTTTAATTTCCCCCTTTTTTAACTGTTGTTGAAACAAAACCATTTCAATGACCGCCATTCGGCTATAAACCCCATTAGTCATTTGTTTAAATATTCTGGATTTTTCAGCTTCAACGAGTGAATCATCTATCTCTACGCCCCGGTTCACCGGTGCTGGATGCATCACAATCGCACTGTCTTTTAAGCACTGATAGCGTTCAGCCGTCAAGCCATAGCGATTTAAGTATTCGGCTTTATTTAATGCTTCTTTATTTGAATGTCGTTCCAGTTGAATCCGCAACAACATGATGACATCACTATCTTCTACCGCTTCATCAAGATCGAGATAAGGAAAATCAAGTGTAGCGTCTCGATAACTTGCTTTGGCCGATAGTCTCACTTCTGCCCCTAATGTCGTTAAAGCAATCGCATTTGAGCGAGCCACGCGCGAGTGAAGGATATCACCGACAATCGTTACTTTTAAGCCTTCAAATGAACCGAATTCTTGATACATCGTATAAAGGTCTAACAGTGATTGAGTTGGGTGTTCTCCCTTACCATCTCCGCCGTTAATAACGGGTATATCGAGTTGAGCCGCTAGCTCTTGTACTGCATTTTCTTTTGGGTGACGAATGACAATCGCCTCAGCACCAATGGCCGCAAATGTTTTAGCTGTATCGTAAACCGTTTCACCTTTTAAGGCACTTGAAGATTCAACGTGAAAGTCTAAGACGTTTAGACCGAGTTTTTTCTCAGCTACTTCAAAACTCATTTTTGTGCGTGTACTTGGCTCATAAAATAAATTCGCAATAAACATTTCTTCATGTTTGAAATTTGGTTTGATTTGCCCCGTTTCAATCGCTTCAATTCTTTTTAATAATCCAAGGAGTTGGTCTTTTGTCATTGTTTTCATCGATACAAAATCTTTCATTTCGTCGTCACCCTTTCATGAATTATGTATAACTATGTTAATCAAAAGGCTAACCGAAGCTAGCCTTTACTCATCTTAATCTACGTCAGTATCACCAAACATTTTACCATTGCCATAAGCGGCTTCTTTACCTGGTAAGATTAAGTTCAGCACGACACCGATAAAGGCAGCCAGTGCCATTCCTTCGACTTTAAAGTCAAGGCTGCCAAGTGAGAATTGTACCATGGCACCACCGATCCCAATCACAAGGATGACCGATGAGATAATGAGGTTACGATTATTACCTAAATCCACTTGATTATCGACTAACATTCTTAACCCGCTTGAGGCGATGATCCCGAATAACAGAATCGATACCCCGCCCATGACAGGTGTTGGAATGGATGAAATCACATCTGAAATAATGCCAATGAATCCGAAAGTAATCGCAAGCACTGCCGCTCCACCGACAACGAAGACGCTGAAAATTCTTGTGATCGCAAGTACCCCGATATTTTCACCATAAGTTGTGTTCGGCGGTCCCCCTAAAACAGAGGCAATCATCGTCGCCACCCCGTCACCTAAAATGGAGCGGTGTAAACCAGGTTCTTTTAAAAAGTTACGTCCAACAACTTTTGATAGGACCATCTGGTCACCAATGTGTTCAGCAATCGTAACGAGCGCAACCGGCACCATAATCGCCATAATGTTTAAATTTAAGACATCGAGTGGTTGATAGTGAACAAACGGAATCACAAACTCTGGGGCGACAAAAATCGCGCTTAAGAATTCTGTAAATGATCCCGCTTCAACGATCCTTGTGAAACTTGCTTCAATTGCTGACGTATCAACAATCCCTTGAATCATCGCATAAACATAACCGACAATGATACCGATGAGGATCGGAATCAGTCCAAAGAATCCTCTAAAGAACAGCGAACCAACGATCGTAACAACAAGGGTGAGAATCGCGACTGAAAAATGCGTCGCGCTATACTCGCCTTGAACATTCATGGCCATATCGACAGCCGTTGGCGCAAGCCCTAATCCGATCACGATAATGACAGGACCAACCACAACCGGTGGTAAAGCTTTCATGATCCAGTCAATCCCGAATGAAGCAATAAGAAGGGCAACGAGACCATACAAAAGACCAGCAACAAAACTCCCCATCATCGCCCCTTCTATCCCGCCCCCAACTGCACGGGCTGAGATGATCGGAGAAATGAACGCAAAACTTGAACCTAAGTACGCTGGAATGCGTCCTTTAGTAATCAGTAGGTAACTCAGCGTCCCTGTCCCACTTGAAATGAGGGCAACGGATGCGGGTAATTCGGTTAAAAACGGAACGAGCACAGTAGCTCCAAACATTGCGAATAAGTGCTGTAAACTTAACATAAACCATTTTGATTTTTTTGGTACGTCTCTGACGTCCATGACCATATCTAATCTTTCCATAGAAATGACTTCCTCCTTATAATCTCTCTTTTGTATTCATTTGGATTAACTCTTTTTAAGCATTAAAAAAACCTCTTTACGACGCTCGAACGTCATAAAGAGGTAGACGTGTCCATTTAGGTACACGTGTCCTATTTACAACCTTCGAAGCCTCTCTGGACTTACATTAAAGGTTAGTGCTTATTTTTCATTAATACTTACTAAATCAACATAATCGTGCTCTTTTAATTGCACTGTCACAATCTCTTCTTGTGACGTCGGAATATTTTTCCCGATATAATCCGCCCGAATCGGTAACTCGCGGTGACCGCGATCGACGAGTACGGCCAACTGAATTTGAGCTGGGCGGCCAAGGTCAACGAGCGCATCCATTGCCGCTCTCACCGTTCGACCTGTAAATAGCACATCATCAACTAAAATGACTTTTTTTCCATCAATATTTGTTTCGATAGTTGCATCGTTGACTTGCGGAGAAGATTCCTTTGATACGTGCGTTAAATCATCTCGGTAAAGGGTAATATCAATCTCACCTGTCGGCACTTCTACCCCTTCAATGTGATTAATTTTTGCTTTTAACCTTTCACTGAGTGGCACCCCGCGTGTTTTTATCCCGATTAAAACGAGGTCGTCAACCCCTTTGTTGCGTTCAAGAATTTCATGAGCAATACGTGTGAGGGCACGATTGATTGCCGCTTCATCTAGTATTTGTGCTTTTTCTTTCATCTGTTTATCGCTCCCCTCTAACGTCCTTTACTCGACCTCTAATCAAAAAATCCCTTTTCTCCGCGCACAGAGAAAAGGGATTAGTCAGATATGCTAATCATACAAGCGGCCTTTTCAGTCTCACGGGACTGTCTTTAAAGGTATTATTTTATTCTGTTACCATTATGCCCGACATCTTCTTTAAAGTCAATAGCTTTGGCGGAGGTTTTCTAATGTGTCAGTGAAAATCTTTGGTGGCTCTGTAGTAAATGTTAACCACTCATTCGTGGTTGGATGATGAAAACCGATTTCCTGAGCATGTAAAGCTTGCCCTTCAGTATCAATTGATTTGCGATGGCCATATTTCGGATCACCGACGAGCGGGAAACCGATATAACGCATATGCACCCGGATTTGGTGCGTACGGCCTGTTTCAAGGACACATTTAACGACCGTATATTGCTGGCCAATCCGTTCCAGTACTTCAAAATGGGTGATTGCTTCTTTTCCACCAGTGACAACCGTCATTTTCTGGCGGTCTTTCGTATCGCGACCAATTGGTGCGTCAATCGTGCCGTACTCATGGGGAATATCACCATGAACTAAAGCGATATATGAACGCTTGACCGTCTTATCTTTTAATTGCCCAGCCAATGATTGATGGGCGTGATCGTTTTTTGCGACCATAAGTAACCCACTTGTGTCTTTATCAATCCGGTGAACAATACCAGGACGAATCACATCATGAATCCCAGATAAGTCTTTAATGTGAAACATTAACGCATTCACAAGCGTCCCATTAGGATGTCCAGGTGACGGATGGACGACCATGCCTTTTGGTTTATTCACAACGACAACATCGGCGTCTTCATAGACGATCTCTAATGGAATGTTTTCTGGTTGAATATCCAGTTCTTCAGGTGGTTTTTCTTCTAACACAACCCGGTCTTCTGGCTGGACTTTATAATTTGCCTTAACTGTTTGTTCATTGACGGTGACATAGCCTTCTTTGATCCACGTTTGTATCTGGGCTCTAGATAAATCATCGCGTTTTTCAGCTAAATACTTATCTATTCGCTGGCTTTTTTCTTCTTCTAATACCTTATACGTTTCACTCATGCTTTTTTATCCTTTCTCTCTTCCTCGAATAGGGTGATGATACCGATTAAAATCACACCGACGACAAGACTAGAGTCAGCGACATTAAAAATCGGGTAATCATAACTAAAAATATACACATCAACAAAATCAACAACTTCTTGAAATCTTACCCGGTCAATCAAATTCCCAATCGCTCCGCCTAAAACAAGACCTAAACTAATACCTAACAAACGATTTGTTTTCGCATAGTGCTCAATGTAATAAATGATAATCCCAACGACAATGAGGGTGATAATATAAAAGAACCACATTTGTCCTTGTAAAATCCCCCAAGCAGCGCCAGCGTTACGGTGTGATGTTAAATAAAATATATTTTCAATAACAGGAATACTTTCACCAATTGTCATATTTTCAATGACTAAATATTTCGTCCACTGATCAATCACAATCATGACCACAGCAATCACATAATACACAGTTTATCCCCACTTTCTTTTTTACTCTTGTTCGATTTTACCACACTTCGTCGCTTTTTTCTTCTATTAAAAAAGAAACGTCATTACTTGAGCTGACACCCCTTAAGCTGACAGCTCAAAACAGACGTTTCTTTTAGTCATTATTCTACATCTTGATAATGTTCATCTACAATGGCTGCACAGCGCTCACACAGTGTCTCATATGCTTCAACTGTACCGACCGTGTCATCCGCTACCCAGCAGCGTTCACATTTATCTGCACCATATTTCTCTACAGCGACATCAACGTAATCATAACCTTTAGCGATGTCACCCGTTGTGACGAGATCCACATTTGATACAATGAATAATTGATCTAAACGATCAATGTCTTCAAGTACTGATTGAGTGAAATCATCTTTTGGTTTCACAGTAATCTTCGCTTCAAGCGACTTACCAATAACTTTTTCCGCACGTGCTTCTTCTAATGCTTTTAGAATATCATCACGGACATCTAAGAAATGATCCCATTTCTTAAGTAAGTCCGCTTCCCCACCAATTTCACGTGCTTCCGGCATATCCGTTAACTGGACATGACTCGCTTCTGTTTGCGGGATATATTGCCAAACTTCTTCTGCTGTATGCGTTAAGATTGGCGCAATAAGTTTCGTGATGGCAACGACTGTTTCGTAATACACTGTTTGAATTGCCCGACGACGCGTGTTATCAGCCGCTTCGATATAAAGAATATCTTTGGCAAAATCAAGGTAGAAGGCACTGAGTTCTTTTGATACAAACTGATGCACCCGGTTATAAACCTTTTGGAAGTCATACGTATTATAGGCTTCGGTCACTTTCTTGATCAATTGTTGCAATTTAATTAACATGTAGCGGTCGACTTCATGTAAGTCTTGTTCTGCTACTGCGTCTTTACTTGGATCAAAATCACTGATGTTACCAAGTA
>ERZ1673961.549-NODE-549-length-14216-cov-5.720994_pt1 | contig 14216 bp, 13 predicted proteins | sample MGYA00580189_ERZ1673961 | MGnify/ENA primary metagenome ERZ1673961 (study PRJEB41334, sample SAMN05608105) | rock metagenome | biome: terrestrial subsurface; feature: shale formation; material: shale | place: USA: Pennsylvania ... | reverse complement strand
AAAAAGGCTGCTCAGTGAGCAGCCTTTTTTCGAGGCGTGACTATTCCACAATCTTTTTGCTGTGCAGCGCGTTGGCTACCAACTCGGGCACAAACGCATCCACGTTGCCTCCATGAATCGCGACTTCGCGAACCAACGATGAGGAGATAAATGCGTACTCTTCCGCCGGGGTGAGGAAAACACTCTCCAGCCCGGGCATCAAGCGTCGGTACATGTTGGTCAGGCCGAATTCGTATTCAAAGTCGACCGTGGTGCGCAGGCCGCGCACCAATACTGTGGCGCCTTCGGCTTTGGCAAAATCCACCATCAAGCCTGAGAACCCTTTTGCCGTAACGTTATCCAGATGTGAGGTGACCGCTTTGGCAAAGGCCACGCGCTCTTCCAGCGTAAACAGGGTATTTTTGCTTGGACTCGCGGCCACCGCGATGATCACTTCATCAAACATGCTGGCAGCACGCTCAATCAAATCCAGATGACCGTTGGTAATAGGGTCAAAGGTGCCCGGGTAAATAACGCGGGAAATACTTTTTGAATTCACAATGTTCTACTCAGTGTTTGTGCGTGTAGGGGTATGCTAAACAAAACTGTGCCGCCAAACCATGACAATCTGACGGCAAGTGTGATTATTTTTCATCCAATAGCGATTGAAAAAAGTCCAGATGCTGCTGAGCGCTTTCCTGACAGGAGAAATCGTTGATCATCCGCTGCTGCGCTTTGCGCCCCATCTCTTGGCGATTTTGCTCAGACGCGTACAGCCACTGAATTTTATCGGCGATTGCTGAGGCATCATTCACCGGAACAACGAATCCGGTTTCGCCGTCGATCAAGAGTTCTTTACCACCGCCAGTGGTGGTCACCACGGAAGGAATGCCCATTGCCATGGCTTCAATGATGGTTTTGGGTAAGCCTTCCCCGCTAATCGAAGGCTGAACTTGCACTTGGCTTGCCGCCAGCAGTTCCGGCACATCTTTGCGGTAACCGAGGAAATGTATGCGATCGCGCATGCCGCTTGCTTCGGCCAATTTCAGGTTCTGTTCGGTATCCATATCGCGACCGACCAGCAGCAGGTGCAAATTTGGTAATGGCGCCAGTTGTTTCGCGCTCTCAAGCAACACGTGCACGCCTTTGCTTGGACGCGCATTGGCGATACAGATGGCGCTGAACGCGTCATCCGGCAAGCCCAGTGCGCTTAAATTCGCTGGCTGCGCCTGATACCAAGCAATGTCGTGGCCTTTGTAAATCGTGACCACTTTGTCGGCGCGTTTCCAAACATGTTTGCGCACATCGTCAGTCACTGCTTGTGCCACACAACTGATGCCGTCGATACGAGGATGCAAATGGGTCAGGTAGGCGGTGGGATCGTGACGATACAACCCGCCGACTGTGCCGCGATAGCTCACCAGTTTGGTGTGTTTGAAACCGATGCAGGCAAATGCCGCGTTGGGAATGGTTTTGGAGTTCATGGCGTACACCACGTCATAGCGTTCTTGATGCAGCGCGTGACGTAACGTCTTGATCGTGTTGAGACAAATCTTTTTCTTCGGGTAACAGTCGATGATCTTCACGCCGTTGTCGCGAAAACGCGGCACATACTCCGCATCGCCTTGCGTCATGATGGTCACCTCATGGCCGAGCTTAGCCATTTCAATAAACATCTCCGCTTCCGGACGCACGCTGTTCCAGGCATCACGATAGGAGCTAAAAATTAAGATTTTCATGGTCTCACATTACCTCAGCCGCAGCGAAACTGCAGCGGTGTTCAAATTTGGTGGCTGACAAGCTTTCGCGTCGCGGCCCAGATTATGACTTTCCGGCCGCAACGCGAGCGTAAAGCTGCTCGTAGCGTATGGCGGTATTCTCAATCAGAAAGCCTTGCAGTTTTTTCTCACGTCCGATGGCGAGCTTTTCGCGCAACGTGGCGTCGCTGCGAATAGTTTCAATCGCATTGGCCAGTCCGAGGCCATCGCCGGGCTCAATCAAAAGCCCTGACTCTTGGTGGTCAATAATATCCGGGATACCGCCCGCGCGAGCACCAATCACCGGTAAGCCATTGCCCATTGCTTCCAGAATCACCGAACCCAAACCTTCGCTGTAGGAGGGGTGAACCAGCAAGTCGGCTGCGGCAAACCAATCGCCCATGTTGCTCTGTTTGCCCATGAATGACACGTTGGGTAAGTCTGCGGCTTGCTGCTCTAGGGCGTCTCGCTCTTTGCCATCTCCTAACAGCGCAAAATGAACCTCAGGGGCGCGCTGAGCCAACGCTTTTGCTGCGCTCAGGGTGACATCAAAACCTTTGTGTTTGAGCATGTTAGCGGCATGGATGACCAGAAATTTGCCACTGAATTGCTGCTTGATTTGCGCCACGTTGGCGTCATTAATCGGGTAGGCGACTGGCGAGCTGGGAATGATCTCAATGGTTTGGGTTGGGTACGCGTCACGAATGCGGGCCGCGATTTCATGACTCAGGCCAACCAATAACGCGGCTTGGCGGTATGCTTGGTTCGATAACCATTTTTTGCGCAGCGGATTGTCGATGCGACGCGTCACCATATACGGCACGCCATGCAATGCGTGTTGCAGCCACGCCCAGTAAATGGCTCGGCCTTCATGCACATGAATCAATTCACAGCCGTCGGTCACGCGTTTGCCATGTTGGAGTAAATAATGGCTGGCGGCGATGACTCGACAAGGCAGCTCGGACACACGCGCAAAAAACGGGCTTTTGGGATTGGCGACAATTGTCAGCTGATAGCCCATGCGAATCTGCTGCTTGATAAGTTGCAGTGTCTGGTTTTCTCCGCCGTGATAGCTGGATGCCAAGTTAACGTGGCAGATGTTCATTTCTGTTTTTGCTCCTGCTTGCGCACGTAGTCGCGCAGCCACAAATCCGCATACCGAGTAAACGTGGTGTTGGCGCTTAACATCGCCAACAGTAAGCCATGGCGACCATCGAGAAAACCGCGTTTAATCACGTACATTTTAAAGAAGCGGAAAAAGCCATGCAGGACTGCGCCGCCCAACGACGCTTTCTTGCGTCCTTCACGTTGGTCAGCCCACGCTTTCATGTATTGCTGCGTTTTTGCGGTGTACTGTGGCAGATACTCAAAGGTGTAATGCTCGAGATAACCTTTTAACGACCGCAGTTGAAATCCGGATGGGATTTCTACGCTCTCATGCACCAAGGCTTGGTTGTATTGTGTGTCGCGCGTGCGGTAAAGACGTGTGACCCAGTCGGGGGACCAACCGGAATAGCGAATCTGTTTGCCAAACGCGGTGGTGAGACGATCAATCTGGTAGACGGTGTTGGGTTTGTCGGCGTGGACCGCTTGTAAAATTTGTTCTTTGAGCGCATCGGTCACGCGTTCATCGGCATCGAGCCACAACACATAGTCTGAGGTAATGTGCGATTGCGCCAAACGGCGCTGAGGGCCAAAGCCGGGCCACTCGGTGTTGACGAAAAATTTATCGGTATAGCGGCGAGCGATGGCTTCAGTTTGATCGCTGCTGCCGGAATCAAGAATGACGATTTCGTCGACCCATTGATACACCGTGTCTAAGCAGGCTTGCAGGTGCTTGGCTTCGTTCTTCACGATCAGGGCGACCGCCAATGTTGGAGTGGTATTAGCCATGATTTGGGTTACCTAACTGTGTTGTCGCTGACATCATGCGATCAAAGGTGGTGATGACCGCATCGAGCGAGATGGCCTGCATCAGGTCCGTGCCTTTGGCGCGTGTGCTCCACGCCAGCAGTTCCAGCGGTTTGCCCTGTTGCTCGGTCACGAACGGTTCGTACACACTCACCACATCTTTGATATTAAAGTATGGCCCCGTGCGCTTTGGGTTGCTGTGGGCATACAAGCCTAGTACGGGCGTGCCTTGTGTGGTGGCAATATGTGCCGGGCCAGAATCCGGAGCAAGCACTAACTTCGCTTCGCCCAATACGGCGGCCAGTTGTTTTAAATTGGTTTTGCCAACCAGATTGAGCACCGGATGCGTCATCAATGCGCTGATTTGCTCTGCCAGTTTCTGCTCGCGCGGCGCAGGAGAGCCACATAAGGCGACCTGATACCCTTGAGAGATAACGTAATCGGCAAATTGCGCGTAGCGTTCCGTGACCCAATTGCGCTCATCTTTACTGGCGGCCGGGCTGATGACGATGGTCGGTTGGTTGCCCAGTTGCGCGCGGGCAAACTGCCTATCTTGTTCGGAAATCGGCAGGTTCCAGGTTGGTGTTTGGCGTGGCACGCCAAGAAACTCGGTAAACGAGAAAAAACTGTCGAGCACATGCGCCGATTCGGTGTCGGCAATCTGGCGGTTAGTGAACAACCACTGACCTTCTTTGGCCCGTTTGCGGTTGAATCCCACTTTGTACTGCGCGCGAATGCCCAGCGTGACCAAACTGGCGCGCAGGGCTAACTGCATGTGCACCAGTGCATCAAAGTGACGCCCTTTCAGTTGCTGCCAAACCGCTTTGATGCCAGACCAGCCGGCTTTTTTATCAAAGACGATCAATTCTACGTTCGGCAAACCTTGGAGCAGTTGGGCTTCGACTTTGCCAATCACCCAGGTTACTTGGGTATCTGGCCAGTGTTGTTGCAGGTTTTGAACCGCGGCAACAGCATGACAAACGTCGCCAATCGCCGACAGGCGCAGAAAACAGACCGACTTCGGAGGCGCAGTGAACAGTGGCATCAAATAAGCTCTTCAATTAATGAGGCTAAATTATGCAGAGTCCACCGATAAATGTAAAATAACCGCATTCTTTTCCTCTCTTTATTGGCGTGAAGATGCCAATTTTGATGAGATCAGCCACCTTGTGTGTCAATCACTATAGCGGGAACCCAGCGTGATCAAACAGCAGCAGCTCAGCAAACATCAGACAATTTGGTATGACGACCAATGGGTCAATGAACCGTTGGCGTCGCTATTTGACCCTGAATATTGGCAAGTTAATCAACGGGTGATTGGCAGCGCACAAGGGCGTGGCACCACGTGGTTTGTTCAAATGGCGGCGTTGCCAGCTGCGTTACGCCATTATCGCCGCGGCGGCTTGTTTGGAAAACTGGTCAGCGACAGTTATTGGTTTCAAGGGTGGGAACAAACCCGCAGCTGCGCCGAATTTCAATTGCTGCATCATTTGCGTGAGCAGGGGGTGAATGTACCGCGCCCGATTGCTGCCCGCGCCTTGCGTCGGGGCTGTGTATATCAAGCCGATATTCTCAGTGAGAAAGTCGCCAATGCGCGGGACTTGGTGGCGGTGTTACAAACCGAAGCTTTGCCTGAGGCGCTTTATCATCGCATTGGTCAACAGGTGGCGAAGCTGCATCGTGCTCAGGTCAATCACACTGATTTAAATATTCACAACATTTTGCTCGATGATCACGACCATGTGTGGATCATTGATTTTGATAAATGTGCGCTTCAACATGGCGATGGCTGGAAAGCGGAGAATTTGGCGCGACTGTTGCGTTCGTTTCGCAAAGAGCAATTACGCGCCAATATCAAATGGCAAGACGCCGAATGGCAAGCGTTGCTGGACGGTTACCAAGCAACAGTTTAATGCTTATCGTTATTCCATTGCTCTACGATAGCCATAAAAGACTGATAGACTTTCTCTTCGGTAAACTTTTCATAACCCGCGGAAAGGTCTGGAATATCGCGGTCTTCCAACAATGCATCGATTCTCTCTGCGATGACTTTTTCATCGTAAGAATGAATCAGATATTTCGATAGCTCTCCTGTAAGAATTTCATCTGGGCCGGAAGGGCAGTCGATACTGATAGCTGGAGTGCCAACGATCAACGATTCTACAAGGACATTTCCAAAACCTTCATGATCAGAGGTTAGAACTAAGCATCGAGCTTGTTTCATTAGAGGATAAGGATTGATTTCAAAGCGGGTGAAAATAACACGATTATCAACATTTAAGTCATTTGCTAACGATTTTAGTTCTTGAAGTAAATGACCCTCACCCATGATTAATAAATTTATAGATTTATTTTTCAACAATGAAAAGGTTTTTAAAAGCCTGTCTATTCTTTTTTGTTTTTCTAGTCTACCCACAAAAATAACATAGTCACCAAAATTGTTTTCCTTTATAGGATAATTAGATAATTTAACTGTATTTTCGATATCAAAAGGATTGTATAACGTATGTATGGAGCGAATACTGCTTCGACAGCACTCTTTAGTAAATCTATTAATACCTTGTGATACACACAGGATTCGCTTTCCTTTTAATCGTTTGCTTATTCTATATTTGTATCGTATTTTTTTTAAAAAACTACGTTTATTAAATGATGACTCATCTGAGTTATGAATGTAAGGGATAAGCCTAGAATCAGAGTATTTAGCTATTAACTTAATTGATTCACTGTGGGGGGCCAATAGTAAATCAAAATTTGATACGGATTTATACCATTGATCAAAATAAGGTTGTATTATTTTTATATCTCGGATGTTTTCGGGAATATTAAGACTAGTAATAGACAAATCTTCAAGATTGGCTAATTTTATTCTGTCATGCAATGTGATTATTTCTACATCATGACCATTATTTTGCAACAACCTAGCTAATCGGATGATTACGATTTGAACGCCTTCTATCTGTAAATCTCGGATCAAAAATTTTATGTTCATTGTTCAGTAATCTTATTAATCGTCAGTTATTACTCAATATGTCATTTAGAGTTTTTTTAACCGCACCTTTGTTATCTTTAAGAACCAACAAAGCACGCTCTCCAATTTGGCTTAATTTATCAGGGTGAGAGAAGAGCGTCAGCAAGTACATTGTAATTTCTTGCGCATTCATACAAATTTCTACTGCCTTAGCTGATTGTAACAGCTGCATAATTTCATTGAAGTTGTAGTAACTTGGGCCATTGAGTAGTGGTTTTCCGAGAGCAGCAGGTTCAAGTAAGTTGTGCCCGCCTACTTTATCGCCGATTAGGCTGCCTCCCATAAAGCAGATGTCCGCCGCACTGAGTAGTGTCAGTAACTCGCCCATTGTGTCGCCAAGGTAGACCTGACAATCTTGTTTCATTGGTGTTGGGAACGTTCTACGGCAAGTTATAAACCCTCGCTTTATGCAGAGGTCAAAGACCGAATTAAACCGTTCCGGATGGCGTGGAACTAAGATCAGTAAAGCCTGGGGAAAATGCTCTAACAGGGCTTGATGAGCGTCGAGGAGAATGGCATCTTCACCTTCGTGGGTGCTGGCGGCAATCCATACCGGACGATCTAAGCCCAGCTCTTCACGCAATTGTTTTCCTTGTTCGAGTACCGTGGGTGCAATCTCAATATCAAACTTAATCGAGCCAGTCACTTGAACTTGCTCTGGTTGAAAACCCAAGCGAACAAAACGCCCAGCATCACTTTCATACTGACACAAAATGCGATCGACGTAGGGGCGAATCAGATTAAATAGCGCGGAAAACTTTTGATAGCGAAGGCAAGAACGCTCAGACAGACGTGCATTAATGACGGTTATTGGGATGTGATGTTTATGCACCGTATGTAAGGTATTCGGCCACAGTTCCGTCTCAACGATCAGGAGTCGAGACGGTTTAACGGCTTGCAAAAAGCGGCGCACACACCAAGCAAAGTCCAATGGCATGTAGCGATGTTCAACCAGGTCGCCCAGTTTGGCAATTTGCTCTGCACCCGTGGTGGTGGTGGTGGTGACGACAATCGCCTGATCCGGCTGTGCTTGCTTCATGGCTTTGATCACGGGAATCGCGGCGATTGACTCACCCACGGAAACCGCATGTATCCAAATAGGATTCTGAGAACTAACTTTGGGTGTCATTCCCCAGTGCTCTTTCCAACGTGCACCAAAAACCGGTTTACCGACTTTCTTTTTATACAATGAATAGAGCAGTAATGGACTAGTGACAATCAGCAACAGCGTATAGATCAGGCGCATAGTTCAAATTACTCCTGTTCTGCGTTGTCGAATTGCAGCAACGCGTTGATGACACGCTGTGGAGCGAGATCTTTCAGACATTTCAAATGACCTAACGGACATTCCCGTTTGAAGCACGGTCTGCATTCAATATCGGTATGAATGATGGCTTTTTTCACGGCCAGAGGCGGCGTGTATGTTGGCGAAGTGGAGCCATACACCCCGACCACTTGGCAACCGACTGCTGCGGCCACATGCATTAATCCCGAGTCATTGCTGACGACGCTCTCGCAGCAGGCCAGCATGTCGACGGCTTCGATCAGGCTGGTTTTGCCTGCCAAATCAACGATGTGTGCTCGTTGGTCGTCACTGAGGTCGGCCGCAATGGCTTGTGTGGTTTTGCTGTCTTTCGCCGAACCAAATAACCAAACTTGCTTCCCGGCATCGATCATCGTCGCAGCGACGGCGGCGTAATGTTCGGTTGGCCATTGCTTCGCCGGTCCAAATTCAGCGCCGGGACATAAGCCGATGATTGGGCGGGAGGCATGAAGGGCAAACTTATCGCGAGTTTGTTGCTGAGCATCTTTGTCAATGGATAGACTTGGGCGCGGCAAGGTGTCGAGGCCGCCTAATGAGGTGGAGTCCACCATGGTGGCTTTGGGATGCGCCAAAGCAACATAACGCTCGATCATGTATTGGAAGGATTTTTTATTCGGGCGCAAATCGTTCAGCAACCCGTAACGCATCTCACCTTTCCAGCCAGTTCTGATTGGAATGTCGGCAAACCAAGGAATCAGCGCGGATTTGGCTGAATTCGGCAGAATATAAGCCTGATCATATTGACCACGCATCGACTTGCCGATGGCTCGGCGACCAAGCAAGTTAAAATCACCATGCCCCAATGGCATTTCGATCGCTTGATGTACCTCGGGCATGCGCTCCAGAATCGGTTTGCACCATGCTGGCGCCATGACATCGATGACGGCGTCGGGATGTTGTTGTTTGATGCGAGTATAGAGGCATTGAGACATCACCATGTCTCCGACCCAAGAGGGGCCAATCACTAGAATTTTCATTCGATACTTCGATTCGTTTGATGCTGTGTTCATTCTGGCGGTAGAGGAAGAATGAACACAAGCGTTTTGCTCTTTTAGTGTGAAGATAGCAGAGATTCACGCTTTTGCTTTAGCTCTGACCATTCAAAATCATGCACATAGACACGGTCGTTTCGACCTTTAGCGGGTGGGTTAAACACCACTTCTGCTTTATCTGACAGAGGATGCCACTCTTGGAAATTGCGAGGGTCGTCGGCATAGATCGCCAGAATGGGTGTGTTCAAAGCGCTGGCCATATGAACCACAGAGGTGTCGGGCGTGACACACAAGTCGACCTGACTGAGCAGTTGTAACGAAAATTCCAATGACGGTGTTTCGCTTAACAATTGCACGCGTGGATTCTCTAGTTCAGTGACGAGCTCTTTCAGAAATTCAATTTTACCCGGGACAGGGATCAGATAAAGGGTGTCTTGCGGGAAATCGCGTAACCAGTGATTCAGCAACTTGTTGGCTTCCGTTTTGGAAAACTGACGATATTTACTGGAGCCAAATAGATTGATTGCAACGGTCGTCGTATGAGGATCGACGATCGTTGACGTTGAATAAGGAATCAACGGAATGTCTGCGGATTCTGGCACATCACAAAATAGTCTGGCGACCGCAAGGTAGCGATCTTTAAAGTGTACATGCTCATTGGGCAGACACACGTTGAAAATCGGATGTGATTCTTTATTGAATCCAATGTTATACGCTGCGCCCAATTCATGCAGAGCGAGCAATTCCTTAAAGTCGAAACTGGTGCCTAGCTCAACCACCGCATCAAATTGCCCGCGATATTGGCGGAATGCTCGCGCGGTCTTCACCCCGCGTTTCCCACAAGGGATGATGTTGCACTGGGTTGATTGTTCAAACCAACTTGCACAAAAACTCGGTGTAATAACGGAAACCTGAATATCCGGGCGGTATCTCTGTAACATTTGGATCAGCAAACCACTCATGATTGCATCGCCCAGTTTGTTGTCCCAACGCAATAGAGCCAAACTCTTGATGTCACGAAGTGGCACGGTTGTTTGGGGAGCCTTATCAAAGCGCTGACAGTAATAGCTCAACTTAAGTTTTTTCTGTTTATTACGCAGGGCACGATTGAGCTGTTTTAATTTCTTAAGCAACGTCTGGACTCCCATCTGTAAGTTGATCTGATGGTTGAGAAGCGCTGTTGAGCAAAACAAGCATAGTGAGGACATACAAGATAAACGTCTGACCATTGTAAAACGGCGCATCGGTGAGCCCCATAACGACATACAACGCCACAACAGCGGTAACAATGTTTTTTGTGTTCTTAATGGTGTGTCTAACCAGATACAGAGGTAGTATTAGCAGCAACAACAGAAAGGCAAGCCCAATTAGGCCTGATTTGACCACGCTGTCGATAAATTGGTTGTGATAGTGAGGTGGATGGTAGTCATACAGTGCTTTAGTTATTTTTCTCTGTTTGTATAGTAACTCTAGTTTTTCGAAATGCTCATTTCCCAGCCCTAATAGCCAATTGCCTTCTGCTAATTTGACTGCCGCCTGCCACATCTGGAGCCGCAAGCCAATGGAGGTATTCATATTACCTTCTTGGATCTGTTCAAACTCATAGCGAGTTTGCTCGATACGTTGCTTAATAAAGCTACCAGAAAGCATAGATGCTACAGAAGATAGTAGTAGTAAAAGGATAAATTTCTTAAATGTGAACCTGAACTTATTTAAAAATAAAACGAGTAATGCACAAGCAAAGGCTAGCCATACGCCACGAGATTCAGTCAGAGCCAAACTAATCACGGGCAATATCGAAAATCCTCCAAACAAGAGCTTTGTCTTAGTGTTTTTAGTGGATAATGCAGCATGTATTGATAATAAAGCTAGAAGGCCAGCTATGCTAGCATAGGGAATTGGATTGATTACGCCAGCCCAACGACTAGTTCCAACAATTAGACAGAAATAGACACTGTTGGCAAAAATGGTAATACATCCAAACACAATTATAATCTGGTAGTAGATAGGCTTAATGGCGCGAAAAGGGAAATAAAGTGCAATCACAGATAAGCACAGCAACGTTCTTATTTCTCGAGAGCTTACCCCATGTAGAAACGATTGAACAAAAATAAAAAGTGTGAACACCCAGATAAGAATGTGGAAAGGTTGACGTAAGTTGTCAATGAGGGTGCTCTTCAACCTTTTTCTGAAACTAATACCGAAGGACAACAGTGAGATAACGGTTGTAATGACTAATACTTTACTTGCTCCTTCAAACCAAATCATAAGAGCGAACGAAAATGCGAAGGGCAGCAGCAAAAACACTTCGCTCAAGTTTTTCTTGTTGAATATATTAGTCATCATTTACAGCTTTAGTTGATAAGGGTTGATGTCTGAATCTGGGCGCGTTTTTAGCAGTCGAAGAATCCACATATACTGCTCTGGTCGTTTAGAAACGTAGTTTTCAATGCAGACGTTCATCATTCGTGCATCCTGATGCTCATCGCCGGTTGGGAATGGAAGTTCAGGGTAGAAATCCAATTCATATTGTCCGGTTTCGCTGTTAAACATGGCAAATAGCGGTACGATTTTCGATTTACTCAATGTAGAAAGGCGACCTAAACCCGCTATGGTTGCTTTCTGCGTAGCAAAAAAATCGACAAAGACACTGTGCTCTCGACCTAAGTCTTCATCAGGTAAGTAGTACCCCAAATAGCCATCTTTGCGCACAGATTTGATAAAGGGTTTGATACCGACGCTGCGATCGTAAACTCGGCCACCATATTGAACACGTTGTTTATGCATTAACCAGTCCGAGACCTTATTTTTCTGACTTTTCGCCATTGCAGAAACCGGGTGACCTCGTGAGGCAAGTAAAATAGCAGGAATATCGATAGCCCAAGTATGTGGTACGAGAAGAATAACGTTTTCACCCCGCTCCAATACATGTTCTACATGCTCAAAGCCACGCATGGTTGTATTGTGTTCCAGCCATGCTTTACTGCGCAGTGATGTGGACGCAAATCCGATTAAGAACATCACAGACGTGATGTACATCTCTTGCAGAATCTTTTCTCGCTCATCAACGGATTTCTCCGGGAAACACATTTGCAAGTTGACCCGTGCCCGAGTGTTCGCCTTACTTTTTACTTTCACAGCAAGCTTGGCGAGACTTTGGGCAAGTACTCTTTTCAAACAAATTGGAAGAAAACTCAGTAGACAGGCGAAAATCACCGCCAGCCAAGTTCCCCAATAACGCGGATGAAGAAAGTGCCAACTGAACTGCGGATTATAGGCGTAATCATCATGGTCATTGCGTGGTGATGATGAAAAGTTTGATGACGACATAAGTGGCTCAGATTCGATTGCTTTTCGAGTAAAATTGTGACCGAGTATAGCAGTTTACTGTGCGGGAAACAGTAAGCAATGTAGGAGTAAGTCCAGTATGAGGTTGTTTTCTGGACACCCCTATGTAAATAGAGCTTTTGTTGTTGATGAATAAAAACGGCCACCTTAAGGTAGCCATCCCAATCTGCCGAATCTAGCAACTTATTGTGTGTTTGAGGTTTTAATCACTGCCAAAAAGGTCACGGGTATATACTTTGGCTTCCACATCTTTGAGCTCTTCTGCTAAACGGTTTGAGACAATGATGTCAGCTTGTTGTTTAAACGCCTCAAGATCGTTCACAACACGTGAATGGAAGAAGTGCTCTTCTTTCAGTACTGGTTCATACACGATCACTTCGATACCTTTCGCCTTGATGCGTTTCATGATGCCTTGTATAGAAGAGGCTCGGAAGTTGTCGGAACCTGCCTTCATAATTAGGCGATAGATACCCACCACCTTTGGCTGACGCTGAATAATAGAGTCTGCAATGAAATCTTTACGAGTGCGGTTCGCATCCACGATAGCGCCAATAATGTTGTTTGGCACATCGTGGTAGTTAGCGAGAAGTTGCTTGGTATCTTTTGGCAGGCAGTAACCGCCGTAGCCAAAGGATGGGTTGTTGTAATGATTACCGATGCGAGGATCAAGACTCACGCCTTCGATGATTTGGCGGCTATCGAGGCCATGAACTTCTGCATAAGAGTCCAATTCATTGAAGTAGGCCACACGCATGGCGAGGTACGTGTTCGAGAACAGCTTCACCGCTTCTGCTTCGGTTGAGTTGGTAAACAAAACGGGAATGTCTTGTTTGATTGCGCCTTCTACCAGTAAGTTAGCAAATGTTTGTGCACGCTCACTTTGCTCACCCACAATAATACGGGAAGGATATAGATTGTCGTACAACGCTTTACCTTCACGCAGGAATTCAGGCGAGAAAATAATGTTTGAGCAGTTCAAATCCTGCTTGAGTTTTTCTGTGTAACCGACAGGGATTGTGGATTTAATCACCATCACCGCATCAGAGTTGATGGCCATTACGTCGCGGATAACGGCTTCAACGGATGATGTATTGAAGTAGTTGGTATTCGGATCGTAATCGGTCGGTGTGGCAATAATCACAAACTTTGCGTTTTTATACGCCTGTTCTTTATCGGTTGTCGCCGTGAAGTTGAGAGACTTTTCCGTCAGAAATTGCGTGATCTCTTTGTCAACAATTGGAGACTGATGACGGTTGAGCATCTCAATTTTTTCTTGGATGATATCCAGAGCAACCACTTCGTTGTGTTGGGCCAGAAGTAACGCATTGGACAGGCCGACATACCCTGTACCTGCTACTGCTATTTTCATAGTGTTCTCTCTTAGAGCTTCAATACAATGCAAACTAGATTCATTTATTGATGATCGATAGGTATTCAGCCACGCCTTCGGCGACAGACTTAAATTCGATATCACAACCTGCAGAACGTAACTTAGTCAGGTCTGCCTGCGTATATTCCTGATAGGCGCCTTTGAGGTGTTCTGGGAACGGAATGGTTTCAATCTGCCCTTTACCATGATGAGCTATGACGGCGCTAGCGACTTCATTGAATGATTCCGCATTGCCTGTGCCACAGTTGAAAATGCCAGAAACACCCTGTTCCAGGAACCATAGGTTAACGGCTGCCACATCACCAACATAGACAAAATCACGTTTGAAATGTTCACTACCCGCGAACAATTTTGGATTTTCACCTGCATTCATTTGATTGTTGAGGTGGAAGGCGACGGATGCCATGGAACCTTTGTGTTGTTCGCGCGGGCCATACACATTGAAATAACGAAAACCAGTAATTTGAGACAGTTTTTCACCGTG
>ERZ1673961.548-NODE-548-length-14273-cov-8.293150_pt1 | contig 14273 bp, 10 predicted proteins | sample MGYA00580189_ERZ1673961 | MGnify/ENA primary metagenome ERZ1673961 (study PRJEB41334, sample SAMN05608105) | rock metagenome | biome: terrestrial subsurface; feature: shale formation; material: shale | place: USA: Pennsylvania ... | reverse complement strand
ATGAAGTAATCCAACTGCCGTAGAATGGTACGGCTCTTTTACATAGTCAGTTAAGCCGCTGACTTCAAGCGGTTTGCCGACCCTTACTTGGTTGCGGAATACGCGTTCCGCACATTCGACGACCCCGTCCATTTGCGCAGCGCCGCCAGTCAGTACTACACCGGCTGCCAGATGGTGCTTAATGCCCTCTGCGCGTAATTTTGCCTGAACGGTATCGATCGTTTGGTTAACCAGTCCCATAAGCTCAGAGTAGCGTGGCTCTATCACTTCTGACAATGTTTGACGTTGCAGACTACGTGAAGGTCGCCCACCTACGCTTGGAACGTTAACCGTGTCATCCTTACTGACCAGTTCACTTAAAGCACAGCCATATTTTACTTTTATTTCTTCAGCATCGCTTACTGGCGTACCAAAAGCAAAAGCAATATCGCTTGTTACCGCATTTCCCGCGTACGAAAATACTTCTGTGTGACGTAGCGCACCACCCGTCCAGATTGCAACATCCATCGTGCCTGCGCCAATATCGACCACACAAACTCCAAGCTCTCTTTCATCCTCGGTAATTACTGCATTACTTGCAGCAAGCCCAGAAAATACCAGTTGCTCTACCTTAAGGCCGCAACGTTCTACCGCCTTAATGATATTGCGCGCCATGTCATTATGGCAGGTGATAAGATGGACACTCACTTCCATTCTTACCCCAGAGAGACCAAGCGGGTTTTTAATCCCTTCCTGGTAGTCGATGGTAAACTCTTGTGGAATCACATGAAGGATTCGCTGTTCATCACCGATTTTAATTGATTTTGCAGTATGGATAGCTCTGTCCATATCCTCTTGAGAAACTTCCTCATCAGATATCGTACCCATACCTTTTTCGATTCGGCTTGCGATATGCTTACCAGACAACGAAATGAATACTCTGCTGATTTGGCACTCGGCCATTAACTCAGCTTGATCAATTGCGCGTTGTACTGATTTTACAACCGACTCCAAGTCATTCACGCCACCTTTGTCCATGCCGCGCGAAGGGCTACTACCCGCACCAATTATATTAATTTGGCCATCTGGTAAAATTTCGCCCACTAGAGCTGATACGGTTGCAGTGCCTATATCAAGACCAACAATAATGTTGTCGTCTGCGGCCTTAGTCATCTGTACTCTCTTCTAACTCTTCTTCAGGAAACCAACCGACTGCAGCTCCTGTATCGTACCTGAGATCGATATAACTGATTCTTTGCGTGTCACTACCGAGCTTGTTATAGAGTGAGAAAAAACGCTCTATACGCTCAAGAAGAGACTCTTTACCGAGCTCTAATCGAATACCGTTTTCAAGGATGATTTGCCAAGCTCGTCGCTCATTTAATACCAGAGACGATATCGCTAAACCTAGTTGCTGAAACTTAGGACTCAAATCACGGTAGGTTTGTAAAACCTCAGGTCCGCTATCTTTAGGTCCATACAGCTTAACTTTATCTTCCTTTACCAGACCAACATCCCCGTCGAATACCAAGCCGTTTTTATCCAACAACTCGTTGCCATTCCAGATGGCTTCAGGATGATGCTCTGTCAAAAAAACTTTTACTGTATCTGGCCATTGCTTTCGAATTGCTGCATGAGCAACCCATGGCAAGGCTTCAACACTTTGCTGTAATACATCGATGTCTTGTGACATAAACGTACCAATGTGGTCAATTCTGCTGAATGCAGTTTGAACATCATCAGCTTTGATATACTCCAACTCTCCTTGGAGCACTATTTTGGATAGAGGAAGTCTTTGGTCATCCCACATCCAACTGATCGCCGAGTACAAAACAGAACTAATTAAAGTCAAAACTACGACAAAAAATAGCGCACCTAAGATTTTATTTTTGCGACCACGATTATTATCCGTGTTTAGTCGCTCTTCATTTAGTGCAATATTCAACAACGTCTTCGTTTCCTGACCTTTGTCGTCTACCTTGCTCATGTTAATAACACACTAACAAAAGCAATGACTTTAACCTTGAGATTATACTGAGCTCTAATAAACTATCAAACACTGATAACAATAAATCACAACGTTGTTGGCGCAAAATCGAGATCTAGGTCTTTATCTTAAAGCTCACAACGAATTTCAGCTTATCCCATCATTTTATTAACATTTAGCTCAAGAGCTGCCAGCTGTTTAGCTACTTTACCAACATCACCAGCACCCTGAGTTAAAATTAGGTCTCCGTCTTGTATAACGTTAGCCAAAACTGACGGTAATTGCTCGATTTCTGGAACAAAAATTGGATCTAGCTTACCTCTACTGCGAATTGTGCGGCATAATGCGCGTCCATCTGCGCCTGCAATAGGCTTTTCACCTGCAGAATAAACATCCAACATTATCAGCACGTCGACCTGCTCAAGTACGTTAGCAAAATCATCATACAAATCACGGGTTCGGCTGTAGCGGTGCGGTTGGAAAATCATTACCAAGCGCTTGTCTTGCCAACCGCTGCGCGCTGCATTGATCGTTACGCCGACTTCCGTTGGGTGGTGACCGTAATCGTCCACCAACATCGCATGGCCGTTGCCCGTATCAAATTCACCAAGGTGATCAAAGCGACGTCCCGTACCTTGCGTTCCCGCCATTGCTTTCAGGATCGCGTCATCTTCAATGTCATCTTCCGTTGCAACTGCGATTGCAGCTGATGCGTTGAGTGCATTATGACGACCCGGGATATTCAGAGTGATATCAAGATCGGCTCTGCCTTTACGAACCACTGTAAATTTACCTTGCTGGCCTTCTTGACGGTAATTCTCGATACGTACGTCCGCATCTTCAGAGAAACCATAGGTAATCACCTGACGGCTAATACGCGGAATTAACTCGCGAACGACAGGATCATCAATACAAACAATCGCTTGACCATAAAATGGAAGATTATGCAGGAAGTCGATGAAGGTTTGCTTCAGGGTTTCAAAGTCACCACCGTAAGTATCCATATGATCGGCTTCGATGTTGGTAACAATGCTCACCATTGGTTGAAGGTGCAGGAATGACGCATCGCTTTCATCCGCTTCTGCAATAAGGATACGGCTAGATCCAAGACGTGCGTTGGTCCCCGCACTTTTCACCAAGCCACCGTTAACAAACGTTGGATCAAGACCCGCTTCTGAGTAAATTTGCGTCACAAGCGCCGTGGTTGTGGTTTTGCCATGTGTACCTGCCACAGCAATGCCATGACGAAAACGCATCAACTCGGCCAGCATCTCTGCGCGACGAACAATGGGAATACGTAACTCACGAGCCGCCATCACTTCTGGGTTTTCTTCGTTGATAGCTGTAGAAACAACAACCACACTTGCTTGCTCAACATTGCTTGCCTGATGCCCGATATAGATGGTCGCGCCTTTAGCGGCTAATCGTTCAGTTACCGCATTCTTTGCAAGATCAGAACCGGTAATTTGATAACCTTCGTTTAGGAGCACCTCAGCAATGCCGCTCATTCCCGCACCACCAATACCGATGAAGTGGATTGATTTCACGCGACGCATTTCTGGAACCATGGCGCGAATCTGAGCTAAGTCTTGTGTATGTTCAATAGTCATCTGTTTCTATTCTCGATAATTCATTAACGCTTTTCAGTCAAAGCGACGATGGCTTGTGCGACAGTTTTGTCGGCGTCCAGTTTAGCGGCGCCACGTGCATGCTGAGCCATCTCTAGTAAAGTTTTGCGATCTAACTGCTGGATTTGCTCAGTGAGTGATTCAACCGTAAACACTGGTTGTTCAATCATTTTCGCCGCTCCGCATTCGACTAAGTGATCCGCATTGAGTGCCTGTTGGCGGTCTTTGTGCATAAACGGTACGAAAATAGCGCCGACACCAGCGGCAGAAACTTCAGATACCGTCAAAGCCCCTGAGCGACACACTAATAGGTCTGCCCATGCATACGCTTCCGCCACATCATCAATAAATTCGGTCACTTCGGCATTAACCACATTGTGTTTCTGATATGCGGCTTGCACCTCTTGTGCTGATCCTTTACCCGCTTGATGACGAATACAGTAGTGTTCACCTAAGTTAGCCATAACCTCAGGTAACGTTTGGTTAAGAATACGAGCGCCTTGGCTACCACCCATGACCAAAATCCGAATCGGCCCTTGGCGGCCTTGCATACGAAGTGCTGGTTCAGCCAGTTGAGTCACATCTTCACGTACAGGATTACCGACAACCTCAGCCTTGGGGAAAGCACCAGGAAAAGCCTGAAATACTTTTTTAGCGATCTTAGACAGCCATTGGTTAGTCAAACCTGCAACGGCATTTTGCTCATGCAGCACAACCGGAATACCACTTAACCAAGCCGCAACGCCACCGGGACCACTTACGTAACCACCCATGCCCAAAACCGCATCCGGTTGCCACTGTTTCATGTGAGTACGCGCTTGCATAATGGCATTGATAATTTGGAATGGTGCCGCCAGAAGACGCTTAACGCCCTGACCTCGCAAACCTTTCACTTTGATGAAGTCGATTTCAATACCATGTTTTGGTACCAAATCCGCTTCCATTCGATCCGCCGTACCTAACCAGCGAATCTCCCAACCTTGTTCCTGCAATTGCTTAGCAACAGCAAGCCCCGGAAATACGTGACCGCCAGTACCACCAGCCATCACCATCAAACGTTTAGTTTTCTTCATTAGTTTGTTGTTCTGATTGTTGTTGCTCGCGTTTCAAGCGGCATTCGTGATCGATACGCAGCAATATGGATACTGCAACGGACATAATAATCAGACTGGAGCCACCATAACTGATTAGCGGGAGGGTCAAACCTTTGGTTGGTACGATACCTGCGGCAGCGCCGACGTTAACCAGTGTCTGGAACGCGAACCAAATGCCAATACCGAACGCGAGGTAGCCACCAAAGATTTCGCCATCTTCAAAAGCACGCTTACCAATGTAAACGGCTTTCAGTACCAGACTAAATATCAACATCAGCACCAGCACGACGCCGACAAAACCAAGTTCCTCGGCCAAAACGGCAAACACGAAGTCAGTGTGCGCTTCTGGTAGGTATTCGAGTTTCTGAATGGAGTTACCCAGCCCTTGGCCAAACCATTCACCACGACCAAACGCCATCAATGATTGAGTCAGCTGATAGCCACTGCCGAACGGGTCTTCCCAAGGATCGAGAAATGACGTTACGCGTCGCATACGGTAAGGCTCGACCAGAATCAAACCGACGACGGCGCCGATACCTGCGACCATCAGTGCGAGAAACTGGGTTAACTTTGCGCCCGCAATAAACAACATGCCGAATAAGGTCACCAGCATTACCACAACCGTTCCCAAGTCTGGCTGTCCCAACAATAGTACGGCAAAAAATGCAAACACCATGATTGGCTTCATAAAGCCGCCAAAGAAGGTTTGACGCACTTCGTCTTGCTTTCGGACTAAATAGCCAGACATAAAGATAAACAGGGCCAGCTTCGCGACCTCGGCAGGCTGCAGGTTAAACAGCCCCAGAGGGATCCATCGAGAGGCACCATTTACAGACTTGCCCGCTAGCAACACGATGATAAGCAGCGTAAAAGAGAGCCAAAGCAAATAGTGACTGCGCTTGAACCACTCTTCTAAAGGAACTTGGAGAATCACCGCTGATGTGATTAACGCAAGCACAAGAAAAGTGGCGTGACGGAACATAAAATGGAAAGGCTGATCAGTCAGTCGTGAGCTGATAGGAAAAGAGGCCGACGTTACCATGATCAATCCCGTCAACATCAACCCCAACGCAATCCACACCAATTGGCGATCAAACAGTGCCTCTGGCGCAGGCTGCCTGAGCCAATTACTGATGTTGTGTTTAACGTTACCTAAACTCACGAAACGAGTGACCTTCAATTGTTATGCGTATTTTTTAGCAAGCGCGGCGAATGCATCACCTCTTGCCATAAAGTTGTCGAATTGATCAAAGCTAGCACATGCAGGAGACAGCATCACCATATCACCCGCTTTTAACTGTGAAGATATTTGCTGAATCACATCTTCCATCGTATCGAAATGAGTCGCAGATGGATGCAATGGTAAAAACTCATCACCATCTTTTCCAAAGCAGCACAACTGTAAATTGAGCGTCGCGAAAATCGGTTCTAATGGAGTGAAATCTGCGCCTTTACCAACACCACCAACCAGTAGATACAACTTGCCAGTCAGCTCCAACCCCGATAGTGCCGCCATAGTGCTCGCAATATTGGTTGCCTTGGAATCATTGACCCATTTAACACCTTGATTATCTTCAACAACCTGGCAACGGTGTGTCAGTCCGGTGTAATTTTTTAGTGTATTCAATGTGTTGTGACAATCAACACCCGCAGCCTTAAGCAGTGCTAATACAACCAATACGTTCGCTAAATTGTGCTTACCGACAAGCTTGAGTTCATCACTGGCAATCACGCGCTGGCCGTGATCAAGTAACCAGGTTTTCTCACCATCGGTTTCTAAACCAAATGCTTGCTCATCGCAACCAAAGGTAACCACAGGCATGTCATGATCTGGGAAGGTCTCCTGATCATCTCGATTCACTACCGCAAGCTCAGCATGATTAAAAATACGCAATTTTGCTGATCGGTAGTCGGCCATGCTTTCATAGCGATCCATATGATCTTCAGAAAGATTCAGAAACGCTGCCGCTTTTAACTTGAGGCTAGACGTGGTTTCCAACTGGAAGCTAGAAAGTTCAAGCACATACAAGTCTGCCTCTTGATCAAGTAGATCGAGCGCAGGAACACCAATATTGCCGCCAACACCAACGCTTAACCCAGCGGCTTTTGCCATTACGCCAGTCAAATCTGTTACCGTGCTTTTACCGTTTGAGCCGGTAATTGCAACGACGGGCTTAGTGACTGCCCAGGCAAACAGTTCAATATCACCGACAACGGGGGTTCCCTGGCTTAGTACAGACTGAATTTCAGGCGTCGCAAGTGCGATACCAGGGTTCGTCACCACCAAGTCAGCCTCTGAAAGCCACGCGGCATTCCAGCCACCGCTGTGCAGTTCAACCCCTTCAGGAAGGCGTTCAGCCCCCGGAGGATTAGCTCGAGTATCAATGACTTTAACCACCAGCTGTGGCTGATATTTTCTTAGGTGTTTAACGACAGAGAGCCCGGTAATACCGAGCCCTACGACGACAACACTATGTATGTTTTGCCAACATTCCATATTTGTTCACACTGTAACTCTTGTCTGAGAAGGCGCGATTAACGCACCTTCAGTGTAGCTAGACCAATCAGAACAAGAACAATAGAAATAATCCAGAAACGCACGATAACACGAGGCTCTGGCCAACCTTTAAGTTCATAGTGGTGATGGATAGGTGCCATGCGGAAAATACGCTGACCACGTAGTTTGTAAGAACCCACCTGAAGAATAACCGACAGGGTTTCCATCACAAATACACCACCCATGATAACCAATACAAATTCCTGACGAACCAATACTGCAATAGTGCCTAGCGCACCGCCCAAAGCAAGTGAGCCGACATCGCCCATGAATACTTGCGCTGGGTAAGTGTTGAACCACAAAAAGCCAAGACCAGCACCAACAATCGCCGTACAGACGACTACAAGTTCAGAAGCGTGAGGAAGGTAAGGGATATGCAGGTATTCAGAGAAGTTAACGTTACCTGTCGCCCAAGAAATAACTGCAAAGCCTGCTGCTACCAGAACCGTTGGCATAATCGCCAAGCCATCCAGACCATCAGTCAGGTTTACCGCGTTACTCGTACCGACAATCACAAAATAAGTGAAGATAATGTACAACATGCCCATTTGCGGCATGACATCTTTAAAGAATGGCACCACAAGTTGAGTTGCAGCAGTATCTTTGCCGTAAGCGTAAAGCGCGAACGCCACCACAAATGCAATTAACGACTGCCAAAAGTATTTCCAGCGCGCGATCAAACCATCGGTATTCTTACGCACTACCTTACGATAATCGTCGACAAATCCGACAGCACCATAGCCGAGTAGCACCGCAAGTACCGCCCAAACATAAGGGTTTGATAAATCGGCCCAAAGCAGAATGGTGATAGAAATTGCAGCCAAAATCATGATACCGCCCATGGTCGGCGTACCACGTTTACTAAAGTGAGATTCTGGGCCTTCGTTACGTACTACCTGACCGATTTGCAGCATTTGCAAACGCTTGATCATGATAGGTCCCATCCAAAGTGACAGGCCTAAGGCAGTTAATACACTTAATATTGCTCGAAAAGACAGGTATTCAAACAAGCGAAAAAAAGAAAAATATGGCTGTAGCAGCTCGGCAAGCCAGATAATCATTAAAAATACTCCTTCAAAGCAGCAGCGACTTCAAACATACGAGCACCGTTCGCTCCTTTAACCAACATAGTGTGGTTTTCAGAAACGGTTTGGTCTAGATGCTGCTTGATGTAGTCAATCATATCTTGATGTGTCTCAAAGTGAGTGCCGTCGCACAGGTCACTGATTACCTTTGCGTCCGCCCCATACGTGAGAACGTGTTCAAATTTTTGTGGGGCAGCATGTTCCCCGACTTGACGATGAAGTGCAAGACTTTCCTCGCCCAATTCAGCCATATTGCCTAAAATCAACCAACGTTGTCCCTTGAAAGCAGCCAATAAGTCCACTGCGGCTTTCATCGCGGGAACACTGGCATTATAGCTGTCATCAATCAGCTTGACAGATTGACTCAGTTGCTCAACGTCTACTCGGCCTTTAACCTTATTAAGATTCAGCAGGCCAGATTGAATTTCTTCAAGCGAGGCACCCATTTTTAGGGTAATAATTGCAGCCGCAATCGCATTCGCAACATTGTGTTGACCAATAATACCCAGCGATAGTTCAATTTCTTGTCCATCTTCGGCTAGGTGCAGAGTGAAGCTGGCTTTACCTTCTTCATTCATTGCTATATCGGAAGCATAGAAATCAGCTTGAGTGTTACTTTGCGAAAAAGTGATCACCTTCTTATCGGCAAGGACTGATTGCCACAACGCATCACCCTGACTATCCAGGTTAACAATTGCGACTCCGCCAGCTGATAAGCCTTGGTATATTTCACCTTTCGCTTGCTTAACGCCTTCAATGGAACCAAATCCTTCGAGGTGTGCCGCTGCAACATTGTTGACCAGCGCGATATCCGGTTTCACCAATTGAGTGGTATAGGCAATTTCACCGATATGGTTAGCGCCCAGCTCAATGACGGCATAGTCATCGTCGGCTTGCGAACGCAATAACGTTAATGGCACACCGATATCGTTGTTGAAGTTACCAGCCGTAAACAACACCTGACCTTTCAACTGAAGAATACTCGCCACCATTTCTTTTACTGTGGTTTTACCACAGCTACCCGTAATAGCTACCGTTGGCGTTTGGCAAGATTGGTGAACCCAGGCTGCGATTTCACCCAAAGCAATTTTGCTGTCAGTGACCACCACTTGTGGGACATCCACATCGAGACGTTTTTGCACCAGCAGAGCACCTGCTCCAGCGTCAACTGCCTGCTGGCAGAAGTCATGCGCGTCAAATCGTTCACCCACTAATGCAACAAACAGGGAACCACTCTCGATTGTTCTCGTATCGGTTGAAACCGCCGCAATAGTGATGTCTTCACCGACTAATTCACCATCCGTAATTTCTGCAAGTTGAGATAAAGTTACTTTAATCATGATGACAGTCCTAATAGCTGCATTGCAGATTCTCTATCCGAATAATGGATCGTCTCGCCATTACGAATTTGATAGTCTTCGTGGCCTTTACCTGCCAGCAAGATAATGTCTTGGGCTGACGCATTGTCGAGCGCATATGACAGAGCCTTGAAGCGGTCATGCTGAACAATCGCCTCGTCAGGTTTCGATAATCCAGCCAGCATATCTTTAATGATGAGTTCAGGGCTTTCGCTGCGCGGGTTGTCGTCCGTTAACACAACCTTATCACCCAAACGCTCTGCAATTTCAGCCATCATTGGACGTTTACCTGGATCACGATCTCCGCCACATCCGACGATCGCCCATAGCTGACCGTCACAATGCACACGCAGCGCCTGCAACGCTTTTTCTAATGCATCCGGGGTGTGCGCGTAATCAACCACAACTTTGGCTCGGTTATCTGTCTGGAACAGTTCCATTCGGCCTAATACCGGCTGTAATTGATTCGCCGTCGCCAAAAGCGCTTGTTTGTCAAAACCTAAGCTTAGCAAAGTCGCAAACGCTAACATCAAGTTAGCCGCGTTGAACTCCCCAATCAAAGGGGCGTATAAGGTGCCGCTGCCAAACATACCGTCAAAATCGATAGTAATACCAGATTCTGCATACGTGACGTTGCTGGCCCATAATGCGTTTGTAAACTCAGTTGTCGGCACTAAAGAAACTGCAATCGGATTTGGAAGATCTTTAGCCCACGCTGCACCGACTTCATCATCAACGTTAATGATGGCTTTTTCACACTGGTGCTGGGTAAAGAGGCTAAATTTAGCGCTCGCGTAATCTTCCATAGTGCCATGATAGTCGAGGTGATCACGGCTCAGATTGGTAAACACGCCAGCCGAAAATGACAGTGCTTTCACTCGTCCTTGCACTAAGCCATGAGAAGAAACTTCCAGCGCCGTGTACTTCGCGCCCTGCTCAGCTAATGACGCAAGCGTATGTTGAATTTCCACCGCGTTGCCGGTGGTGTTCGCGGCTGCTTGCAAATTATCTAAGAAACCATTTCCTGTCGTCCCCATCACGGCCGCTTTCGAACCGATGAGCTCAATCCACTGCGCAATCAGTTGGGTGATGGTGGTCTTGCCATTGGTTCCTGTAACACCAATAAGACCCATTGTTGGATAGCGATAAAGTTGACCTGCCATTTCAGACAGACACTTATCCAAAGCACTCAAATAAATAACCGGAATGTCATCGACCCACTCTATGGTGCCATGCGTTTTGTTCTCACAGGCTTGTGCAATAACTGCATTCGCACCTTGCTGAATTGCCGCCGGAATAAACTTCCTTCCATCCACGACGTGCCCGACAATCGCAACAAAAGTGGTACCGGGTTGAACTCTTCGGCTGTCGAGTTCCAGTTCAGAGACAAGAACGGACGCTAAACTTGGGCAATCAACCCAAGAGGACAGCAATGCGTCCATACTGATGGCTTTAGTCATATTTGTTCTCCGAGCTTTGGCTCAGGTTTACTCAAGTTATTTGGCAGTAAGCTAACTTTGCTTACTGCTGGAATTTATTTTCATCTGGTGCCACGTTCAGGATCTGTAGCGCCCCTTTCATAATTTCAGAAAAGACCGGAGATGCCACTGAACCACCGTAGTAATCATCACCTTGCGGCTCATTGACGATCACAACGAGTGCGATTTTAGGGTCACTAACGGGGGCGAGACCTGCGGTGTAAGTAATGTACTCATCACTATATCCACCCGCAGAAGCTTTACGAGAAGTACCCGTTTTTGCCCCGATTCGATAGCCCGGCACGGCCGCACGGCGAGCGGAGCCACCTTGCTGAGTTACCGTTTCCAGCATATTAAGTACCTGACGCGCATGCTCAGGGCTAACGACCTGGCGAGACATATTGTTGTCGTTACTTTTTATAATATGTATCGGCTCATATTTACCAAGGTTACCCAGCGTCGCGTACGCGTGAGCAAGCTGAATTGGTGTTATGGAAAGACCATAGCCGAAAGAAATGGTCGCTCTTTCAATTGGTGACCAACGCGAACGACTAGGGAAAATACCTGTCACTTCACCCACAAGATTCAAGCCAGAAAGCTCACCAAAACCGACCGAACTGTATAAGCCCAGTAGCGCTTCAACAGGCATTTGCATCGCCAGTTTAGTTACACCGACGTTACTGGATTTTTTCAGGATCATTTCCAGGCTGGCTTTACCTACGGGAGAGACATCTTTTACCCGGCTTCCGCCTAATCGAAGCACACCGTTCCCTGTATCAACGATGGTGTCAGTATCTGCGATGCCATTTTCTAACGCAGCCAGAATTACAAACGGCTTAATGGTCGAGCCCGGCTCCATCGAGTCGGTAATCACGCGGTTACGCATTTTGTAACTTTGCCAATCACTACGATTATTCGGGTTGTACGATGGCGCGTTGACCATCGCCAGTACCGCCCCCGTTTTTACGTCCAACATCACAACAGAGCCAGAGGTTGCGCGGTGGTCGGCCACGGACTGTTTAATGGCACGATAAGCAATGGCTTGTAAACGCTGGTCAATCGTCAATTGCAACGACTTGCCTTCTTGCTTGTCCTGCCAGGCTATATTCTCTACCACTCGACCATAACGGTCTTTACGGATGGTTTTTTTACCTTCTTGGCCAGTCAGCCATTCATCATAGCTGCGCTCTACGCCTTCCAAGCCATGGCCATCGATGCCCGTTACTCCCACTAAGTGAGCACTAACCTCACCTGCAGGATAATAACGACGAGACTCGGATTTAAGCCCTACGCCCGGTAGTTTCAACTCACGGATGTAATTCGCCATGGCGGGACTTACCTGACGCTGCAGGTAAATAAAGCGCCGCTTTTCATTCTGCTTGATCTTATTGATCAGACCTTGGCGATCAATGTTAAGAACGTCCGCCAGCGCATACCAGCTTTGAGTCTGACTTAGGGCGTTTTCTTTAAAAATAGTCGCAGGATCCGCCCAAACGGCTTCAACAGGAACACTGACAGCGAGTGGCTCGCCATTACGGTCGGAAATGATGCCTCGCGCAGAGGGAATCGACTTAACTCGAACAGAACGAAGATCACCTTGTTTGATCAGGTTATCGGGCTCGATGATTTGAATGTACGCCACACGCCCAATAAGCAGCGCAAACGCACAGAAGACAAAAAACAGTAATAGATGGAAACGCCAACGAATCAAAAAAGACTCTTCTACCTCAACTTTTACTGCTGTTTTTTCGGTTTTCTTATCATCGACTGCAGCTTTTGCTTTTGCGGAAACCTTGCGCTTATTTCCTTGTTTGGTATTGGTTTTCTTTCTAATCATTTTAGTGTGATAACCACTTCTTTATCGCCATCAGGTCGTTTCATTTCAAGCTCCTTTTTTGCAAGGTCTTGAACTCGACTATGTTCTGCCAGGGCGTTTTCTTCCAACATCAGGTTGCGCCATTCACTGTCTAGCCGCTCTCGCTCAACCAGAGTATGGTCTTTTTCGGTGATCGCTTGACGCGCATGGTGGGTAGCAAATACCACTCCCATTGCTGATGCCAGAATAAGAAGCAACAACAATAATGACCAACGACCAACTGTTAATAAGTCCGTGGCAATCAACTTAGCAAGGTTAGGAGTGGATTTCGTCATAATAATTAAAGCTTTTCAGCAATTCTTAACACTGAACTGCGTGAACGAGGGTTTATGTCAATTTCTTGTTTACTTGGCTTAATCGCTTTGCCAATGGGTTTCATGTTCGCACTGCCCAGCTCTTTGATTTGAGCTTCGGTTAGTGGAATACCATGCGGGACTTCCGGCCCTTTGCTCTCTTTGCGAATAAAGCGCTTAACCATGCGGTCTTCCAATGAATGGAAGCTGATTACAGACAGACGCCCTTGTGGAGCAAGAATACTTGCCGCCCCTTTTAGCGCGGTATCGATCTCTTCTAGCTCACTGTTGATGTAAATACGGAATGCCTGAAATGCACGTGTCGCAGGGTGTTTTTTCTCTTTAAAGCTTTTTGGCGCAGCTTCTGAAATTAGCTTCGCCAACTGGCCTGTACGAACCATTGGCTCGTTTTCTTCATTTTCTCGGTATTCCACAATCGCGCGCGCAATACGACGGGCGTGTTTGTCTTCACCAAATTCGCGAATAACCCAGGTGATGTCATCCAAATCCGCTTCCATTAGCCACTGAGATACTGGAATGCCCGTGGTTGGATCCATACGCATGTCCAGTGGGCCATCTTTCATAAAGCTAAAACCACGCTCAGCGTCGTCTAGCTGAGGGGAAGATACGCCAAGATCCAGCAATACACCGTCTACTTTGCCAACTAGATCGTAGTCTTGTGCGTATTCAGCCATGCCTGAGAATGGACCATGAATAATGGTAAAACGTGGATCGTCAATCTTACCCGCTTCTGCGATTGCCTGTGGGTCGCGGTCAATACTGTAAAGTCGGCCGTTTTCACCTAGCTTAGATAAAATCGTACGGCTGTGACCGCCTCGGCCAAATGTTCCATCGATATAGATACCGTCAGGTTTGATAGCTAGGCCATCAATGGATTCATTTAATAACACGGAAATATGTTGGAAGGTTTCGGTCAT
>ERZ1673961.547-NODE-547-length-14277-cov-7.260582_pt1 | contig 14277 bp, 10 predicted proteins | sample MGYA00580189_ERZ1673961 | MGnify/ENA primary metagenome ERZ1673961 (study PRJEB41334, sample SAMN05608105) | rock metagenome | biome: terrestrial subsurface; feature: shale formation; material: shale | place: USA: Pennsylvania ... | reverse complement strand
ATAAGAATGAAATTCTAGCTAACGTCTTCCGCTCTAAAGGTATTTTGGTCGGGTCCTCAACCATGAACAACGTCATGATGCCAAAAATTGCAGGAATGCTAGAGGAAATTACAGGTCTTCGTTTTAAAGCGAAAAAAGCGGCCGCCTTTGGTAGTTACGGTTGGAATGGTGGCGCGGTTGATCGTATACATGCGCGGTTAACCGATGCAGGATTCGAAACTGCAATCAGCTTGAAAACCAAATGGCGACCAGACGGAAAAGCGATGCGCGAATGTCGTGAACATGGTCAGGCTATTGCTAAATTATGGGCCAACAACTTACTATTAAGACCTACTGAACTCCGTTCGCAAGCTTTAGAACAAACACCACAAGTGAATCCGCGAAAAGTCGAAGAAGTTCAGCTTGGTGTCCAACAGGAGCAGCCACACCCTGAAGGGTGTCAGTGCATGATATGTACTGTGTGTAACTGGGTATATGATCCTTCAAAAGGTGAGCCAAACCAAGGCATTGAGCCTGGAACAGTATGGTCTGACATACCCGATTATTTCTTATGTCCAGAATGTCACTTAGGCAAAGATGTCTTTGTTGAATATAAAGCGTAAGGAGGCAGTATGCAGACACCTATAGTAATTATTGGTAGTGGCTTTGCTGCTTACCAGTTAATTAAAACAGTGCGTCGTATGGACGCACATATTCCAATTCAGGTCTTTACTGCTGAAGATGGTGCCGAATACAACAAACCAGATTTGAGTCATGTCTTTAGTAGAAAACAAACCGCCTCGGATTTAGTTGTCAAATCTGGCGACGTGTTTGCTAAAGAACATAACATCGAGTTGTTTGCAAACACCAAGGTTGAAAAGGTGGATGTTTACACGCAGCAGCTGACAGCAAATGGGCAAGTCTACCCCTATGGAAAGCTGGTGTTTGCTACGGGAGCAAAAGCATTCGTACCACGAATGAATGGTGATGGAGTAAGAGACGTATTGACGTTGAACTCGCTACAAGAGTATCAGGCGGCTGAGACACATATTAGCCGAGCAAAACGGGTTTTGATAATCGGTGGCGGGCTAATTGGTGTTGAAATTGCTATGGATCTTGCCACCAGTGGTAAAAACGTAACCGTTATCGAGCCAAATACTCACTTATTGGCAAACTTAATTCCTGAGTTCATCGCTTTGCCAATAGAGAGACAGCTTAAGCAGCAAGGCGTTCAACTGGCGTTAGAAACTAGCGTAGTAGCAGTAGACCGTTCAGAAAGTGGATCAACGGCAACATTAAGCTCTGAGCGTATAGTTGAAACCGATATCGTGATTTCAGCGGCTGGCTTATGTGCCAATACACAATTGGCTAAAGAAGCGGCTATTAGAGTTAACAAAGGGATTGTCGTCGATAGTCGTTTGCAGACTTCAACTCGCAATGTTTTTGCGTTGGGAGATTGCGCAGAAATCCAAGAGCGAATGATGCCATACCTACAACCCATTGTGTTAAGCGCCAACGTTCTAGGCAAACAACTATTGGGGCAAGACGCCGAGCTGGTGTTACCTCCCATGATGGTTAAGGTCAAAACACCTAGTTACCCAATCCAACTCGCGGGGACCGTAAACGGTGTTGAGAATTGGGAGGTGAGTATCTCTGCCCCTGGTATTGTGGCGAAAGCGAAAGATGATAACGGCCATCTCGTTGGTTTTGTCGTTACAAGCGAACAAGTTACGCAGGCATTCCCACTGCTTCGCGAATTGTCAAAATCATCTGGTCAATAGAAACATCGAATTTCAATAAAAGTTAAACAAAGAGGGTATTATGTCGCACCTACGTATTCCAAAAGATTGGACGATTCAACGCTCAACACCATTCTTCACAAATGATAACGTGCCGCAAGCGTTACTATCTCACCATAACACAGCGGAAGGTGTGTTCGGTCAATTGTGTGTGATGGAGGGGCAAGTGACTTACTATGGCTTTGCCGATGCGAATGCCACAGAACCTGAAGTGGTTGTTGTGATTAATGCGGGTCAATTTGCGACAAGTCCACCGCAATATTGGCATCGTATTGAGTTGAGTGATGATGCCCAATTCAATATTAATTTCTGGTCGTTGCCAAATAATATAAAACAACAAATGTACAATACAAAACAAGACTCATAGGTTCGTTACTCCTACCTTTGACATTGATCTGTCAAAGGTAGGATGTTTTTGTTCAGGTATTACTTTTTGAGATTGTATAAAAATTCAATCAGGTCAGATTGACTAACCATCCCAACGAGTTGAGATTTAGAATTAACTATAGGTATATGGTGAAATCCTGACGTTAAGTAAGGGATAAGACGAGCTACATGTTGCTCTTCATGCATAGAAATCGGATTTCTTTTCATATATTGGCCAATAGTGTTCGAGGTCTTTTTCTTTGCCAAGAGGTATAAACCTACGAATGAATTTATTTTTCTTTTTTCGACATAAAGTAAAAAATCGACTAATGAAAAAATACCTACAATTTCTTTATCGGAGTTTATAACAGGGATGGCACTAAATTTATTTTTTTGAAGTGTATTGAGACCCTCATAGACAGAATCACTTTCTGTGAGTGCCAGAATGTTTTCTGTCATTACATGTTTGCAGGTCAGTTTTTGACTTTTGTGCTCCAAAGCAAGCAGGTGAGTTTGTTTGAAAATTTCATCGAGCGTTTGTTCATCAATATCTAACCATTCATTTCTCGTTTCCAGAACACTATGTAATTCATCAAAGTAAAGTGATGACTTTTCATGTGCAGACTTTGAATTAATTGATGGTTTTTGAGTTGTTTTCGAAGACCTTATGGCATTCCATCTACGATACACAATGCCAGACAAGGCTAGGGGAAGAACATTAAGTAAGACAGGATCGAGTATGAAGTAAATATCTGGCTGCGATGTGTGACTCAACACAGGGACAAGCGCAGTTGCTACGCCAGGTGGATGGACACATTTTAGGACAATCATAATGATGATAGTGCAAGTTATTGTCAGTGTTATCAAAACTATGAGATCATCGAATGCCGTCGATAAACCGATACCGACCAACGCCGCCGTTACATGTCCACCGACCAAAGGCCATGTTTTTCCCATTGGACTGCTAGGGATCACAAAAATGATCGTGATGGAAGCCCCTATTGATGCAATCAATAAAGGGGTTGTAGAAATGGTATGCCCGTAGTTTGCAAGTACCGCAATGATAGCTGATGTAAGGAATACAGGTATTGCAATGAATGAAAGATTGAATAAGCGGTCAAAATGAGACATAGGAATCAAAGTAAAAGTAAAAGTAAAAGTGAAAAACGGAATTTTATGCGATCATTAAATGTTGATAAAGCGTTTAAATTTTTATGGATATAATTAAAACGAACATGAGTTGTCTAATCTTTATATAAATAGGCTTGATTTATAAATACCATTATCGTATGCCGTGTATAAATATGAAATGTTATTTTTCATTATTGTCGTAATCATTTAGAGGTAAATTTAATTAAATCATATATTAAGACTAATAGGTTAGATAGTTCTAGAGTAGAATAAAAGTGGTATGAAAGAGGATAATTGATATGAACATAAATAATACTTCCCTATGTGATATTATAAAAAACGTTCCAGGTTCAATAAATGTATTAAAATCGTACAACATTAATGTATATATAAACTTAAGGAAAACATTAAATGAATTTTTAGTTATCGATGATATTTCCAAATATTCTAATATGATTGATGAATTAAACGAACTGAGTCGGGATAACAAAGAGTTTCTGAAATTTTGTGATATACCTCATCAAGAGTTGATAAAATATATCATTGCTAACTTTCACATAAAACACAGAGATCAGTTGAATCGGGCGATAGAGTTAGCGAAACGTGTTGAAACTGTACACTATGACCACCCTAAATGCCCTCTTGGTTTGAGTGAATGCTTAGAAGGGATTGAGAACGATCTATGCAGTCATATGGAGAAAGAAGAACAAATCTTGTTTCCAATGATCAGTCAAGGGATCTATCCTGATGGTCCTATTTTCGTCATGGAGAAAGACCATGATGACCATATCCAGGCATTGAGTGATTTAATGACTTTGGTGAACTACTTGGAAGTACATGAAGATGCATGTCAGTCATGGCAAAATTTATATTTATTATTAGAGCAATTTGAAAGTGACATCCTCACGCACATTGCTTTAGAGAACAATATTTTATTTAAAAATTAATGTACAGTGAAGAATGAATTTCTGCTTAATCGATGTGTTTAGGCAGAAATATCTAATTATTCGAACCTGATTTTTTCTTGATGTACCCAAACTGCTGCTTCAACTCGAGAGCGTAATTGTAGTTTTTTCAAGATGCTTTTTACATGAACTTTTACTGTGCTTTCGGAGATGAAAAGTTTATTAGCAATCATTTTGTTTGATAAACCAATAGCAATGTTTTTCAGAATCTCCTGTTCCCGAGTGCTAAGAACATCAATAGATACATTGGTTAGTTTTTCCTGTTTCTTTTCTCTTAGATTTCCTACTAAAATTGATGTTAATTCAGGGCTAATGACTGTTTTTCCTAAACATGCATTTTCAATAGAGGCTAGTAATTCTTCTGGTTCCATATCTTTTAAAAGATATCCGTCTGCACCTAATTTAATCGCCTTAGACACGTCTTCATCGTAATTTGAAACGGTAAAAATAATAATTTTGCTTGAGATGTGTTTATCTCGTAGTAATTTTAACGTTTTCAATCCATCTAACTCTGGCATATTGATATCTAATAGGATTAAGTCTGGTTCGTAGTCAATAGCATAATCCACCCCTTGAAGCCCATTACTTGCTTCTGCAACGACGGTTAGATGTTTTCTGGTATTTAGTAATTGCTTAATACCATTTCTCAACATTGGGTGATCGTCGATTAAAAGTATTGTGGATGCTTCAGCATTGGTAAATGTATGTTCTTTAATCATATTATACTCGTGAATATATAGGAAAAGTTAGGTAGAATTCAGTCCCTTTGCCAGGAGAGGAGATGATATCCCATTTTCCTGATAGAGACTGTGCTCTGTCACCAATAATTTTTAGACCATAACGAGAGTTTTCTTGTGAAGTAGAGAATCCACAACCATCGTCGAGAATAACTAAGGAGATATCATTATCTTTCATTGATAAATCTAGCGTTACATCGGAAGCTTGTGCATGCTTATAAATATTATTTAAAAGCTCACGAATTATTTGTATTAAATGTATTGAATGATGAGTGGATATTTTATTAGCTGGGATTTCATAACTAAAATTTATTTTGGTGCCAATTTTTTTGTTATATTCCTTAACCGTGTTTTCCAGCGCAGGTAAAAAACCTAGCCCATCTAACCTCAACCGAAAGGTTGTCAAAAGCTCTCTAAGTTGACAATAAGCAACATTTACTTCTTCTCGCATTTCACCAATAATAGATATCTGATCTTCGTCTAAGTTAGATAAATCCATTTGTAAAATACTCAATTTAATCTTGAGACAAGACAGGGACTGAGCGATTGAATCATGCAGTTCTCGTGCAATTGTATTTCTTTCTTTTAATATTAATAACTGCTGATCCTGCTGAACCTTATAGAAAACGGAAAGAGATTGTGTTAATAGTTCTGAAAATGCAATTATTAATTGCTCATTTTCTACATTTATACAGGATTTTATTTTGTTTGATATGACGATTTTTCCATAGTCATGATTAGAGTCCTTTAGTTTTATAGTGATCTCTGATAGGTTTTCTATGAACGTCTTTTCATTATCAAAACAGAGGTTGCAGCTGAGGTTTTTGCAAAAATCAGGTCTGCTTATTGAACCAAAATCAAATATTTGAGTATTATCACTTTCTTGATAATCATTAATTAATATTTTAACTTTATGTATACCAGTTAATTCAATTAACTCTTGAGTTAATGGTGCCAACATATCGCAACTATACTGTTCATTATTAAACTTTTTACATGCTCGATATAGAAAGTCTAAGTATTTATTTTTTCTATTCAAATCCTCTGTCTTATGATATACAACATTTTCTAAATTTATATATGTTTCTTTTATACTTTCTGACATTAAATTAATAGAATCGCCCAATTCATTCATTTCATCTTTATGTTTCTGTACGATAAACTTCTTACTAAAGTCTCCAGATTTAATCGATCTTGATATATCAAGTATTGACATCCATGGCTTAAATAGCCTTGAGTATAAGTTTCCAATAGAATATATTCCAAATATTATTATCATAATGGAAAATGCTTTTTGGATGTTTTCTAGAGATTTAATATTGTTCTCGGTATTACGTTCTACTTTATAGATCAGATTATCTATTATTTTCACAAACTCGTCAGAGTTTGATCTTATTGATTCATAGTTCTGATTTTCTATATTTTCCTGAAAGAAAGCTAATAAATTTCCATGCTGATCGCTTAAACCACTTTTGATCATGTACTCTATTATGTTTGGATTATTCAGCTTTTTATTAATTCTACTTATATTTTCTGACGTAATACTTTTATCTGTAGACAAAATAGATTTATAGATGAGCATTCTTATCGAGCCAATTTGATTAACAATGTGCGTTCGACCTTGAATATTGTCTACCGTTATGAGTGAAATAAACATACCAGATAAAGATATGCTACAAAGTATTAATATAAAGAATGAAATTTTTTTTGTTATGGATATATTGAAAAAATTCATTATCTCATCTAATGAGCTAGTTTTCCGTATCCAATAACATACCGCTTTTTTATGATACAAGACATACTACCATTGGGTTACTACCTAATAGTTTCCTAAACCGCCTGTTTATGGAATTTTTTATTTTTTTAATCATATCAATAGCTTATAAAATTAGGCTGTAACTATAATGAGCAGTATCACTTAACGGGAAGGTTTTGTTAGGAATATGTCTTTGATCTAAATCAACAAATTTACTACGTGATTATCACTAAATGTACTGGTTTTTCCAATAACAATGGTGTGAATCATGTCAATAAATATAGATACAAAGGACATGGAGTCGTCTGGTCGAGTAAGTGCGCATTCGATTAAACAATGGTTTCCTGAGGATAGACAGTTTTGGTTATCTCAAGGGCAATACATTGCAAAGCGAAACTTATGGATTTCGATTCCCTGCCTACTATTGTCTTTTTGTGTTTGGATGATCTTTAGTGCAGTTGCAGTAAATTTGCCTAAAGTCGGCTTTTCATTTAGTACCGAGCAACTTTTTTTGTTAACCGCATTGCCCTCAGTATCAGGTGCGATTGGTCGTATTCCTTATTCTTTCACAATTTCAATATTTGGGGGTAGACGTTGGACTGCATTCAGTACATTGATGCTTGTTGTACCAATGGTTTGGCTAGGAATCGCCATCAGTAATCCTCACACTTCATACTCCACATTCGTCATGATTGCGCTGCTATGTGGACTAGGTGGTGCAAATTTTGCCTCAAGTATGGCAAATATCAGTTTCTTTTATCCAAAGGAAATGCAGGGGAGTGCGCTTGGCTTAAATGGTGGACTTGGCAATCTCGGTGTCAGCGTAATGCAGTTGGTGGTTCCTATTGCTATTTCCGTTCAATGGTTTACTTCGCAATCTGAAGGGCCACATCTACAAAACGCCGCATGGATTTGGGTGCCGTTAATTTTACTCTTTAGCCTTATTTCCTGGTTTGGAATGAACGATATAGAAAATGCAAAAGCCTCGTTCAAAGAGCAGGTCAAAGTACTTAAACAAGGACACTTATGGTTAATGAGTTTATTATATCTTTCCGCGTTTGGTTCTTTTATCGGTTTCTCTGCTGGTTTTGCAATGTTGTCTCAAACGCAATTTCCAGAAGTTGAAGTTTTGAAATTTGCGTTTATAGGTCCACTCATTGGTGCTCTTATGCGACCTGTTGGTGGAGCATGGTCAGATAAATTTGGTGGTATAAAAGTAACGTTTTTAAACTTCGTACTTATGGCGTTATTAACCGTTCTTATCTTCTTTACTATTCCATCGGAAAGTACATCAGGTAGTTTTGTTCTCTTCCTTATCATTTTTATGGGATTATTTGCCTGCTCGGGTATTGGTAGTGGATCAACATTTCAAATGATAGCAGTTTTATTCCGCCGTATTGTTTCGCAACAAGCGAGAATGGCAGAATTGGATGAGGAGACTATCACGCGTAAGTCAGGAACGGATACAGCAGCAGCATTAGGATTTATATCTGCCATTGGCGCGTTTGGTGGTTTCTTTATTCCACAGGCATTTGGTCTATCGCTCTCTCTTACAGGCTCAGCCTCAAGTGCTTTAATACTATTCCTATTTTTCTATGTCGTTTGCTCAATCATTACGTGGTTCGTTTATGGACGAAATATAGAGAATGGTTACGCAACAAAAAAATAGATTATTTAACTAGTCTGAGTACCTAATTTAGTAGCAAGGTTATCTTTTAATCGATAGCTAAATATAAATAAAAATATTCCCCTGAATATAGGAGAAACACTGAATGAGCAAGTTTTTGGATCGATTTCGATACTTTAAACAAGTCGGAGATTCGTTTTCTGGTGATCACGGACAAACACTTAATACAAACCGTGATTGGGAAGATGGATACAGAACGCGTTGGCAGCATGATAAAATTGTGCGCTCTACTCACGGCGTAAACTGCACTGGATCTTGTAGTTGGAAAATTTATGTTAAAAATGGGTTGGTGACATGGGAAACTCAACAAACAGATTATCCTAGAACACGTCCAGATCTTCCTAATCATGAGCCGAGAGGATGTCCGCGAGGGGCGAGTTACTCTTGGTACTTATATAGTGCGAATCGTCTCAAGTACCCAATGGTACGTAAGCCGCTATTAAAACTTTGGCGTGAAGCAAAACGCCGCTTTGCAGATCCTATCGATGCATGGGAATCTATCGTCACTAACTCTGAATCGACGACTGCTTATAAAACAGCTCGAGGACGAGGCGGATTTGTACGTAGTTCTTGGGCTGAAGTTAACGAAATTATTGCCGCTTCTAATATATACACCATAAAAGAACATGGACCAGATCGCGTGGTGGGTTTCTCCCCAATTCCAGCTATGTCTATGGTGTCTTACGCCGCTGGTGCGAGATACTTGTCTCTTATTGGTGGTTCCTGTTTGAGTTTTTATGATTGGTATTGTGATTTACCACCAGCATCTCCGATGACGTGGGGGGAGCAAACAGACGTTCCTGAATCAGCAGATTGGTACAATTCTGCATACATTATTGCTTGGGGTTCTAACATCCCTCAAACCCGCACTCCTGATGCGCACTTCTTTACCGAGGTTCGTTATAAAGGGACGAAAACGGTCGCAATTACACCTGATTACGCTGAAGTTGCAAAACTCTGCGATCATTGGCTTAACCCAAAACAAGGTACGGACAGTGCAGTAGCACTCGCAATGGGTCATGTAATTCTTAAAGAATTTCATGTTAAACGTCAGTCTGAATATTTCCAAAACTATTTGCGACAATACTCAGATATGCCGATGTTGGTGAAGTTGGAGCCTAGAGCTGACGGTAGCTACAGTGCAGGTCAGTTTTTACGCGCATCAGAGCTAGTGAATAACCTCGGAGAGTCCAACAATCCTGAATGGAAAACCATCGCTATTAACGAAGTCGATGGGGAATTCGTTGCACCTAATGGCTCTGCTGGTTTTCGTTGGGGAGAAAAAGGTAAGTGGAATCTTGAGCAGCTAGCGGGAGATGGCCAGAATAATGTGAAGTTGCAATTAGGGATACAAGATGCAGATGACACGGTTGATGTTGCCTTCCCTTATTTTGGTGGTTTAGAGCACGAACATTTTACCCATGTGCCACTCTCAGACCTCATTAATCGTAAGCTGCCAGCCAAACGTATTACTTTGGAAGACGGAACCGAAACATTTGTCACAACCGTATATGACCTGACACTTGCGAATTATGGTGTAGAACGCGGATTAAGTGATCCGAGTTGTGCAGCAGAGTATTCCGAACTCAAAGCTTATTCTCCTGTATGGGCTGAAAAAATCACAGGAGTCTCAGCCGAAGAGATCATTCGAATTGCAACAGAGTTTGCGGATAATGCAGAGAAAACTCGCGGACGTTCGATGATTATTGTCGGTGCAGGCTTGAACCACTGGTACCACATGGATATGAACTATCGAGGTTTGATCAACATGTTGATCTTCTGTGGCTGTGTTGGACAAAGTGGCGGTGGTTGGGCGCATTATGTCGGACAAGAAAAACTTCGTCCTCAGACAGGGTGGCAACCTCTAGCGTTTGGATTAGATTGGCAGAAGCCTCCTCGTCATATGAATGGTACATCTTTCTTCTACAATCATTCAAGTCAATGGCGATATGAGAAGTTAAAAGTCGATGAATTATTGTCTCCAGTAGCGGATAAAACGCGCTACAGCGAACACTTGATTGATATGAACGTTAAAGCAGAGCGAATGGGATGGTTACCTTCGTCACCACAACTTAACGTAAACCCGTTGAATATTGCCAAAGAGGCACAAAGCTCAGGACAGTCAGCAACGGATTACGTTGTGAATGCGTTGAAAGAAGGCGAGATTCGTTTCGCATCAGAACAACCTGAAAAACACTATCCACGAAATATGTTTATATGGCGTTCGAACTTACTTGGCTCGTCGGGCAAAGGTCACGAATACATGCTCAAATATTTACTCGGAACCGAGCATGGTATTCAAGGTAAAGATCTGGGCGAGTTTAGTGCAACAAAACCGAGTGAAGTGGAATGGAGTGATCAACCAACACAAGGCAAGCTTGACCTCGTTGTGACGCTAGATTTTCGTATGTCGAGCACGTGTTTATTCTCGGATATCGTTCTTCCAACCGCAACGTGGTACGAAAAAGATGATATGAATACGTCGGATATGCATCCATTTATTCATCCTCTATCGGCAGCGGTTGATCCAGCATGGGAAGCAAAGTCTGACTGGGAAATCTACAAAGGCATTACCAAAGCATTTTCGAGTCTTTGTAAAGGCCATTTGGGTAAAGAAACCGATATTGTTACGTTACCTATACAGCATGATTCTCCAGCGGAAATAGCTCAGGCATTTGACGTTAAAGATTGGAAACGTGGTGAATGTGAGTTGATACCTGGTAAAACTGCACCACATATTATGGCCGTGGAACGTGACTATCCAAATACTTATGCACGATTCACCTCTCTAGGACCACTATTAAATAGTCAAGGTAACGGTGGTAAAGGCATCAACTGGAATACCGATAGTGAAGTTGAATTGCTCAAAAAACTCAATTATGTCCATCATGAAGGAGCTGCAAAAGGACTCGCCAAAATTGAAACAGCTATTGATGCAGCAGAAGTGATTTTAACGCTAGCGCCAGAAACGAACGGGCAGGTAGCAGTAAAAGCTTGGGATGCATTAAGTGAATTTACAGGACGAGAACACCGCCACCTGGCCATCAATAAAGAAGAAGAAAAAATTCGCTTTCGAGACATTCAAGCGCAGCCGAGAAAAATCATATCGAGTCCAACATGGTCTGGCTTAGAAGATGAACATGTATCCTATAACGCTGGTTATACCAATGTACATGAGTTGATTCCATGGCGAACAGTAACAGGGCGTCAACAGTTATATCAAGATCACCAATGGATGAGAGATTTTGGCGAGAGTTTAATAGCTTATCGTCCACCTATTAACACTCGTACTGTTCACGACATTATGGGTAAGAAGGGAAATGGCAACAAAGAGAAAGCCTTGAACTGGATTACGCCACACCAAAAATGGGGGATTCACTCTACGTACAGTGAAAACTTACTTATGTTGACACTATCACGTGGTGGCCCAATTGTGTGGATGAGTGAAATAGACGCAAAAGACCTTGGTATTGAAGATAACGATTGGATCGAAGCATTTAACTCTAATGGTTCATTAACGGCAAGGGCTGTGGTCAGTCAACGTGTGCCTGAAGGAATGGTCATGATGTACCACGCACAAGAGCGCCTTGTTAACTTGCCAGGTGGTGAGATTACTGGACAACGAGGTGGGATCCATAACTCAGTTACTCGGGTATGTCCAAAACCTACTCATATGATTGGCGGCTATGTGCATCAGGCTTATGGCTTTAACTACTATGGAACAGTCGGTTCGAACAGAGATGAATTTGTTGTTGTTCGTCGAATGAAAGAAGTCAAATGGCTAGATGACGAAAACAACGATTATACACAAGCACCGAATATGTGCAGTGGTTTAGTGGGAGATAAATAAGTATGAAAATTCGTTCACAAGTCGGCATGGTATTGAACCTTGATAAATGCATCGGATGTCATACCTGTTCAGTCACTTGTAAAAATGTTTGGACTAGTCGCGAAGGTATGGAATACGCGTGGTTTAATAATGTCGAGAGTAAACCTGGTACAGGGTATCCAAGTGATTGGGAAAACCAAGATAAGTGGAAAGGAGGATGGATTCGAAATATTAAAGGAAAGCTCGAGCCAAAAATGGGCAATAAAATTGGCGTTATGGCAAAGCTGTTCAATAACCCAGATATGCCGACCATAGATGATTACTATGAACCGTTCACTTTTGATTACGAGCATCTTCAAAATGCACCACAGAGTAAACATCAACCGATTGCTCGTCCTCGTTCTCTGATCACTGGCCAGCGGATGGACAAAGTGGAAAAAGGGCCAAACTGGGAAGAAATTCTGGGTGGAGAATTCTCTAAACGTTCTGCTGATCAGAATTTCAATGACATGCAAAAGGAGATGTATGGTCAGTTTGAAAATACGTTCATGATGTATTTACCTCGTTTATGCGAGCACTGTTTAAATCCAGCTTGTGTGGCGACTTGCCCAAGTGGTGCAATATATAAGCGGGAAGAAGACGGTATCGTATTGATTGACCAAGACAAATGCCGTGGATGGCGGATGTGTTTGGCAGGATGTCCATACAAAAAGATTTACTTCAACTGGAAGAGCGGCAAATCGGAAAAATGTATCTTCTGTTACCCAAGAATTGAGTCTGGTCAGCCTACGGTGTGTTCAGAAACCTGTGTAGGGCGCATTCGCTATTTAGGTGTGATTCTATATGATGCAGATAAGATTGAGCAGGCGGCGTCCGCGAAAGATACGACGGATCTTTACCAAAACCAGCTAGACATATTTTTAGACCCGAATGATCCTGAAGTTATTGAAGAAGCACTTAAACAAGGTATTACGGAAAATGTACTAGAGGCCGCGCAGAAGTCACCCGTGTATAAAATGGCGATTGACTGGAAACTTGCGCTGCCTTTGCATCCTGAATATCGCACCTTGCCAATGGTTTGGTATGTGCCACCTTTGTCACCAATTCAGTCTGCGGCAGATGCTGGATATGTGGGTAATAATGGTGTGCTTCCAGATATAGAGAGTTTAAGAATCCCTGTGCAATACCTTGCAAATCTTCTGACTGCGGGAGATACCGTTCCCGTGCTAAGGGCATTAAAAAGAATGCTGGCAATGCGGCACTTCAAACGTGCTGAAACAGTTGATGGTCAAACAGACCTTAGTGCATTAGAGCAAGTTGGGTTGACGGCACAACAAGCTGAAGAAATGTATCGCTACCTGGCAATCGCAAATTATGAAGATCGATTCGTTATTCCATCAAGTCATCGAGAACTGGCGCGTGAAGCCTTTCCTGAAGCTAAAGGCTGTGGATTCAGTTTTGGTAACGGATGTCATGGCGGTGATGATAGTCGAATCAATCTATTTAATAGTCAGCGCATCAACTCTATAGATATCACAGCTAAGACGGTAGGAGACAAGTAATGGAACTGAAATCTCTCAGATTAATTGCGGCCTTATTGGATTATCCGAACTGTGATACTTGGGATTTTCCACATGAATTGATTGGTATCGTAAAACATTGCGAAGAATTAAATATAGATCAAAAGAAAATACTTGTTAAATTTATTAATAGAATTTTAGATTTGGAGCTAATGGATGCACAATCTAATTATGTTGATTTATTTGATCGAGGACGGTCACTATCTCTTCTCTTATTTGAACATGTTCATGGAGAATCAAGAGATAGAGGTCAAGCAATGATTGATTTGATGGGCCAATATGAAGAAGTTGGGTTGCATCTTAGCGGTGGTGAACTTCCTGATTATCTTCCTAGATATCTAGAATATGTGTCTCAATTGAATGCAAAACATGCCAAGGAAGGGCTAAAAAATAGTAAGTGTTCACCAAACCCTATTGACATAAAAACTGTGACCTCTAGCACTTGATC
>ERZ1673961.544-NODE-544-length-14334-cov-157.872050_pt1 | contig 14334 bp, 9 predicted proteins | sample MGYA00580189_ERZ1673961 | MGnify/ENA primary metagenome ERZ1673961 (study PRJEB41334, sample SAMN05608105) | rock metagenome | biome: terrestrial subsurface; feature: shale formation; material: shale | place: USA: Pennsylvania ... | reverse complement strand
CGAAGTCATAAATTTGGTAACAATGCCCATAGCGCAATTAGTTTTCTTTCTACTTGAAACAGACCTCAGCCCAACGAGCTAGGCCAGCAGTTACCGAGCCAAAATAATTTCCACTGACAACCGGAATATTTGGCAGTACGGTTTGCACCGCATCGCGCAAGATTGGCGAGCGTGCCGAACCACCAGTCATAAAGATAGCATCGGGTTTCACCCCAGCTTGCTCTACCGCTTCTGTCACCAACGCCGTCATTTTATTCTTCGGCGACTGAATCGCTTCGATCATTTCGTCTCGTTGCACATCGACTTCAATCAGTTCTGACAGTAAGTTGATGCCAGTTCGGTAAGAAGCTTGTTCTGAAAGCGCCACTTTCGCTTCTTCGGCACGGCGAACAATGTTGTAGCCTAAAGACTCATGATACACCTCTAGCAAACGAGCAAGCTTTTCTGGCTCTTGAGCCTGCTTTTGAAGCAACTTCAACGCGGATAGGTTCTCTCGCGAATAGAAATCACTCTGCGCTTCTACATTGTTGATTGCTATCGGGTTCCAGAATTGGGTGGTCGGCATCACAATACCTGACTCCATTTTGCTTTCCATGCCAAACGGGAACATGAGCTGCTTAAATGCTAACGCGATATCAAGATCATTCCCGCCGACGCGCTGGCCACTATGAGCTAACAAGCTTGCGGTCCTATCCGCTTTGCCACGCCAAGACGGCCCCATTTGAATCAACGAGCAGTCCGTTGTACCACCGCCAATATCGACCACTAGAATGGTTTTGTCTTCGCTGAGTGTCGCTTCATACTCTAGGCCCGCCGCGACAGGCTCAAACTGAAACTCCACATTTTGGAAGCCCGCACGTTTCGCTGCCCGCAACAAAATGCGTTCAGCCTGAATGTTAGCCGTTTCACCGCCACGCCCATGGAAGTTAATTGGCCGGCCGATAACAGCATCGGTAATACTTTGCTGCGCATCGTTTTCGGCTTGCGACTTAATATTGTCCATCATCGCGCAGACAAGATCTTCGAAGAAAGCCAATTGCACGTCACGCAAGCCAGAAGCGCCAAGAAAAGACTTCGGCGACTTTACGTAATAGATATCACGAGGATCTTCCAAATAGAGATTAAGCGCCGCCTGACCAAATGCAATGTCGTCAGATTCGAGATCAATACTTTCTTCTCGGTTTAAATTGATTGCCCGGCGTAAAACCTGCTCACCAACTTGATCTAATGGTTTAATATCTCGATGGCGAAATAAGTGCTCGGATACCGATTCACGAGTCGGTGCAGCAAGGGTGGAAGGAATAAATGGACTGCTCCCTTCTAGGTTAAGCATTACTGGCTCACCCGATTCCATTTTTGCCACTGAACAGTTTGCAGTGCCATAGTCAAAGCCGATAAACATAGTTCCTCCCACTAATAAGGGCCTGTAGACCGTTAAAAAGCCGGCAATGCTAACTTAATGGCATAGGAATTACTATCCTAAAATCGTGTGTAATTTAACGTGGCAAGTCTATCTAAGGTTTATTGCTCTCTTTTTTCATAGATGGCAAAACAACCGCAACCAATAACGCTAATAATAAGAATACAGGAGTAAGCGTTAACCCGTGCCAGATCGAATAACCGTCATGGAACAACCAGAAAATACCAACAGTCAAGAGATACGCAAAGTAACTGCAAAACACTAAGCTAATCGCAACAAAGCGCGTTCGATTGATAATAAGAATCCGCACTAGATACTGACTAAGAATACCAGAACAGTGCATGGCAAGCTGCCAATTGATGATAAAGAAAGCAAGCGCAATAAACCCTGCAACCACTAGTGAATCGTGAGTATTTAAAATAAAGTAGCTACCAAATCGGCTTATGATGATCGGGTAATCCCCTTCATATACTGTTGACCAAGATATCGCATTTGCTGCTGCAATATAATTCGCAAAATAAGCGATGGCGTAAAAAGTCGTTTGAGAACTGAACGGCTGAAATACATCCGTACAATATCCTCGCCATTCTTCTTTGTTGGCTGTAGGTCCAACCCAGTTACGTTTTTGATGAGTGACGCGCTCGGCGAATGCAGGTCCGTTGCGAAACAACAACCAAAATATATACAGTGAAAGTATGACCAAGAGTATCGAAAACATACCCTTCCCCCTCAGAAATTATCGGCTCCACTGCCAATGGCGTTGGGGTCGTAAACTGCACTTCCCTGCTATACCTATTTCATTTATCTGAACTTATTATTTTATTGCTGCCAAAACTTATTTAACGACATGCTAAACAGAAACATGGTCTCACTTGATGTTTAAGCTCAAAAACCTACTTGTAGGTTTAGCACACAAAAACAGGGCCTGCAGAATGGAGAAAAGGAAATCGCGACTTATTAACGAACATGAAAACGCTAACTTGCTACGGTGACCGCGATGAGGGGAGAAGCATTCAAAGCGGTCATACATGCGGGAGGAACAGCTATTTCTCTAGCTTCTCTTCAAATACACCAATCTCTCTACCCAGCCAAATCGCGCGTTCCGTATGATCGAGCAACTCTTCTTCACTCACAGGATGGATAAGCACAGAAAAATCACCTCGAATTGTATCGAGCCAAGCCAAAAACTCTTCACTCAATGACTCTAGGTGAATTTCAAACATCGGCATTTTATGTGGGCCAACCAATCTTCCAACCAAAGGAAACACACGCAGCACATCTTGACGCTCTTGACGGATGATCTCGTTCAAGGCTTGCGCTTTATCTTGTTCTCTTAAAGGAAAATAAACATGAGCGTGATACATAATTTCTCCATAATCACTTCGACTTGAGCACCATCTACTGTTGATAAGCTCAAGGACCGCCGAGGGTATACATTTGTAATGCCGTCACCCTACCCTGATTCCACTCTGTTGGGAAGAAGTTATGTATTCTCATAAGGCCGGAGTTTCGGGCACAACAAAAAATCTCAATACAACACATAACAACTACTTGAGTTGATTCATTAATAATGACTCACTTTGTCAAATTTTACAGCCAAATTTTGTTGCAAATATGTTTCATTCAATAGCAATTAAATTCGAGTTTAAAAATGCCATCAATTAAAAATCAGCATATTACTCTACAAAATCAGGGTGTAAGCAAAACTTTACTACTGGTCAAAAGTCAAAATGAAGCACAATTTAACAATTTGTTTACACTTATTGTATCTGGCTATACCACGATTTAGTTAGAGGGTTAGATGCAGAAAAAATGTTTCTCTGTGTCTTGCGATGAAATAGCCGCAGCGGTGTTATCGAAAAATAGTTTAAAGGACGTACAGATGCCTACAGCTATAGAAAACACAAGCAACCTTAGGTATGGCCTTTGCGCTGATATCAGAGTTTGAGTACCCATACAAACTCTGGTTTGATATGAACAGCTGCAGTCCAAAAGACACGCAGCGTCAAAAGGAGCTTGAGATGAACGTTCAGGCATTACCCATGCATCGGTTTATCGACCATCATGGGGACCTAGTCGGCCAACTACCCAACTGGGCTGACACTGAAACTTTGGTCGGGTTTTACCGAGACATGGTATTAACTCGCACTTACGACAACAAAGCCGTTGCGTTGCAACGCACCGGCAAGTTAGGGACCTACCCTTCGCACCTAGGTGCTGAAGCCATCGGCATTGCGGTCGGCAGAGCGCTGAAAGCCGATGATGTATTTGTCCCTTATTATCGCGATATGCCTGCAATGTGGTGTCGTGGTATTGGCATGGAGAAGAATCTTCAATACTGGGGCGGTGATGAGCGCGGTAGTGATTTTGCTCCTGAGGGCAGCCCAATTCCTAGCCGAGATCTTCCATTCTGTGTCCCCATTGCGACGCAATGTACGCACGCTGTCGGGGTGGCTTCCGCACTGAAAATTCAAGGTAACCATGAAGCTGCGCTAGTCATGTGTGGCGATGGCGGTACATCCAAAGGGGATTTTCTAGAGTCAATAAACTGTGCGGGTGCTTGGAATATTCCACTTGTTTTCGTTGTGAATAACAACCAGTGGGCAATTTCAGTGCCGCGTAGCCTTCAATGTGCTGCCGATTTCTTATCAGAAAAAGCGCAAGGCGCTGGTATACCGGGCATTACGGTAGATGGTAACGATGTCGTCGCCGTTTATGATGCAACTAAGACCGCACTTGAGAGAGCGAGAAAAGGGAAAGGCGCAACACTCATCGAAGCGGTCAGTTACCGATTAAGTGACCACACTACTGCCGATGATGCGACTCGTTATCGTAAAGAGGACGATGTTCAAACCGCATGGCAATACGAACCTATAGCACGTCTTAAAACGTATCTCCTTAATCAAGGTGCTTGGAGCGATGAACAAGAGCAACAATGGCTAGAATACTGCAAGGAACAAGTGGAACTGGCAGTTGAACGCTACCTCAGCTTACCGTCACAAGCACCAGAAACTGGGTTCGATTATTTGTATGAATCGCTTCCCCAAGAGCTTCACGCTCAAAGAGATGAACTCATCAACAAAGCAATGCGAATGCAGGGAGGCAAACATGGCTGAGCTAACGTTAGTTGAAGCAGTAAACCTCGCTCTGCACCACGAAATGCAACAAGACCAAAATGTTGTCGTGTTAGGTGAGGACGTAGGTGATAATGGTGGCGTATTCCGTGCCACCGTAGGGCTCAAACAAGAGTTTGGTCTCAAACGAGTGATCGATACGCCCCTCGCTGAAGCGTTAATCGGCGGTGTTGCGGTCGGTATGGCAACGCAAGGATTACGACCTGTCGCCGAATTTCAATTTCAAGGTTTTGTTTTTCCGGCAATGGAGCACTTAATGTGCCACGCGGCACGCATGCGTAACCGAACTCGCGGTCGCCTCACTTGCCCTGCGGTTTTTCGTGCGCCATTTGGTGGCGGTATTCACGCTCCAGAGCACCACTCAGAAAGTGTAGAGGCGCTATTTGCGCACACTGCTGGCTTTAAAGTAGTGATTCCTTCTTCACCTCAACGCGCATACGGCCTGCTTCTCGCCGCGATTCGAAGTAATGATCCTGTCATGTTCTTCGAACCGAAACGCATTTATCGAACCGTAAAATCTGAAGTCGTTGATAATGGCGAAGCACTTCCACTCGACACCTGCTTCACCTTACGTAAGGGGCGAGATATCACGCTTGTTACTTGGGGCGCATGCGTCGTAGAGTCACTTCAAGCCGCACAGACCTTATCTAGTCAAGGAATTGAAGTCGAGGTGATTGATTTGGCGAGCATTAAGCCAATTGATACCGCAACGATTTTCAGCTCACTAGAAAAAACCGGACGTTTACTCGTTGTTCATGAAGCGAGTAAAACTTGTGGTGTGGGCTCTGAGCTTTTAGCTCGAACAGCCGAACACGCCATGTGCTTACTAAAAGCCCCACCTAAACGAGTAACTGGAATGGACACCATTATGCCTTATTACCGTAACGAAGATTATTTCATGGTTCAGGAAGAAGACATTGTGACCGCAGCGCGCGAACTCGTGGAGGATTGGAAATGAAGACGTTTAACTTACCCGATCTCGGCGAAGGCCTCGCTGAATCAGAAATTGTAAAATGGCACGTTAATGTCGGTGACATGGTTAAGTTGGATCAAGTGATCTTAACTGTCGAGACAGCAAAAGCGACGGTCGACGTTCCCGCCCCCTACTCGGGCCGTGTAGTCAGCCGCCATGGGGAAGAAGGTGATATCGTCAATATTGGCGCATTGCTACTCGAAATTGACGAAACTGGCGCAGAGCGCGGGGCTACGGTAGAGAAAAAAGAGACCGCTGACGCCGCGACCGTTGTCGGCAACGTTTCTCATCAAGCGCATCACGTTAACGTCGATGACTTCTGGATTGGAGGCAATCACAACACGACTGAGAGTAATCTAGTTACTGCTCTACCGTCGGCTCGTCTATTGGCACAAAAACTTGGGGTAGATCTTAATCTCGTGTCAGGCAGTGGTCCAAACGGTCTTATCGTTGATGCCGACATTTACGACGAAGCCGGAAAACAGCGTCCGGGCACAGAAGTATTGAAAGGTGCTCGACGCACCATGGTGTCGTCGATGACTGAGTCACACGAGCACGTTGCTGCCGTGACCATTACAGAAGAAGCGTTGCTGGAAGACTGGCTGCCGAACGAAGACATCAGTATCCGTCTAGTTCAAGCGATTGTTCATGCGTGTCAGGAAGAGCCCGCTTTAAATGCTTGGTTTGATGCAGAAACCATGACACGTTGCGTGCACAATACAGTTAACCTTGGTATTGCTGTAGATAGCCGTCATGGCTTGTACGTACCCGTATTGCGCCACGCAGATGAATACGAGCCACAAGATGTTCGTCGTTGGCTCGATCAAACTGTTGAAGGGATCAGAGAGAGAAAAATCGGTCGAGAGCAATTACAGCACGCGACGATTACGCTTTCCAACTTCGGAGCGATTGCCGGCATTTACGCGACACCTGTCGTCACACCTCCGCAAGTCGCTATTGTTGGTGCTGGTCGAATACTCGACCGAGTGGTGATAAGAAATGGTCAAGCAATTTCGGTGAAAGCAATGCCGCTATCCGTAACGTTTGATCATCGCGCTTGTACTGGTGGTGAAGCAGCAAGGTTTACTAAAGTGCTTGCAGAACACCTGCAACGCCCGAGCGAAAAGTAACTGGTAAAAACCAAATGATAAAGGCTTCCAGTTCGGAAGCCTTTTGTTTGAGAGAACAGATTATATCTACAGCTTCTCTAGCAACTCCGGCATCACCTCAAATAAATCGCCGACCAACCCATAGTCAGCGATGTCAAAAATAGGCGCATCGGGATCGCTGTTAATTGCGACAATCACCTTTGAGTCTTTCATTCCCGCTAAATGTTGAATAGCACCAGAAATTCCGACGGCAATGTATAATTCAGGTGCAACAATTTTACCAGTTTGCCCGACTTGATGGTCATTAGACACATACCCCGCATCAACCGCCGCTCGGGACGCTCCTACCGCTCCACCTAGCTTGTCAGCCAATTGTTCGACTAAAGCAAACTTCTCTTTACTCCCGAATGCACGACCACCCGATACCACCACTCTAGCCGCTGGCAATTCTGGTCGCTCACTTTCTGGCGTTTGCTGCGAAATAAACTCACTAAGTTTGTTGATAATCACCGTATCGACTTGAGTAACCTTAGGGACAACTGGCGTGTCTGACAGCTCTACGGCATCAAAAGCCGTACTTCGTATGGTCATCACTTTAAAGGGGTCGTTCGACGTGACTCTCGCCAATGCATTCCCGGCATATATTGGACGAATCACCGTATCGATAGACTCGATGGTCATCACATCCGAAAGTTGCCCTACATCGAGCAACGCCGCCACGCGAGGCATTACATTCTTACCAAACGTACTAGCAGGAGAAAGAATGTGTGAGTAATTTTTGGCTACTTGTGAGATCAAAGGCGCAATGTTTTCCGCTAACCCATGCTCGTATTCCTTCGCGTCAACCCAGATAATTTCTGCAACGCCCTTAACACACTTCAACTCATCCAAAACCGATTGGCACTGATAACCAATAAGCAATACAGACACAGGAAGCGATTTATCACCATCCTTGATATCAAATGCCGCTTTAATTGCACACAGCGTCCCTACAGCCAACGACTGGTTGTCATGTTCCGCAATGACAAGTGTTGCTAATGGTCGGTCGTCCATGGTCATGCCTCGTATAACACGTCAGATCCATTACTTGAGCTTAGTTCACTTCACGTTAACGTCAACTGAGCTATAGTTTTCTGTATAGAAACCAAAAACCTGTCACGCAGATGACGATAATAGAAAGGAAGCAGATAGATGGAACGAGAATGCATGGAGTTTGATGTCGTGATCGTGGGAGCCGGACCTGCGGGCTTAAGTGCCGCTTGTCGCCTAGCTCAACTCAACCAAGATAGTGAAGGTGACGCACTTTCAATTTGCGTTGTAGAAAAAGGCTCAGAAGTGGGCGCACATATTTTATCTGGCGCTGTTTTTGAAACTAGTGCCTTGAATGAACTTTTCCCCGATTGGAAAGAAATGGATGCCCCGCTATCAGCCTCAGTTCAGCAAGACCATTTCCTTTATCTTACTACTGAGCAAAACCATATTCGCGTCCCTCATTTCCTTACGCCACGTCCAATGATAAATGGCGAAAATAATTATGTAATTAGCCTTGCCAACCTTTGCCGTTGGCTCGCTAACCAAGCAGAAAGTCTTGGGGTGGAAGTTTTTCCTGGCTTTGCCGCTGCAAGCATCAATTATGATCAGACTGGCGCCGTGACAGGCATTAATACGAGCGATATGGGACTAGATAAGAACGGCCAAGCCAAACCTAACTTTGAGCCAGGTATCGAGCTAAAGGCAAAATACACCCTTTTTGCTGAAGGTTGTCGCGGACATCTGGGTAAAGAACTTATTCAAAGGTTCGACCTAGACGCAGGCAAGCAACCTCAGCACTACGCGCTTGGCTTAAAAGAGATATGGGAATTACCCTCTGACAGCAAGGATGTATCCGGCAGTGTTATCCACTCCGCTGGCTGGCCTTTGAGCGAGACAAATACCACTGGCGGCGGTTTTCTATATCACATGGAGAACAACCAAATCGCGGTCGGTTTGATCGTAGATTTAAACTACAGCAACCCTTACTTAAGCCCGTTTGACGAGTTTCAACGCTTTAAGCATCATCCAGCTATCGAGCAACACCTAAAAGGTGCCCAACGTATCGCATATGGTGCAAGAGCCATTGCAAAAGGTGGACTTTCTTCTCTGCCGAAACAGCAATTCCCCGGCGGTTTATTGATTGGTTGTGATGCAGGCACTTTGAATGTCGCTAAAATTAAAGGCAGCCACACCGCCATGAAGTCCGGAATCATTGCAGCAGAAGCAGTACATACTGCCCTACAAACTGGGGCTTCTGAGCCAGACTACCAGTCATTGTTTGAATCATCATGGTTGTATGACGAGCTCGCCGAAACACGTAACTTTGGTGCGAACATCCACAAGTTTGGCAGCATACTGGGCGGTGCACTTTCGACCTTTGAGCATAACCTATGGCAACCACTGGTTAAGAAGCCGTTACCTTGGACTGTCAAGGACTATTCGTACGATCACGAACAGTTAAAACCTAAACAAGAGTGCCAACCAATTACATACCCAAAACCAGATGGTGAAATCAGTTTTGATAAGCCTTCGTCGGTATTTTTATCGGGAACACAGCACGAAGAGAACCAACCTTGCCACCTTGTTCTGACTTATCCTCACATTCCAATTGATGTGAATTTGGGTATGTATGACGAGCCGAGCCAGCGCTATTGCCCCGCTGGGGTTTACGAAGTGGTGGAAGTTGAGAGTAAGTTGAAGTTTCAGATAAATGCCGCCAACTGCGTGCATTGCAAAACCTGTGACATCAAAGATCCTTCACAAAACATCACATGGAAAGCGCCAGAAGGTGGTGGCGGACCAAGCTATCAAAACATGTAACCAAAGAACCACTTAAAGTGCGAAGCAGTGCATTTACTACTGCCAATTTTTGAAGTGGTTAGGCAAAAAGTCGGTAACTAACAACAGCAGAAAAGAAAAACAGCACCTGATGATTCAATCAGGTGCTGTTTACTAAAATAACTTTATCTTCAGGTAATATTAATCCACGCTAAAAACTTGGTGATGGAACAGCTGATCAACGATTTCATGAGATGTCGCTGACGACCCTAGCTCCAACCCTGATAAATCAAAGTTCTCTAATGCCACGGACATTGTGTTGCTGCCTTCTCCAGTAATCGTCAAATTCAGAGTATCTTGGGCACTATCGTAGTCTGCGCTTACGTGTTCCAACAAGTTATCCATATCCGTTGTGTCGTCACCGACAAACTCAAGAATGTCACTCAAATCCAACTTGTCTTCATCCAGCCTAAAGTCTTTAATCACATCTCTTGATGGCGTCATGTCCAGTGATTCTTGAGTAAAGGTGAAGGTGTCAATACCCTCTCCACCTGTCAAGATGTCACTGCCTAGGCCTCCCATCAGGATATCGTTTCCAAGCCCACCAACCAGAATGTCATCGCCTGCGCCACCATTCAACGTATCTTCACCTGCTTGACCTAGCAAAATATCAATGCTTTCGCCACCAGTGATGCTATTCGCAAACTCATCTCCCACCGACGCATGGCGCTCAGTTTGCACAATATCGGTGCCAGAATCGTTCAATGTAAGTGTAAAGACGTTTTCACTTATGCCACCTTTACCATCAGACACTTTAAACAAGAAATGCATATCCGCCTGCTGGTCACCCTGTAGAGTAAGCTCATCGCTTTGAGTAAAGCTATAACTGCCATTGGATGACACTTCCAAGGTGCCGAACGCTGTCTGGATATGAAGCTGACCATCTACTTCACTGGATGAAGAAACTAACGGCTGATTTACGCTTACACCGTGCAGATCTGCGCCCAACAGAGTGAAATCGCCTTCTGCCAAAGAAACGGTCATGCTATCACCATCAGCGTCCTGGCTTCCCGCCAGTAACTCACCGGCAATTGGATCGGGAGAGAACTGGTTTAGGTACTGCCCCAAGTCTTCACCTGAGTCGATAAACACCACTTTGTCGCTAAGCTCATCTAGAGCCTCTGCTGCTTTGACATTATCAGAGAGAGCAATACCAATCCCATATACCTTGGCGTCATGAGTCTGTTTGTAATCCTCCCAGCGCTCGTCTAGATCAGGAGAAGTAACAGCGCCCTCGCTAGGGTTGGGTTCGCCATCTGAGATAAAGAATATGGTGTCCTTACTCTCAGACGGTTTTTCTGGACCGAAATAATCCCAACCATCCTGCCAAGGGTAAACGGCATTACTTGCCTCACCAGGCTCCATTACAGCCTCTAAAGCTTTATCGTAATCCGTATTGGTACCGTATTCTACGTCACACCAGTTGCGCACATATTCTGAAACTTCATTTTGGAAACTTAAATCGTTTGGATCACGGCCATTCATCTCTGGTGGGCGTGTCATCAACTCAACTTCACTCAAGGTCAGCCAGCTATGTGTGGATGTATCTCCGTCGAAACGTACCAGGCGGATATAGGTATTTGATTCTCCTCCATCGGCAATCATGTTTTCAACCATGGAATGTAACGCTGCTGCTGCTTTGTAAGCTCTCGATTCAGTTTTCGGTGCGGTTGCATCACGACCCACGGTATTTTCACCGTCAAAGGTACGGGTCATGCTGTTCGAGTGGTCGAACACTACCGTCACTTTATTGATCGGTAAGTCTTCCATCTGAGCAAAGCCCTGAACTGGAGATGAGGTTGGGGCATGGTTCTCAGTGACATTCAGGATAACCTGAGTTGTATCGGTATCCACACCATCGCTTGCAGACACTTCCAACTGATACGTTTGCTGAGTCGAGTGATCCAGTTTTACACCATCTTTCAGCCAAATCTCACCACTATTAGAGTCAACACGGAATAGATCAGCATCACCACCACTCAATTCATACTTTATGGTGTCACTGCCATCCGGATCAAACGCTTCCACCTGGCCGACTAATACCCCAACTTCTTGCTCAGCGACGTCAAAGCTTGCTGTATCTTCTGTTGGCATACCGTTGGCATCGGTGCCATGGATTTGGTCTGTATCACCGACACTGATGAATTCTGGTGCGCGATCTCGGATATCAATGGTAACTTCGCTATTTGTAGTATCACCGTCAGCATCGATAACCGTAACGTCAAGCTTCTCTTGTTGATGACCTACAACATTGCTCGCTTGATAGTCGTAGTGACCATTTTCAAAGTTAATGGTCAGCTTGCCGTGGTTGGTATCAATTTGCGCCAGAGAATGATCCGATATTTTCGTGCCATCGCTGGTAGTGACATCACCGTTTACTTTGTTGTAGTAATATATCTCGCCATCGATAGTGATGTGATCTACCCACTGAGCATCACCGCCATTGTCATCCAGAAGGTTGCCTTGCAACTGGCCTGAGACCGTTTTACTAAGCAAATCCCCAATCTGAGAATCATCTACAACGACAATAGCACTACCTTTATCTGTCGCGATCGACTCCAGATGTTCCAGAGACGCACCATTACCGATACCGACAGACCAGATATTTTCAACATCCTGACCGCTACTGCTGATGCCATTTTCCATCGCATTTTGCAGAATGATGCCCTCTTCTTCAGAAGTAGGCTGAACCCGACCATTCACTATGTCCTGATAACGCTGTTCACTTTCAAAATCATCTGATGTTGACCACTTAATCAAGTTTTCACGGGTTTGAATTTCTCCCACGTTCGTTTGATTTGTCCAATAGGTAAAATCGGAAGGTCGACCATCTGAGATAAAGTAAAGCTGGGTATCGGTATTACTAAGCAATGCGTCATCTTCTGGATCACTAAGTATTTCATTTATTTGGTCAACGGCCTGGTTATATGGCGTCGATGCATAGGGATGTATACCAGAGATAAAGGCATCAATGGCCTCGGCAGAATCTAGCCACTCAGAAATCTGGCCAGATGGTTGTCCGCTGTAAGTTGCAATTCTAAAACTTACTGGACCCAAATCTTGGTATTGCTCAAACATTGACTTAATGGAGTCTTGAGCAAGTTGCCAGCGAGTAACATATTGTCCGTCTGCATCTGTTACCCAGTCGAGCATTGATTCTGACGCATCAAGTGCAATCACAACACTATTACTTTGTGAATCAACATCATTTATTTCGTAGTGAGCTGAAGACGATGACGGTAATGAATCCGTTACATTCAGATGCAAGGTGGCACTCTCAGACTGACCTCCGGCATCCACCTCGACGCTAGCGCGGATATCCAGCATGTCCGCCCCCTGCTCCGCATGATCAAGAGGCATATGTTGATCAACTGTGAAATGACCCGTTTTGCTATCTATGTTGGCTTGAACCACTTTGATGCGGTCGGCACCTGTTCCAGTATAACCAGTTAGAGTGCTCTGATCTGCACTCACTTCAAACACGACCTCTTTACCATCGCTGGTGAAACCACCTAGGTTTTGCTCGGCGTTGAAGTGATATTCAGCCTCCGTTGCAGACCCGAGGTTTGCGATAAAGTTGCCTTCAGCATGTACGCCAGTATCCGTACCAACTTGAGATTCATCCAATGCTGCGTGTGCATCACTGAGCGACATAGGCTCACCCATCACACTAACGGTAACTTTTGCTTTATCAGTCAGACCGTCGTCATCACGGATGGTGTATTCGAAGGTATAATCTTTCACTTCACCCGTTTTCAGGGTTTGTTGATCAGCTGGCAGTGACTCTAGGTACTTGGCCGCATCAAAGACCAATTTACCATCTTGCAGACTGAGGAAACTTTCTGATGGATAGTCGATAATAGTCAGAGCGTCACCATCCGGGTCGCTGTCATTCGCTAGAACATCCAGCTCTAAAGTGCCTGAGCCGTTGGTCTGGTAAGCTTCATCAAAGGTCGTCAGGTCCGCTGATACCTGAGTAATAAAGTACTCTGAGCCTTTAGGATCAATGACACCGTCTTTATAGCTGGTAGTAGACATTTCAATACTATCGAAGAAACGCCCATCTGCATTGATGTTGACTACTTGATTACCACCACGGGTACCTTCAAACACACCTGTCGCAACCAAGTCACCTTTGTAGTAAGCCTTCCAAACACCGCGCTCAATACCAGGCTCCCAGCTACCGTTCGAAGTGTCTGTCCATAGGTTTTTCACTTCAACTTCAGCATGATCGGCAACCTGACCATTAGCGAAGGAGAAGCGCATTGCTTCACTTTGTCCAGTTGCATCATCATATCGAATCTGACCATCTTGAACCCGGTCTGAGCCGCTGTCTAGCGCAGAACTAACGCCATATTTGTGGTCGCCGTCACCAACATAATCAGCTTTCGATGCATCAGAAACCTTGTTTCCAGATCGAGTATCAATCACATAATAATCAACTGTGATATCAGTGCTATCATCCCAGTTGCTCTGGTCAAGTGTCTTGGTTGTTTTTTCAATGCCCTTATCATCTTCAGCAATAGGGGCTTCATTAATATCGCGAACCAACACTTCGACCTGAGCGGTGTCTTTACCGCCAAACTGGTCACGAGCTTCCACTTCTAGCTGGTAGTTATCGATAGATTCATGGTCCAGATTTGCACCATTTTTGACACTGATCTCACCGGTAAGACTGTTGATTTCAAACAGTTCGCTATGACCGTTTAAGTGATACGTTATCTGACTGTCCTGATCGACATCGAATGCATTTACTTTTCCAATTACACCCGATTGACTGTTTTCATCAACGCTAAACTGGTAACTATCGATGTCGGTTTTACCTTG
>ERZ1673961.542-NODE-542-length-14409-cov-6.438205_pt1 | contig 14409 bp, 14 predicted proteins | sample MGYA00580189_ERZ1673961 | MGnify/ENA primary metagenome ERZ1673961 (study PRJEB41334, sample SAMN05608105) | rock metagenome | biome: terrestrial subsurface; feature: shale formation; material: shale | place: USA: Pennsylvania ... | reverse complement strand
AAAAAAGGTCATCACTGTGATGACCTTTTTTATTACTGTTCATAGAGGTTCAGAACGGCACTTCAATCTGCATAAACCAGTCTGCCTGATACACTTCGTGCCAGCGATAATCCAAACGAACGCGCGGCTCGCCCGCTTTCTTCTGGCCAAAACCCAAGCTCAGTTTCAAACCATGACTCATTAGCCACTCTTCGGTGCTCATCTGGTTTTCGCGTGCGGCCAAATCGGTCGGCATCCACACGCCCAGCCCCAAATAACTGTTTTCCAGTTGTTGCGTGAGAAACGGGTTCGTGTCATTACTATCTGCGGCAATCCAGCCATTCCAATAGTTGACATCATGGGCGCCGGATTCGGTTTCGACATCGAAGTTCAACAAGTGCTCTGAGGTGTATTCCCAGCCATCGCGCAGAGAAATACACACACCAGCATTGTCTAGTTGAGCGGCTTCGTAGGATTCATCGGTAGGGAGTGTTGCGGGCGTATAGAGATCGCATGCAGACGCTAAGGTCGGCAAAGAGAAAAGTGTCATCAGCAAAACGCACTTTTTCATGAATACGACTCCAGCCCAAAACGGGCAAACAATTAATAAACATCCAGTTTTCGCAGCAAATGTTCTACCGAAGGTGTGGTCATTGAAGACACATCCCCTTTCTCAGCCAGTCGCTGACGGATATCCGTACTGCGCACTTTGACTTTTTCCGGACAGGCCATCACTGACCAGCGCTGCAAAATCTCTTTGGATTTAAAAAACTTACCGAAGTTGAAAAGATTATCAGGTCCGACCACGAAAGTAATGTCAGCGTTTGGAAAAATTTCCTGTAAACGCTCTAAAACGGCGTAAGTGGTAACACTTTCACCCGGATTGATTAAATCTTGTTCTACAGTACAACGTTCTAGCTTATTTGAAGCCAAATCGCTAATAAAAGCATCAATAAGCTGGCATCGGATCTCATAATTTAGCATTTCCTTACCCCAGGCATGCGAAATGCTGGGTACGAGTAAAATGCGATCAAAATGTTCCAGTGAGTCGATTACGCTCTTGTGCCCCAACGTTGGTGGGTTAAAAGCGCTGCCAAAAACAGCAATTTTTTCCATCTTTTTCCCGATTAAGAGTGAAAACGGCATTCACGGTTTTCTAATTGAATGTTTGCGGTATGATACTACTAAATGTTTATTGCTTGCAGGAAAAGGAACTCTAATGGAACAAATTATCCGCGAAGAGATGCGAGTGCTACCAAGCATCGATCCAGAATTCGAAATTGAACGCCGTGTTGGCTTTATCAAACGCAAACTGACTGAATCTGGCTGTAAAGCGCTGGTACTGGGTATCAGTGGCGGTATTGATTCCACTACGTGTGGTCGTTTGGCGCAGCTGGCAGTCGACGCACTGAACCAAGAACACGCCACCGACCAATACAAATTCGTCGCCGTTCGCCTGCCTTACGGCGAGCAGAAAGACGAAGACGAAGCGCAACTGGCGCTTTCTTTCATTCAGCCAACATACTCGGTATCGGTGAACATCAAAGCGGGGGTTGATGGTCTGCATGCGGCATCACACGATGCATTGGCTGGCACTGGCCTTATCCCAAGTGAAGAAGCCAAAGTCGACTTCGTGAAAGGCAACGTGAAAGCGCGTGCGCGCATGGTGGCGCAATACGAAATCGCAGGCTACGTGGGTGGTTTGGTTCTGGGTACGGACCATTCGGCAGAAAACATCACTGGCTTCTACACCAAATTTGGTGACGGCGCGTGTGATATGGCGCCTCTGTTTGGCCTGAGTAAACGTCAGGTTCGCCAAGTTGCAGCAGCATTGGGCGCTCCGGATCTGCTGGTACACAAAACACCAACCGCCGATCTGGAAGAACTGGCACCACAAAAGGCGGACGAAGATGCATTGAATCTGACGTACGAACAGATCGACGATTTCCTCGAAGGCAAGCCCGTTGAGCAGTTCGTTATCGACCGTTTGGTGGGCATTTACAAAGCAACGCAGCACAAGCGTCAACCGATTCCAACCATCTACGACTGATCGGATTGCATACTTTTTGGTGCTTTATGCATCAGTGCACCTAAGTTATTGTAAAGCCAAGCCTTCTGCGCTTGGCTTTTATTCACACGCCTTACGATGTAGCACAACATTCTCGCTACAAAAGCACTCCCAAAACCATTACGTATCAAGGGAATAGCGTGACTGTACTCCCATTACTTTCATTTCATTTTTGATAGCCAGATTTGTGTGAACCAAGCTTCATATTTTTTGTGAATAGCGTCGGAAAATATATTCATCTTTCACTTTATAAGGTTCACAAATATGTTGTACGTGGAATTCCTGTTCCTCTTGCTGATGTTATACATCGGCTCACGTTACGGCGGTATTGGCCTTGGCGTTGTATCGGGCATCGGCCTTACGATCGAAGTCTTTATTTTCAAGATGCCACCGACTTCACCACCAATCACCGTTATGCTCATCATTCTTGCGGTGGTGACCTGTGCTTCGATTCTTGAAGCGGCCGGCGGTTTGAAATACATGCTGCAAGTGGCTGAACGCCTGCTGCGTAAAAACCCTAAACGTGTCACCATCATTGCGCCACTGGTGACTTACTGTATGACTTTCCTGCTGGGTACCGGTCACGCGGTTTACTCCATCATGCCAATCATCGGCGACGTTGCGTTGAAAAACGGCATTCGTCCGGAACGTCCGATGGCGGCGGCTTCTGTGGCATCGCAAATCGCCATTACCGCGTCTCCGATTTCTGCGGCGGTGGTGTACTACTTGGCGGAACTGTCCAACATCAACCACAACATCACACTGCTGTCGATTCTGATGGTGTCTGTGCCAGCCACGCTGTTCGGTACCGTGCTGATGTCGCTTTACAGCCTGCGTCGCGGTAAAGAGCTGGAAGACGACAAAGAGTACCAAGCGCGCCTGCAAGATCCTGTGCTACGTGAAAAAATCTTCAGCACCACCGCAACGTCTTTGAATGAGCATCTGCCAGCTTCTGCGAAAAACTCAGTTCTGCTGTTCATTCTGTCGATCATCGTGATTGTACTGGTGGCGATGTTCCCTGAAGTGCGTCAAATCGGCGATGCCAAACCGATTAACATGGCAACCGTCATTCAGATGATGATGCTGTGTTTCGGCGGTATCATTCTGCTGGTCACCAAAGTGAATCCGAAAACGGTACCGGAAGGCGTGGTGTTCAAATCGGGTATGGTGGCAGCGATTGCGATCTTCGGTATCGCATGGATGTCGGATACTTACTTCCAATACGCGATGCCGCAGTTCCGCTCTGGCATCATCGACATGGTAAACGCCTACCCTTGGACGTTTGCGCTGGCGCTGTTCATCGTATCGGTAGTGGTGAACTCGCAAGCGGTGGTGGCGAAAATGATGCTGCCTGTGGGCTTGGCGCTGGGCTTAGAACCTGCCCTGCTGATTGGTCTGATGCCTGCGTTGTACGGTTACTTCTTCATTCCTAACTACCCGTCTGATATCGCAACCGTGAACTTCGATATCACTGGCACCACCAAGATCGGTAAGTGGTATTTCAACCACTCCTTTATGGCACCCGGCCTGGTTGGTGTGATTGGTGGCTGTTGTATGGGTTACGTCCTTGGACAAATCGTGATTGGTTGATCACCCAAGCGAATGAAAAAGCGGGCTTCATGCCCGCTTTTTGTTTTGAACCACTGTTTATGTAGAACCCATCCGATTTGAACGGGTTCTTTCGCTATTTAAATTGGCTTTGCAATGCCCGGCTCACCGCCAATTTTCGCTCACCGATGTAGACGTACATTTTGCCGGTGAAGTCCTTTTTCACTTTATCCACCTTAGCGACATTGACAGCGACGGAGCGATGGATTTGCCAGAACTGTTCGGGATTGAGCTGGGCCAACAGATCCTTAAGCGATGAGCGCAGCAGATACTCTTCGATTCCACGCTCGCCCTGCTTGTAAACCGACAGGTATTTATCTTCCGCTTTGAGATAGAGCACATCTGCCGCAGCGATCAAATGAATATCCTCGCCCTTGCTCGCTTTCAACCAAGTCAAATAACTGGGTTTAACGTTGAGCTGCGATAGCTGAGAAATCAGCTGCGTCATGTCCGGCGCGGTTTGCTCGGCGCTTTGTAATCGCTGCTGCAAACGTTCACAACATTGTTGCAGACGAGATTCGGTCACCGGTTTAAGCAGATAATCCGCCGCATTGGTGTCAAAGGCGCGCAGCGCGTACTCATCAAAGGCCGTGACGAACACCACCAGCGGCGGCTTGATGAGTCCTTTGAGTTTATTCGCCAGTGCCATGCCATCAAGCTTGGGCATTCTGATGTCCAGAAACACGATGTCCGGCTGATGCTGATGAATGGCTTCGAGTGCCGTCTCCCCATTATCCGCTGTGGCCACCACCGTGAGTTGTGGCCACAGATCCGCCAAAGACTGGTTGAGATGGCGGCGCAGCAACGGTTCATCGTCTGCGATCAGCGCGGTCACGTCAGGCCGCATAGTGCTCTCCTTGTGAGTATTCCATCGCGTGTTCAGCGATTCGAATAGCGGCCGTCACGCCACCCTTTGCGTTCTGAGTAATCGTGAAATTGGCATCATGACCAAACAAACCGTGAAGACGCTGACGCACATTCTCCAGCGCGATACCATTCCCTTTGGGAATATCGCTGAGCCCGGCGCCATTATCAGAGACCGTGAATACAATCGAGTCCTGCAGGCGCTCAATCGCCACGTTCACTTCTCCGCCCTCCGCTTTGGGTTCAATGCCATGCTCTATCGCATTTTCCACCAGCGGCTGCAACAGCATTGGCGGCAGGCAGAGCGAGTTCCACTGCTGACCAGCAGGTAAGCTGTAGCGCAAGCGGTCTCCCAAGCGAATCGCCTGAATTCCGAGATAAGCGTCAATCAATTCCAGTTCATCTTTGAGTGTCGAAACACCTTCGCGACAGCGCATTGAACTGCGCAATAAATCGGTCAGTTTTTCCAGCATACGCTGCGCTTTGTGCGGTTCGCTGGCAATCAGTGCATTCACATTCGCGAGCGTGTTAAACAGAAAATGCGGTTCAATCTGGCTTTGCAGTTGTTTGAGTTGACTCAGCAACAGTGCTTTCTCCTGTTCGCTCTGACGACGTTTCGCCACTTCGAGCGCATTTTCTGCCACCAGTTTTTGCTCATGGGCATAGAAATAGAAAAAGCACAGCGCGGTAAACATAAAGCCCAGCATCACCACCGGTTTGAGCGCGGCAATACTGTCGAATCCCGGGTATTGATTCAACCACATGTACGCGTTGGCGGTGCCCAGCACCATTCCGCCAGCCAACGCAAGCAGATTGATATAGCGGGTAGAAAGCGATGGGAACGCCGCCCCGAGCACCAGTGCACACATATACGCACTCAAACCGTAACCAAAGCTGATGATGAGATGGCCGCTGAGCGGGCTTGACCAGATAGCCTGAGTGCCGAGCGCAATCACAAAGCAAAACAGCGCGGTAAATGTCAGGCTCTTGCCATGACGTTTTAGCCAAAGAGTTGTGTCTGTCATGAGACGATTCCTTTATCAATGAGTGGATCCTAAACAGTTCAGGCGGGTTTGCCTACGCGCTCCCTTTAATGCCGCAACGAAACGTGCGGCACATCCCTTTTCTGTGTTGTCGGGAATCAGATTAAAGCGATTTGAATACTCATTTGGCGCTTTGCGACGAACGGTCATACTCTGGCGTGAACGGTTATCTGTCAGCGTCATTGACGCAGAGAAATCGAATCAGCAACGTTCACATACTAAAAAACCAGCCCGAAGGCTGGTTTTCATCTTTTCAGCAGAGTGGTCTATGGCACACCATGGCCTTTCGACGCGACCCAAACTCGATACCACTGTTCGCGGCTGAGAGTCAGATCCAGTGCTTCAACGGCCGCTTGTACCCGCTCGATTTTACCCGAACCGATGATCGGCAGAGGTTTGGACGGCAGTGCACGAACCCAAGCGTAGATTACTTGATCAATGCTCTCTGCGCCTAACTCTTCACGCAGTTCTTCTAAAACAGCGCGCACACGTTGTGCCTGCTCAGAATCCCCGTTAAAGATAGCGCCGCCACCCAAACATGACCACGCCATCGGACGGGTACGCAACATCTGCATTTGATCCAACGTTCCATCGTGCGCGACGTCGAAATTGAGGGGGTTAATTTCCACCTGGTTGGTTACCAGCGGTTTACCCAGACGCGACTGCAGCAATTCGAACTGCGCAGGTGAGAAGTTCGATACGCCGAAGTGTTTCACTTTGCCCACTTTGTGCAGCTCGGTAAACGCTTCAGCCACTTCGTCTGCATCCATCAACACATCCGGACGGTGAATCAGCAGCACATCAATTTCGTTCACATGCAGACGCTCCAGCGAGTTGTTCACCGACTGGTAAATATGCGCCGCACTGGTGTCGTAATGGTTGATTTTGCGCTCTGGGAATTTCGCGCTGCACAGCTTGATGTCACACTTGGTGACGATCTGCAATTGCTCGCGCAGCGACGGTTCCAACGCCAACGCTTCGCCGAACAGTTGTTCACACTCGTAGTTGCCATAAATATCAGCGTGATCAACCGTTGTGATCCCAAGCTCGAGGTGCTGTTTCAGGAAGGTCAAACGCTCTTGCGCCGTCATACCCCATTCGCCCAGACGCCAGTAACCTTGTACTAGCTCAGAAAATTCCGGGCCTTGAGAGGCAATCGTTACTTTCGCAACCATGGTTTTACTCCTTTTCTCTCTTTGGCGAACATCCTAAGCTTGTTTCCCTGCCACCTCAACGGATAGACTTGAGAAGTTCGAACTGGAGTACGAAGTTGTGAGTTTTGCTACACGTTTACAAGAATTGATCGGCGAAGAGAGCATCAGTGGTTTTGCTCGCAGGGTAGAAATGTCTGAAGGTCTTATCCGCAAATATCTCAAAGGCAGCGAACCCAGCCTGTCTAAAGCTAACCAGATAGCGATGCGTGCCAACTGCTCACTGGAGTGGCTGGCGACCGGTTGTGGTTATCTCTACCGTCAGGCAGAAGTGGTGGACATGGACGCTTACGCGCTGGCGCACAGGTATGTGACAGGCAACGTTTTATCGAGCAGTGATCAGGAGCAGCAGCGTCTGATCATCTCCGGATACCAGTATCTGCGGGCACATAAAAAAGCCGATGGCTATCTGGATGAAACCGCCATGGCGGCATTTTTGCAGCGTCATCCTAAGGAGCTGACACCGTCCGCGTAAAAGTCAGGGTAATATCTGAACCGTCAGTGAAAAGCTTGGCCTGCGCGTCCTGATGCCGCCAAATCAGAGTTTTGGGAAATGCCCGCGCATGTTGGTTGAGAAACACAACCAATGCTTTATCCGTTGCCTGCCAGCTTTGTATCTGCATCTGCTGCGCCACATCAAAGGTGGCCTGATCCTGTTGTGCATGTTGAAGTTGAAAGCCATCTTTGCGCAATCCAAGCTGCAACTGACTCCAGTTATGCATACTGTAATCGGCATGCAGCACCATCTCACTGGAACGATCATGGTGAAACGCCACCTGAGCCCATACCGTTGTAGCGTAATAGGCAAAAGGTTCGCTGCACCACTTTTTTACCGACGGCATTTCACTGCACTCGATCCAATCACTGCGCTCAGCAAACGCTGCCTCATCCACATTCTGCCCCAGCAGATAAGGCGGCAGAAAATCCGGATGCGCCGCCGTTGACGTCAGGCTCCAACACGCCATCACCGCCACACTCATCCAGCGCCATTTGTTCATGAATCTCTCCTCTTTGCGGCCAGTGTGCCTTGATTGATTCACCAGTACAACCGCCTCGCCTCTACGCCTTTGAATGGCAAAACGTGAGTCACTTCAAGCTCTTGGGGCGTAGGCTCAGGAAGGATGTATCCTGACACCGCAAGGAGTAATGTGGAGCGTGAATAATTCCAACAATATCCCGACTACTGGCATCGTATCTCTTTTCGTTGAATCGGGTATGGGTAGAGAGGGAAACGAAGCAAGGACCTGAAAGAGTATGAAACTCAGCACCCTGACACTGGCACTGCTCGCCGTGGCTCCTGCCGCCATGGCCTCGCCCAACCTGACGATTTCAACCACCACCAACAGCCGTGATTTTCCACTCAGCAGCGAAGAGCCATTAGTGGTGCCGTTAACCAAAGATGACTACACACTGCGCATCACCGGTGTCGACGGACAATGTCAGGCTCCGGCAGAACAGAGCGTAAAGTTCAACACGCCGATTGGCCTCAATTGTGGCAGCGCGACCGAACTGCCGCTTAAGATTCGTTTTACCGGTGAATACGCGTTCAGTTACGACGCCAACGCCCACACACTCACGTTTGTGCGCCAGGCCACAGCGTCGGCCAAGAAAGAGTTCAAGCGCCCGATCCCGAATGTGTCATGCGAAGTGTATCAGGGTGGCGATGTCACGCTGACACTTGGCAATACGTTTGCCGATGGCACCCAGCTCAAAGATGCCTTTACCCAACAAGTCGTCACCGTGCAGCAAGGCAAAGTCACGCTCACTCCGGCCAAATCCAGTGGTGGACTGGTTCTGCTAGAGCCAGTAAAAGCCAAAGCGCAACCTTTTACCTATCGCAACGCCAACATCTACTTTGTGATGGTTGACCGCTTTAAGAACGGCGATCCAAGCAACGATCACAGCTATGGCCGTAAAAGCGATGGCAAAGATGAAGTCGGCACCTTTCATGGCGGCGATTTAAAAGGCGTTATCGCTAAGCTCGATTACATCAAGAGCCTTGGCACTGACGCTATTTGGCTGTCACCGATTGTCGAACAGGTACGCGGTTTTGTCGGCGGTGGCGACAGCGGATCGTTTCCGTTCTACGCCTATCACGGCTACTGGACTCGCGATTTCACCAAAATCGATGAGAATTTTGGTGTCGATGACGATCTGAAAACTCTGGTTGCCGAAGCTCACAAACGCGGCATGAAAGTGCTGTTGGATGCGGTGATTAACCACGCAGGCTATGCCACGCTGGCCGATTTGCAATTCGACGGTATTGATGTGGTCAATCCGGCCAACTTACCGAAAACCTGGGCTGATTGGGCACCTAAAGCTGGCGAGAACTGGCACAGTTTCCATCAAAACATCGATTACAAAAGCCCGAACTGGCAAGAATGGTGGGGGGGCGCTTGGGTGCGTGCCGGCTTACCGGGCTATCCACAACCCGGTTCCAGCGACATCACTATGACGCTGGCTGGCCTCCCCGATTTTCGCACTGAATCGACCGACTATGTCACGCCACCCAAATGGCTGCTGAATAATCCCGGTACTCGTGTGGTCGCCAAAGACAACTACACGGTTTCCGATTATCTGATCGAGTGGCAAAGCGACTGGGTCAAACGATTCGGCGTAGACGGTTACCGGGTTGATACCGTTAAGCATGTTGAGGGCGATGTATGGAAGCGCCTTAAACAGAAAGCGAGCGAGAGCCTCAATGAGTGGCGTGCGGCCAATGGTCAGCAAGGCGAACCGTTCTGGATGATGGGCGAAGTCTGGGGCCATCGCGCCTATCGCAGCCCCTATTTCGACGACGGTTTTGACGCTCTGATCAACTTCGATATTCAAAAACGCATGGACACCGGAGCAGCATGCCTGAGCCAGATGGCAATGGTGTATCGCGATTACGCGCAAACGCTGGCGAAATACCCGGATTTCAATCCCGTCAGCTATATGTCTTCACACGATACGGAGCTGTTCTTTGGCCGCTTTAAGTCGTTCGATATGCAGCGGAATGCGGCCAATGCCCTGTTGCTGACTCCGGGTGCGGTGCAAGTCTACTACGGTGATGAAGTCGGCCGGGAAGCCGGGCCATACGCCGATGATTTCCATCAGGGTACCCGCTCAGATATGGTGTGGGATCTCAATGCTGATCGCGAGGCTTTGCTTAAGCATTGGCAGACCGTGGGGCAATTCCGTCAGCGTCATCCGGCCATCGGTGCCGGCGAACATCATGTCATCGAACAAAAGAATGCTTACGTGTTCTCGCGTACGCTGGACGACGATAAAGTCGTGGTGGCCTTTGTAGGTCGCTAACTCAGCCATCCAAAGAAAAAATAAAGCGCACTCTGATAGTGCGCTTTTTCTTAAGGGAAATAACAAGGGATCAGCAATCAGTCCAGACGCAGCGTCACACCTGAGTAAGCGCTGTAGCCTTTCAACATGACATGGTAAGTCGTGCCAGGAACCGCAGAGATCGAACATTGCTCACTGTTACCTGAACGATATGGACGACAATCCCAAGAACTGGTGGTTGGTTTGCTGCCTGCTTTCACGTATAGGTCTGCATCGCCCGTTCCTGAACCGATAGAAACGGTCGCTGTCGACGCGCTGCTTACGGTAAAGGTATAGAAAGTTTCAGAGCCCGCAGAACCAGAAAGCCCGGTCACAGGTTGGCCTTTCACCAGTTCATTGCCAGAATCGACAGAACAAGATGAGTTCACGCCCACAGTGGTAAAGGCTGCACTCACGTCGTTCACGTTGTAGCCCAGATCTTGTGCCGCTTTCACGACGCCACAAGCGCCTTCATCAAACGTGCTGTTTGGTGTCCAGTACAACTGGTTTGCCACCGCAAACACTTCAAAGCCTTTGCGAACGTTCCAGCCCTGTTTGTTAGACAGCAGGTAGAACGCACGGTTGAACACACCGCTTGAGTGGTGCACGTCAATACCGCTGTAGTACTGAGAAGCGTGATCGATAGAACTGCCATCTTTAGACGGAGTATCGAAGTAGCGCAGACCGCCGGACGACTTAAAGATGTCGCTGCCGACCACCCAGTCTACCGAGCCGCGCATGTAGTATTCCGCCGCTTCACCCGCGATGTCAGAGTAAGCTTCGTTGATACCGCCAGACATACCTTCATACACCAGACCAGAGTTTTGCTCGGTAAAGCCGTGGCTGACTTCGTGCGCACTCACGTTGATATCCACCAGCGGATAAAAGGTTGAATAGCCGTCACCAAACGTCATGGCAGAACCATCCCAGAAGGCGTTCTCGTAGTTATTACCGTAGTGCACACGCATGGTTAACTGAAACGTCAGCGGAGATGTGTTCAGCCAGTCGTTATACATATCGAATACCACTTTACCGAAGTAATGGGCATCGTTGAGCGGAGAATATGCACCGTTCACCGCTTTATAATCGTTGTAGTTACTGCTGTTGTTACAGTCGTAGCTGTACGCCGTCGTGCCTGAGGTTTTGTTTTTCAGGTCAACGGTTTTGACCGCAGAACTCAACATGGTACAGGTTGAACCGGTTTTGCTGATGGCAAAGCCCGGGTAATTAGTACCGTATTGATACATGCCGGTTTTCTGGTTGCCACCAGGGCCAGTACCCGTTGCATCGGCGTGTGCGAGGCCATCCCACTGTTTCAACACTTCGCCGCTGTTGGCGTCAATGAAGTAGAAAGGACGTGCAGGCGTGTCCGACGCCACAAAGAAGTTCACCAGATAAACCAGTTGCGCTTGTTGATTGTCGTCCAAACGCACCATCAGCACCGCGGATTGGTTTTCCATCGGCAGTTCCTGACCAGCAAAAGAGGCGTTGGCCGCACTAAAGTTGTCCGCCGCTTTGGCAATGGCCTGTTTCTCATCGAGCGCTGGCTGCACTGTCGCCACATCCGCTTCAATGCCTTGTGCCATCATGCCCTGTACTTTGGTTACCCCTTTGCTCGACTCTGTCGCAACCACGGCAGTATTGAACACTGGAACACCGTTATACATTTGCTGATAACGTACTTTTACTTTGCCGTTTGGCAGTTTAATGGTTTTGACTGCCTTATAACGGTTTGCCTGAGTGACGACGCTGCTTTTCTGCTCAGTCAGCGCTTGCTGAAACTGACCGCTGTCTTCAACCGCAACCCATTGCGCGGCAGAAACCGGGAAAGCCATCACTGAACCCACTGCGAGTAAGCCTTTAACTTGACGTTGTAGTTTTTTCATTTCTCAGTCCTAGAGAGTGTGAAAATAGTTAGATTGCCTTTTAACTGGCATCTGTTGACCTGCGACGAACGTCGCCCATTGAAAGTGGAACAAGAAAATCCAGCTCGCCACTCGGTCAAAAAAATAATTTTCACCCCATGTTCATTAAAGCTTACAGTGACTTAGCGGAATGAGGGCTCATTGATAAAAAAGACAGTAAAATCCTAGTTATCAATCAAAAGTTTATATTTAACTGATAAATATATGCACACAAAAGCATACACATATTTGTCAATAGATTTGGTCGCGACAGGCACAAAAAAAGGCAGCTTTCGCTGCCCTTCCCGATAAAAATATCGATAAAAAATCAGAACTTATAGCCGCCTGCAATCATGAAGACCCAAGGATTGATTTTCACATCAGTCGAATATGAGTTACCTGAAGTATCTTTGTATTTCGCGGTGGTTTCGATGTTTGCATACCAGGCTGATGCGTTCAGGAACCAGTTGTCGTTGATTTTGTAATCCACGCCCAAGTTAGCCGCCAGACCCCAAGAGTCGTCCAGTTTCAGATCTCTCAGATTCGCACTTTCACCTGTGCTATTGAATTTTTCATCGAAGAACATGGTGTAGTTAATGCCCGCACCGACGTATGGACGAAAATCAGATTGTGGCTCTGCAAAGTAATATTGCAGCATGAACGTTGGCGGTAGATGTTTAGTCTCACCGATTTTGCCAAGACCTCCTAGGTCAGTCGAAATATCGTGAGAGAAAGGTGATGCCGCCAGCACTTCAAAGCTGATGTTGTTGGTGATCATGTAGCCAAGAGTCAAGCCTAACTGAGTATTGCTGTTTACTTTCAGCTCTTCATCGCTACCAAGAATTTTGTCACTGCTGTCATTTGGGACTACCGCAGCCAGACCTGCACGAACAATAAAGTCACCTTCTTGGTGAGCCAGAACGTTCGCTGAAGCCAGCGCTGAAAGTACAGCAAGTCCGCAAAGTGTTTTTTTCATTATGTGATTTCCTTTTTCTAGGGCTAGAGTTTGTAGTTCTTGTTGCTGCGCACAGTAGCACATAAAGACCACACATTTTTGATGGAAATCAATTTGTAAAATTTATTGCGGCAAATAGTAGAAAAATGCAAACCCCATCACTTTTTATTGCAATTATCAAACATTTATCTAATGCAACTTTTGCGTGCGTCACAAGATGCCATTCGATTATCACTTGACTTAGATCAATTCAGGTGAAATTTGCGAATCGAAACTTTGGACGAGATCTACACTTATGATGATGGGTTAAACGGTGAAAACAGGAGGGCGTTATGAGCTTAATTCCGCGTGACTCTTGGTCAGATTTCTATCGTTTGTTCGACAATACCTTTCCGGCACTTCGGCCTCGTTTCGATGCTGACACTTTCTCTCCACGTGTAGATGTGATTGAGAAAGAGACGGCATTTGAAATCATCGCCGATCTACCGGGAGTGGCAAAAGATGACATAGCCGTCACCTGCCGCAATGGTACGCTGACGATTGAAGCTTCAACCACGAAAAACGAAGAAACCAAAGAACAGGACAAAGTCATTCATAAAGAACGCTATCACGGCAAAATGGTGCGCAGCTTCTCTTTAGGCGACAACGTGGATCTGAAAGAGATCTACGCCGAATTTGAAGAAGGCGTTCTGGTGGTGGTCGTTCCCAAACTGGAAGGCAAACCTGAAGAGAGCCAACGTATCAACATCAATTAACGGGCTCTTAATCGGCGCGGCGCTGGCAACAACGCCGCGTTTTTATTGTGGATAATTTGCTGATCATTTGACCTTTTGCTAACACCACCCCGCCAGATCCCGACCACAATGATCCCGTCAATACAAATCAGACTGGAGTAAGTATGAAGAAGATCATTCTGCTGCTTGCCGCCATGTTGTTTAGCAGCGTTGCTCTGTCTGGTATGCGCCTTGGTGCGCCGCAAACGAACCTGAGCACCGCCAGTTACCAGACACAAAAGCAAGCCGCCGAAGCAGGTGAAGCCATGATGGCCAATCTGCAAGCAATGCCCTCGCAAGAGCTGTTAAAAGTGCTGCCGATTTACGACGACAATGTAGACAGCAAAAGCGTGCGAATCAGCCAGATTCGGCGCAGCGTCAAACCGGTCGCCGAGCCCAGTGGCCAGATTGAGTTTCAAAGTATTCTGACCGTTAACTACCGTTATCAGTATTACCCTCACGACGAGTAGTCGCTCCTGCCTGATGAGTTCCCCCGCTCATCAGGATTTTTTATCCTCGCCATCAACGCCAGCACAATGCCTTAGTCGTAGCGGCTTGCTGAGGAGCCGCCTGATACTTTCAGATCTTCACGCACTTCGTACAAGCGCAGAGCCTTTTCTTGTTCAATCAATGGGCTTTGTTGCGTAATTCGATGGAACTAAATCAAGAAACTACGATCTGAGCGG
>ERZ1673961.540-NODE-540-length-14439-cov-7.525167_pt1 | contig 14439 bp, 13 predicted proteins | sample MGYA00580189_ERZ1673961 | MGnify/ENA primary metagenome ERZ1673961 (study PRJEB41334, sample SAMN05608105) | rock metagenome | biome: terrestrial subsurface; feature: shale formation; material: shale | place: USA: Pennsylvania ... | reverse complement strand
TCATTGAAGTTCGGCCAAACCTACACCGGATACAGCAACAACTGCACCGTAGACAACGTGAAAGAAATCGAAGTCACTTCCAGCGCTGGCACCTTTGTTTACACCTTCTAACTCTTAATTCCTCAATAACAAACTCAACCAACTCGTAAGGATCAACCATGAAAAAGTCATCTCTACTTATCACTACAGCGTTAGTTTTCTCTGCCTCTTCCGCCTTTGCTGGTGGAACACTGGGCGGTAATCCATCCGCGGATTCGGGTGCAGTCAACGTCAGTATTGGCAAATGCACTCAATACAAAATGGATGTGAAAGCTGCACAACAGGAAGGTAAGGACGTAGCGACCATCGCTGTTCCCAAAGGCTGTGAAACTATCAAAGAAAAGTAATACCATCTGCAACGGTAAAAAATAACAATGGGGACAATCACGCTCCCCATTCTTTTTTTTGCTTTTATACACAAGCAGCACAATCAATAAATCGGCCTTCTAAGCTCGTTTTTGGACAGAACTGAGTCAGTTACATTACTAAATTAGGATGTAAAGGATTAGATCACGTATGACGCCCACTTAAGGTGTTAGTAGACGTATGCTATGTTTGAGCGAAGCGAGTTCGGCACACGTTTGCGAATCGCTCTTAAAGTGTTAGGTGCGGAGCAATTTTGACATGTAGAACTCGTCAACATACCGACCATCAACATTCAAGGAATTACGCTTAGTACCCTCGACCTCAAAACCTTGTTTCTGATAAAGATTAAATGTAACCGTTCACCAGTAGGTACTTGATATTTGCTATAGCTGGAAGACGTTAGGGTAAGGTTTACGCTGAGTTACAGCCCGAACAATATCTGTCAGCACGGACATTGTAGATACACCACGTTTCTTACACGTTTCGACAAGCGTATGGATGCGGCTGCGGAACTTCTCCCCAGCGTCAGAGGTGGTGCCAAAGCTGATTTTTCGTTGAATGACACTTCCACGTATTCGCCGTTCAGCTTCATTGTTGGTTAGTGGTATCAATGTATCACCAAGGAGCACCTACATACTTTGACGATGTTTCCGAAGTAGCTCGCATCGACCTTTGTATCGATTATCGATTGGCTGCCTTTCTCAAGCCAGTAATCAAATGACTTCTGGCAACGCTTCATTCGCCGTAGGTAAATTTCTTGGGAGATTTTGTTGTGTTCTAAGCGGTGCCGTATTCGGAATACAGTATTCGCAGCAAGCGCAAGATATTTGCCGATATACGAGGTATACCCTTCACCGCTGTAATCTGCAATTTGTTGTAGGTTACGCTTGATATGTGCCCAGCATAACTGGTGTTTATCTGGATTTATCCAGTTGTAGCTTGGGTACTGATCGCTAATCACGAAGCCTTGGTAATCCTCTCCCAACATCACTTTGGCAGAGTGAGTCGAACGTGAGTACAGGATCTTTTCATACACCAAGTCATCACTTGCCACTAGCCAGCACCAACGAAGGCTACTTTCACCGTTACGTGGGTGGGATGTCTCATCCACATGTACCATTGGAGCGGATTTTAGCTTGTCATGGATAGCTTGGCATAGTAGCGTCAACATCGAAGCGACTTTGGTTTGGGCTTCACTTATCGCACCGACTGAGAAAGTAGTACCGAACTGCTCTTTTAATAGTGATTGGATTTTTCTGATACTCAGATGATATTGACCACTTAAGAGCGCTATGTGACTTAAAAGGTTAGGCCTCATTATCCCTTGGGGGACATGTTCTGGGCGCTTTGCTCGAACAGTTTCATTGCAGTGGCTACACTGACCTGAGTACAAACGATATTCCGTAATATCAATTTGTGGCTTTGGTATCTCGTGTACTTGGTGGCGATAAAAAGGGTTCTCGTGAAGAGTAATATCTGAGTTACCACAACAAGGGCAAATAGACTCGGGCAGACAATCAACAACAATATCAGAGTCTTTTAATTCTGAGAGTTGTCGTTGATGCCCTGTGTGACCCTGTTTAGCTCCTCTCGGATTGCGACCACCAGAGCCTTGAGCTTTTTTCGTTCCGCCCGCTCTTTTGGGCTATCGGTTGATGGTGGCTTGGATGAGTTAGAGCAACTGGTTTTTAACTTGTCTTCATAGTGGCGAAGTTTTTCCCACAACTCTTCGATGATTGCGTTGGCTTCTTGAATATCGGAGGCCACTGGCGGCGCTGCTGAAAATTTAGATTTTTTCTTTTTCATACCCTCAGCATGACGGCTGAAAAGAATCACTCAACAAGAAAAAGGGGATCCAGTGCTCTAGGTCACATTTGATATTTCAATAGGGGACTGGTGAACGGTTACGAAAAATCTGGCAAAAGTCGTCGACATGACAAAATAAGTCCACTAATTTATGCATAGCTGGTCCTTGTGATGAGTCTCTCTTGGTCGAAAGATTTGATCGCAGAACCAGCTTTTAGTTCCCTTCTATTTTATCTCGAGTTCAAGTTAAATTAACAGCACCCTCAAAAATAATGAAGATTAACCTGAGCCATTGCCGCTAAATCATCTATGTCGCCATTAGCCCAACTGGTTTGTAGACTAAAATCTGTATATTTGCTCCACTGATATTGTGCTTTAATATCCGCAAATGTCGCATCAACATCATTTTGGCTTCCCAACTCATTATCTATGCTAATTTGCCCACCAGCAAATTGTAGTTGCCACTTATCATTCACTTGCCAGTTGATTCGTGCGGCATAGATTTGACCATCATTATTTTCGTGGCCTAATCCGCCAAAGAACTGGCGAGAGATAGGGCTAGGGTTGTTTCGGTCACTGTTGTTGATTAGCCCTGAGTAGGTATCAAAGCCGCGTCCAACTAAGCCACCATCGACAAACTTTGTTCCTTGAGCTTGAATTTGCACGTTAGAGGTGAGCTGATAACTGGCTTCAAGGAAACCGGCATAGCCATCTGATCCCCATGTCGTGTGGTAACCATTCTTCTCTGTTGAGTCGGAAAGAATGATATTCGCCGCGCCTTTTAATGCTAGTTTGTCAAAGCTCAGGGTGAAAAATGGTGAGATATTGTGGAAGTAGTCAATACCATAGCCTTGCTGTGGAATAATCTGACTCGCGTCACCAATGTTTTGCGCGCCACCGTCAAAGTATGCCCAGAGCATGCCCCAATCCAATGCGTTGTGTTTACCAACTGCCGCTAATGCGTACATATGAACGTCATCGTAAACGTCAATCGACGAGTCGAGTTCATCCTCGGCAAAACGTAAGTCATAGATACCGATGAGACTAACATTATTAGCTTCTCCATAACCGTATGACTGCATCGCCAATAAACGGTCTCGGCGATCATTTTGGATATTGAAGCCATAGGCCCAGTCAGCTCGTTGACGACCCGCTCGAAGTAGTAAACCATCTTGAGCATATTGAACAAAGCCTAAGTCGATAGATAAGCCATCAGCATTGCTGCCGTCGGTATAGTTTGTGCCCGCTCCGCCACTATGACGGCGGTCACCGGACCAATCGTAGTAACCTTGCCAACGAGTGTTGATGGACCAACCATCTTCCAAAATCAAGTTAGTGGTCAGGCGGAATCGGCTACTATAGCCATTTTCTGACTCCGCATTGGAAGGGTCGATGGCATGGGCTCTGACATACGCATCGACTCCCCAATCAAGTTTCGCTTGTTCGTTTAATTCAACCACCGCAGAGTGGGTTGCAAAAGATGTGCAGATCCCCGCTACCGCTAAATATAACGTGTGCGTTTTCATTGTTTATGTCCATGTGATTCCGGTGCCCAGCGCTCACTTAAACTGTACATGCTGAGCTATGGGCACCGAAGAAGAAAGCTCTAGCGGTTTAAAAACTCGCTGATTTTTTGGTAAGTCAACTGACACTCTTCTTTAACCAGATCTTCCATATTAACGAAGGTGTGAATCATGTCGTTGAAGTGATAGTGCTCGACGCTTGCGCCAGCAGCTTGGGCCATTTCACAGTAAGCGATACCTTCGTCTCTTAGCGGACAGAATTCCGCAGTAAATAGGAGAGTTTCAGGTAACTGTGCTGTCATCGGTTGGTACAGTGGTGATGCTTGCTTGCGATCTTCGCCACTTTGGAAGTAGTTGTCGAAGTACCATGCAATCTTACCTTTTTGCAGTAGATAGCCAGTCGCATTTTCTTCCATCGAAGCACTGTCCATTGTGTAGTCGAGGCTTGGGTAAATCATCACCTGTTTAGTGATGGAGACATTCGGATCGAACTGCGCTTTTGCACTGACAGTCGCCACTAAAGCACCACCGCCAGAATCCCCCGCGATGGCGAGAGTTGGCTGATAGTTTACTTGACGTTCATCGAGTACTTTCCAAAGGTGTTGTACCACTGCGTATGCGTCGTTGACGCCAGCCGGATATGGACATTCAGGCGCAAGGCGATACTCAGCTGCCACGACGATATGGTTGGTCGCCAGAGCGAGTTTACGGCAAATAGGGTCATAGACAGTCACGCTTCCCGCCATATGTCCACCGCCATGGTAATAGACCAAAACAGGTAGCGCCTGGTCTGGTTGCGGGTGATAGATGCGAACTGGAACGGCGTACTCTCCACCTTTCACCACGTCATCTTGAATCCAATCCACCGCGGGGATATCGGTGACAAGACCTTTGGTAAGGTTTGCCAGACCCTCGCGAGCATTGGTTGCATTGGGTTTGAAGCCTCCTTCAACCAACTGATTGACTAAAATATTGAAGTTTTCTAACCACGTTTCTAGTTTAGGACTAACTTGACGCATAACTCCTCCTTAAGCATTTTTAGTTGTTGCATTGATGACTTCGGTTTTTTTACCAGTTTCCGGAAGGAAGAAACTAGCAAGGAAGAAAGTTGACGAGCAAATGACCGCAAAGGTGGCCGCATAAGCAATGTTACCTGTGGTATCTGCAATCACACCGGCAAAGTACATCAGTACTGTTTCTATGGTGTATGAGATTGACCAAAACATACCGAAGATCACCGTAATGCGCCCTGGTGTCATGTTAGGTAGCTCTTGTGGGAGCGTCACTAGCGAGGTCATTGGTACGAACATAAAGAATCCCGCCATAAATGCAGCGCCGTAGGCAATAGTCGCACTGCCGGTGGTGATCATTAATGCTGCAAAGGCAGTCATCGCCAAGCCACAGTAGCGAATCACAGGTACGCGTAGAGGGTAACGCTTAGCCGCGATAATCCCGGCGATTGTGCCGACCATACCTGCACCAATCATAATTGAAGAGAGGTATTTGGCTTCAGCCGCAAAGCTTGGTACTAGCGGGAACAGTGCGAAAACTGAGATATAGCAGAACAATAGACCGGAGTAGGCGATTGGTAGCCACCAGTTAACGGATTCTTTCATTCCATCTTTTAAGGTATAAGCCGCTTGTTCTTTGTTGTCTGCGGTGCTTGATAGTGAGAAATCATCACTGATAAACCACCAAACGATTAGAATCGCTAAGCTAATAGCAGAAATAGCAAGAATAACGTTTTGCCAACTGCCCAGACTTGCCAACATTGAACCTGTGAACAGCAGTGCAAGCAGGTTACCCATGTTAAAAGCAGCGGCGTTAATACCATTGATTAACGGGCGCTCTTCAGCAGAGAAGTACTTGATCACAATTGGGTTGAAGTAAACGATAGCGAATGCGCCACCAAAACCCATCACCAAGCGGGAAAAGACATATGATGGATAGTTTGATGCAAATGCGCCAATCGCGCCCGCTACGATGAGCAGAGAAGCAACCGCAAAGGCTTTTTTTGGGCCCATTTTTACCAGCAGCCAAGCTGCAGCTAAGTTACCGATGATTTTGGCAATGGTAATTGCGTTGGTCATCCAAGTTGCCGCCGCCATACCATCGATGTTGTAGTAGGACATGATGTCTGTGGTCATCATTGAACCAGCTACCCAAGACATGGCGAACAATGCGTAGGTGAGAAATATCGTTATCTCGATAAGATGTTTCTTGTTCATAACGTGTACCTTGTAGGGGATATTAGATTTGTTTTCCATGATTAATAATACCCCAATAAAAACAGGGCATTATCCTTATTTTGCAATAATGAATTGTGTGATCCCACTAGGATTAGTATGAAAATGTTTCGAAAAATCATATAGATAAAAAATCCCCGCGTTAAGGCGGGGACTTTATCTTTGCGAGGAATATGCTTCTTACGGTTGTAATAAAGCGAGCTTGTTGACGTCAACGGGGGCATCGTAATCGACTTCACTAAAACCAAACCCATTGAGTTGGAGAAAATCGAGTTTATAGCCATTGTAGTCGCCAATCTGGCTGAAATTATCGGCAGTCATTTGGGCCATCAGAGTTTTAACTTGTTGCTGAGTTTCTGGCTCCAATTCCCAGTCATCAATGCGAATTAGACGAGCATCATCGACAGGAACGCTTGGCAAATAGAGGCGCTGAGCAAATAAGCGCTGCATCTGCTCAATACAGCCTTCGTGAGTGCCTTTCTCTTTCATCACTTTAAATAGCGAGAGAATGTACGGCGAGAATGCAGGAATAAACACACTCGCTTTAGTGACTAACGCCTTACATACCGACACATAAGCCTCTCCACCAAGTTGGTTAAGCGTTTGGTTGAGTTGATCTGCGGTACGATGCAAATGCGCTTTAGCGCTGCCCAATGTGCCTTTGTGGTAGATAGGGTAGGTGACCTCAGGACCGACATACGAATAGGCGACAGTTTTGCAGCCTTGGGCAAGCACATTCGACTCTGCCAGCATATCAATCCAACTTTGCCAATCTTCGCCGCCCATGACCTTAATCGTTGAATCCATCTCTTCTGCGGTGGCAGTGCCCACTTCCATAGACTCTAAGCAGTCTTTTTCGATATTGATGGTTGGTCCGACAACAGGCTCTCCTGAGGTTTTGATTGCCGAGCGCCAAAGTTCACCGGTTTCTGGGTTTGGTCTTACGCCTGTGGCTAAGCTGTAAACCACCAAATCAACCTGACCACCAAATTCATTTTTAATGTAATCGATAACTTGGTGGCGCATGTCGCTAGAAAAAGCATCGCCCACAAAGTTCTTCGCAATCAATCCTTGTTTTTCAGCTTCTTGGCGGAAGTAAATATTATTATACCATCCTGCTGAACCTACACCTTTATCGCTCGGACCGCGCTCAAAAGAAACGCCTATAGTATCAGCTTGAGCCCCGCCAAAGGCTAGGCTAATGCGTGATGCTAAGCCGAATCCAGAAGAGGCACCGAGCACCAATACTTTCTTTGGCCCTTGGGTTATTTGTGGCGCATGCGTAACGTAATCGATTTGGTTCAGTACTGCTTGGTGGCAACCTGTTGGATGCGCAGAGCGGGCAACAACACCTTGAATGATAGGTTTAATAATCATAATAGATCCTCAAATTTTAATGCTTTGGCGGCATAACGGTTGCCATGCCCTCAATAACGATTTTGTTATTCTGATTAATGCTGCGAGTGGCCAGTTTGACTATATTCTTCTCGCGATTGATTTCAATAATTTCAACTTCGGCGCGAATGGTGTCGCCGATGTATACCGGAGCGGTAAATTTCAGTTCTTGCCCTAAGTAAATTGTCCCAGGGCCGGGCAGTTGCATGCCAAGTACCGCAGAGGTTAAGCCTGACACCATAATTCCATGTGCTACGCGATTGCCGAAAATACTCTTTTGTCCAGCAATTTGGCTAACATGTACCGGGTTAATATCGCCGCTGATACCACAAAACATTTGGATATCAGATTCGCTAATGGTTTTTTCAAAGTGTGCACTTTGTCCCAGCTCAAGCTGGTCGATGGAATAACTCATAGTGATGTATCTCTTCGAAATAGTTTTGCGATAAAAACTGCGATTTTTATGGCAAGACTATCTCCCTCTCGAAAAAGGGAGAGCGTGTTTAAGCGGCGACACTTTGCGATTTGAGTTTGTCTTGCTTCGCTAGCGCTTCTTCGCTGAGGGTGAGTCCCATTGGTTGGTCTAAGAAAATGCGCGCATCCATCAACTTAAGCTCTGGGCTAATGACAGGTTTAAACGCCATTTGGCTAAGTACGTCTTTTTCGATATCCACGCCAGGAGCCACTTCAATCAGTTCAAGGGTTTGATTACCAAGCTTAAACACCGCACGTTCGGTGATGTAAAGCACCGGCTTGTGATTACGTCTTGCGATGTCTGCGGAAAATGTAATTTGTTGTACTTGGTTGATAAGCTTTTGAATGTGACCATCTTTGATGATTTTTAACTCACCATGACCGGTTTCGATTTCCATTTTTCCTGCGGTGAATGTGCCACAGAAAAAGACTTGTTTGGCATTTTGGGTGATATTGATAAATCCACCACAGCCCGCTATTTTGCTGCCAAATTTAGAAACGTTTAAGTTACCGTGTTGATCGCACTCAGCTAGCCCTAAGAACGCTTGGTCAATTCCGCCACCATCATAAAAATCAAACATTTGATCTTGCGTAATGACGGCTTCTGGGAATGCTGATGCGCCAAAACTTAACCCACCTGCTGGTGTTCCCCCAATTGCTCCAGGTTCAACGGTTGCGATCATTTGATCGGTAATGCCCTCTTCGTCAGTGACTTGAGCGATTACCTCTGGTACGCCAATACCGTAGTTTAGAATTGCACCTTGTTTAAGCTCCATTGCCGCGCGACGCGCAATGATCTTTTTAGCATCTAAAGGCCGAGTGTTTGTTGTCTTCTCGGTTGCTTGTCCGCGACCGCAATAAGCAGGGTTCATCGCTTCGGCAAAGGTCTGCATGTGCTGTTCTGGCTCGGCAATCACCACGGCGTTAACAAAGATGCCAGGAATACGAACCTGTTGCGGGTCTAACTCTCCTGCTTTAACGATTTGCTTCACTTGCACGATGACTTGGCCGCCTAGATTGGTGACTAACTGGGCAGCAGCAAGGTTTTCGAGGAACAGGCACTCATCTTCCATGGTAATGTTGCCATTCTCATCCGCTGTCGTACCACGCAATAGCGCGACATTGGGATTGATCCGTTTGTAGAACAGAAACTCTTCACCGTCGATATTCATAACAGAGACGCGATCTTCTTCGGTCACTTGGTTGATCTTTCCGCCACCTAGCCGAGGATCAACAAAGGTGCCTAAACCCACGTGGGAGATAGTGCCGGGTTTGCCTGCTGCTGAGTCGCGTAATAGTTGAGCGATGACGCCTTGTGGAAAGTTGTACCCTTGGATCTGCTCTTGATTGGCTAGTTGCTGTAACCTTGGGATTAATCCCCAGTGACCACCACACGCCATTTTTACCATACCAGGGTGGGAGAGGTGATTGGTTGCTTTGTCGGTGCCATCGCCTTGGCCTGCAGTAAAATAAAGCTCGAGGTTATTGGGATGACTGGTCGTTAAATAGCGTTCTCCAACGGCTTTTTCGATCGCTTCAGGAACAACTGCGCCAATAAAACCGCCAAGGATGACTCTATCACCATCATTAATTAGATTTGAAGCTTGTAGGGCTGTTAACACTTTTATTTTCATTATTAGTTTTCCTTTTGGAAAAATATTTTGCTTTCAGCACATGCTGTTTAGCTGATAGAAAAAGTGTATTGGCTTCTGATTAATGAAAAAATAGACAATAAAAGGAAAGATAATTGCGTAAAAGGGATAATATATTCAAGTGACTTCAAGGTGCAGGATTCAGAGAAGGGGCACGGGTTCGAGTTCAAGGAAAACAGCGACGTGAAACAGGAATCTATTTTCAAGTTTAATCGAGTGATCAATAAAAAGATAAGAGCAACTTAAGTTGCTCTTATTGAAGTGGTCTATTCTGTCTCGGAGATTTCTCTCACTCGTTTGATTAGGTAGTCTTTAAAATTGACACACCGCACCGGCATTTGTCGTCTTGGGCGGTAGTAGAGGCTGAATTCAAACTCACTGTTGGTGTATTCGCGCAAAATGGGCACTAAACTCTCTTGCTTTAGTTCCTCTTCTATCAAACGTACCGGTAAATAACCGATTCCCCCGCCATTCATTGCGACAGTTTTGATAAACTGGCTATCTTCCACCTCAACAGTTTGGGCAATATCGACCGTAGTCATTTCGCCATCGCGTTCGAAAACCCATTTGTTGCCGCCCACTAAGGTCGAAGCATACAGACAGTTGTGGCGCCTTAAATCTTCTGGCAGTTCTGGTTCGCCATATTTCGCAATGTATTTGGGTGAGCAGCAAGCCATCAGCGGATATTTCAGCAGTGAGCGTTTTACCAACAGGCTATCTTTCTCTTGAAAGCCTTGGTATATCGCACTCGCTCGAATAGCAAAATCGATCTCATCGATATGGTCCATATCAAAGGCGGTTTCCAATATTCTAAAAGTGACATGGGGGTGCTGCTGTAAGTATTCGCCGACGATTGTGCCGAGAAAATATTTTGCAAACAGTGGCGTTGAAGCAATGCGGATCACGCCACGGTCATCGTTGCCCAGGTTTTGAATCTCAGTGAAAATTTCATCTATTTCACCATTAATGCGATCAAACCGCTCATACAGGCGCAAACCCGCTTGCGTGGGTACCACCTTTCTGGTTGAACGTTTAAGCAAACTTATCCCCATGCTCTCTTCAAGTTCGATTATCCAGCGGCTACCTGCTGACGCTGAAATACCATGTTGCTTGGCGGCAAGGCTAAATGACCCTGTGCGGACCACGTGAAGAAAGTAGACGATTTTATCGAGCATAGTTAAGACCCTAATTATTGCATTTACAGCGCAATAAAATTTATAGCCTAGCTGGTAGCAAGAAAAAATAACCTTGTTGAAGTTTAGCAAGCGAGTTCAAATTTCTAGCGGTGTACTCATTGTGCAAATCATGACGAGCAAAGTTCAACCCCATTTTCAATATTTGATTATCCCTTATTTGCAATAGTGTTTTGAATTGGAATTAGTCAACAAATGGTATTTCACTCCATAGAATAAATTCACCCACTGCGAATAATACTATGCCAAGACATAGCCTCGCATCCTTTCGAAATAAGGTGAAACTATGCTTACCAATAAAATCTGTATCGTAACTGGCGGCGCTCAAGGAATTGGTCGCTGTATCGTTGAAACATTCGCCAAGCAAAATGCGGCTATGGTTTACGCGTGTGACATGAACACGCAAGTCGCTCAGGAACTGCAAGCGGAATATGCCAATGTGCAAGTGAAGCAACTTAATGTTTGCGATCGCGCTGCGATTCAAGCTTTGGTTGAAGAGATACAAGCGCAGCATGGCAAGGTCGATGTGTTGGTTAATAACGCAGGGATCACCCGTGACAACTTGCTTGATCGTATGAGCGAAGATGACTGGGATATGGTGATCAACGTGAACTTGAAAGGGGTGTTTAATATGACACAGGCGGTGGCACCTCTGATGATCGAAAATGGTGTTGGTTCGATCATCACCATGTCTTCAGTGGTTGGTACCGATGGTAATGTTGGTCAAAGTAACTATGGCGCTACCAAAGGTGGCGTCATCTCAATGACGAAAGGATGGGCAAAAGAGTTTTCTCGTAAGGGCGCACAAGTGCGTGCCAATTGCGTGGCTCCTGGCTTTATTGAGACTCCGATGACTGTTGACTTACCTGAGAAAGTCCTCGATTACATGAAATCAAAAACACCGTTAGGTCGTATGGGTAAGCCAGAAGATATTGCCAATGGTGTTGCATTCTTAGCCAGTGACAATGCCAGCTTTATCACAGGACAAACACTTAAAATCGATGGCGGCTTAGTCATTTAAACGGAGGCAGTAAGATGAGAAAAGTCTATATCGTTGCGGCTAAGCGCACTGCGCTCGGCAGTTTTGGTGGCAGCCTCACTTCTACGCCTGCGGCTGAACTGGGCGGGCATGCGATTGCTGCCGCGTTAGCGCAGGCCAATATCGCTCCCAATTTACTCGATGAAGTGATTGTTGGTAACGTGCTAAGTGCTGGGCAAGGTATGGGGCCAGGCAGACAAGCTGCCAAACTTGCTGGAGTACCTGATTCTGTTCCCGCTTTTACGCTTAATATGATTTGTGGTAGTGGCATGAAAACGGTGATGGAAGCGGCCAGTAAAATTAAAGCAGGTGATGCTGATCTTATTGTTGCTGCGGGCATGGAAAATATGTCGTGTGCACCTTATGTTTTGGATGCAAAAAACCGATTTGGCAGCAAAATGGGCCACCAACAACTGGTGGATACCATGATTAATGATGGCTTAACCGATGCATTCAACCAATACCACATGGGTATGACGGCTGAGAACGTTGCAGAGAAATATCAAATTGATCGCCAAACTCAAGATGCGTTTGCATTGCGCAGCCAGCAGCGCGCGGTTGCCGCGATCAATCAAGGCAAGTTCACCGATGAAATTGCTCCGATTGAAGTGTTGCAACGTCGCGAAAAAGTGAGTTTTTCTCAAGATGAATACCCAAGACATGACGCATCACTAGAGAGTTTAGCCAAGCTTAAACCCGCTTTTAGAAAAGAAGGCAGCGTAACGGCTGGTAATGCTTCAGGCATCAATGATGGTGGTGTTGCATTTATTTTAGCGTCTGCTGATGCGGTAGCGACTCATCAGCTTAAACCACTCACGGAAATTGTCAGTTATGGTCAGGGAGGTCTTGATCCTGCTTATATGGGATTAGGCCCTGTTCCGGCAATCGAGCAAGCACTTGAACGCGCTCAGATGACACTAGCTGATATGCAGCTACTAGAATTAAATGAAGCATTTGCAGCGCAAGCGCTTGGTGTGATGCATGGACTGAGTGACAAGTACCAGCTACCTATGACATGGTTTGATGATAAAACTAATGTTAATGGCGGTGCAATCGCGCTAGGTCATCCACTTGGCGCGTCTGGAGGGCGAATTCTGACCACCTTGATTTATGAGATGTCAAAACGCCAACTTGAATACGGTTTAGCTTCACTATGTATTGGTGGAGGTATGGGAACCGCTGTAATAATAAAGCGAGTGACTAATTAATCCAATCCTCCTAGAATTACAGGCTAAAAGCCCATCAGGGTGTCGGATGACTGGCACCCTTTTTTTTCGAGGTGGGATTCTTTTTTACGAACAGTCGTAGAACGCAATATTTTTTGTTACGCTAGATTTAATAGCTCCAACTTTTAAATTGGCATTAAGAAGTTAATGTTTGAGGGTGTTTGAGCTATCTTCTTGATGTATTAAGCAACAACAGCTAACCAACACTGCAGTTGCACACAAGGCTATTACCTGCTTGCTTCCACATCTCATCCACCTTCAGATATATGTTATCTAGAAAAACGCAAATAACAGGCAATAGCGGCTTGTTAGATTGAGCCTACAAACCACATTGTTACATCAATCAATATCGCTTCTAGCAGCATCAACGGCGAGTGAGTCCGCAATCTCATTCCCTCTAACACCAGAATGCGCTCTGACCTTTTCGACTTCGACATACTTGGCAGAGCGTCACTCATCGACTGTCTGCCACAAGCGGATATTTTAAATCGGGCTTTAATCCGCTCTACGCCAGTTTTTCTTCTTCCAGCTATCACACTGTTTGAAGGCTGTGAAGCCATCACAGAAAAGTAACACCACCAGCATCGATAAAAAACGACAATGGGGAGCAATCACATGCTCCCCATTCTTTTTTTGTCTCAATACACCAGTTTGAAGGTATGTGTTATCTGTTAAAAAGCGACTTAACTCTTAAAGCAAGGTAAGCCCTGCGACAAGCGCCACTCTTTGACGATTCTAACGATATTCTCTGGCGTTCCATCTTCAGGATTCTCTGGGTAATAAATCAGGTCTGAACCATCTGGATGCTCTGTTGTAGCGATAAAGTTTTCAAGTAATTCATCTTGATATTCATCAGAACCTTCCGCACTGATAATAATGTTCAGTAACTCCAGAAATTCTAATTCGGTATAGTCTTCTAACCTATCATGCAATCTCATCGCTAACCCTTATGAATGTTTATATGATTTTTAGGTGTATTAACTCTTATGTTATCAACATCGTAGACATCCCCACCATGTTGAATTTCTTTGAGATGATGCAATTCAAATGAACGGCGTCCACCAACCGTATCTTTGAATCTTGCTCGGGGAGCCTTGCCATCTTTCATCCGTTTTATATTCGAAGGAATAAATTGGCGAGCCAATACTGAGTCATCAGATATCTCTATCCAAAAAGCCTTCCTAAAGCTATCAAAACTACTGAACTCTTTATCTCTCAACTTGTCGGCAATTTGCGATGGAACTGGTGAGCCTAACCCCTCACTGGCTTTCTCTAACCAAATCCCCATAATATCTTCGCCAGTCCCCGTCACCACCCCAGATTCATCACGTGCAGTTTTCCGGAATACTAGGTAGAGAGGAGGGAGCCCTGCATCCGCAGGGAAAGTCACAATATACTCGGCAAGATCGTCCTCAGGGTAGAGAACCGTGCCAATCTCTTGTTCATGCTCTTCAATAGGACGAACCCAGATATTGTGAAC
>ERZ1673961.538-NODE-538-length-14456-cov-4.256857_pt1 | contig 14456 bp, 16 predicted proteins | sample MGYA00580189_ERZ1673961 | MGnify/ENA primary metagenome ERZ1673961 (study PRJEB41334, sample SAMN05608105) | rock metagenome | biome: terrestrial subsurface; feature: shale formation; material: shale | place: USA: Pennsylvania ... | reverse complement strand
CCGCAGATACGTCGCCGGTGATCACTACCGCACCGGTGAAACGGTCAATAAAGCCGATTTCGACATTGCCGGATTTGGTCGTTACATCACTGGCGATGATTGCACCTTCACTAGGCGTTATCGTCATAATACCGATAGCATTTGCGGCTTCATTCAGTCCAAGTTTCTTGTAAACCGCTTTATTCGGATTGGCGATAAGATGCGCCAGTGTCACCTGTTTACCCGGTACGTATTCCTGAATAACGCGCTCTTTTTTTTCTAAGTTATCGAACATAAACACCCCGTTACATTAGCTGACGCCATAGTTCGGCGTGTGTTTAGCAATAACGGAACCGTGAACCAATAGGCCTTTATCGCCAGCGCGTTGACTGGCAACGGTGACTGCGGTTTGCACATCTGAAACATCGCCATTGACCACGAAGTAACATTTACCCCCGATACCAAATGCCATATGAATACGTAATAGCTGAATATTGGACGCTTTAATGGCCGCATCCGCTGCTTCGATACAGGTTGCGACACTGTATGTCTCTACCACACCGATTGATTGTTGATGTTCCGCGACAGTCACACCGCTTAAAGCGGGCAATATTGATGCGTGGACATTAGGCAGAATAAAACTGTCTATCGCCATATGCTCGCCTTGATGTTCCCCGTTTGTAACCGACTGTTTTACCGCTGCGATTTCGCCGCCAACCATGACGATGTATTTCCCCGGACAGATTGTCTTCGCGGATAAAAGTTCTACATTTGCACTTTTTAACATCGTATCGGTAACTTCGATTCCTTTAGCGATACTGTTGAGTTCGACTAATCCAATTGCATGATGCATATCTTATCCTCGACGCATGGTTATAGCTTGATGACTGATTTCTGTAATGGTGCCCGTAATACTTGCATGCTGAGCAACACTGAGCGCGTCTGGGGCCGCGTTGGCAATGCAATCTCCCTCATTAACATGATCACCAACGCTAACAACAGGGACAGAAGGGGCACCAATATGTTGTTGCAATGGGATTGAAACGACTTCTGGAGACCACTGTGGATCAACCATTGGCGCTTCATGATAATAAGGAAGTAAGTTAAGGCGTTTAATCAATCGTGTGATAGGGACCAAACGGTGTTCCGCCATAGGATCCTGAGGTTCGATTTCCCCTTCATATTTCGCGTTAGCTGCGCGCAGTTCACCTTTAAGAATCTGGTTGATACGCATTGGTGAGATTTCCACAGGACATGCGTAACTTTCACAGACGCTGCATTCAGAGCAAGTGAGCGCTGAAGTCAGTGTTGATGGTTTAGCGAACTGTTTGTAACTCATCGATTTGACGAGCTCATGGGGTGAAAGCTCGTGGCCGATGATGTGGCGAGGACATAAATCAGTACATAAGCGGCATTGTTCACATACAGTTTTCGCCATCGCAATGATTTGTTCATCGGTTTTTAGTCGACGCTGTATCAGCAGGTGTTCCTTAGGAAACACGAGAATACCGCCAGTCGTTTTTGTGACTGGGGCATTAATATCGGGAAGATACTTGCCCATCATAGGGCCGCCGTTGATAAATTCTGGATTATCGACAGTACAACCGCCACAAAGCTCGATGAGTTCAGCAATTTTAGTTCCCAGAGGAACGGTTAACGTCATCGGTTTGTTGACTGCGCCGTTGATAGTCAGCGTGCGATGGGTGACTGGCTTTTGTTCATCGACCGCTTTTGCAAGATTAATCAGTGTTTGAACATTGTTGACCACAACGCCAATGCTGATGGGTATTTGTGCTGGTGGAACACGGCGTCCGGTTGCTAACCATATCGTGATGACCTCATCGCCTGCTGGATACACATCTGGCAGAATGTGAATGCGAATATCGCTTGGCAATAGCGGCGTGAGGGTTTCAATGGCTTTTTTGTATTTGGCTTTAAGAGCAATAATTCCCTCTTTGGCTGAGGTTGCTTTCATGCCGTAGCGAATACCCTGAATCAGGTATTCAGCTTCGCTGACCATCAGTTGTTGATCAACTTTTAACATCGGTTCACATTCGGCAGCGTTAACTAAAAATATCTCCGCCTTAGATTGCAGCTTTACATAGGTAGGAAAGCCAGCACCACCTGCACCAACGATGCCAGACTCGCGAGCGATATCGACGATTTGCTCTGGAGAAACTGTTTTTAATTCTCGTACTGTCGCTTCCATTGTTACTGTCATAGTAGTGCCTCGATGATTTGACGTACCTGTAGGCTATTGGCTTTAAATGGCGTGGTGGTCATGGTGGAATCTTGCAGGGTCGATTCCACCAGGCCATCCATTTGAGCCAACACGTCTTTACGAGTGATTTTTAGCGCGCGTAATGACGTCGCAATTTTCACTTCTTGCTGCAGGCGTTTAATATTGTGAATTAGCTGATTAACACCCGCTTCAGGCGATGCATCTGGATGGCAAAACCGACATGCTTTTGCAATTCGTGCATAGCGTTTGCGAGCACGAATATCGTTTTTGGCATTGAAACGGATAACGTGTGGTAGCAAAAGCGCATTGGCTAAACCGTGGGCAACGTGAAATTTACCACCCAACTGGTGGGCAATCGCATGGTTGATGCCCAAACCTGATTGACTAAATGCCATACCGGCCATACAAGAAGCGTTATGCATTTTTTCACGTGTTTTTTCGCAATCGCCTTTTGATACTGCGGTTGGCAGATATTCAAAAACCAAAGCTACGGATTTTTCTGCCAGCGCATCGCTGAAGTCGTTTGCTGTGGTAGAAACATAAGCTTCAATTGCATGGGTAAGCACGTCCATCCCAGTATTAGCAGTGATATGGGGCGGAACGGTGACAACGAATTTAGGCTCTAGAATCGCTTCATCAGGATAGATACTGACATCAAAAATCGGATATTTAATCCCTTTGCCTTCGTCGGTAATCACCGTGGCATTGGTCACCTCAGAGCCTGTACCGCTCGTGGTAGGGATAGCAATACAACGCTCGAGGTGAATATTAAATTTGGTTGCGAAAAAGACCATTGCTTTTGCGGCGTCGATGGCGGAACCACCACCGAAACCGATAACGATATCCGGCTTGAAGTCGATCAGATCCTTCATACCGGCTACCACCGTTTTTACATCCGGATCCGGTTGAATGTCGGTGTAAACTCGGATGTCGTTACCTTTTAGTTCGGCTTTAATGCGCTCTATCGGTTCGCCTTTCGCCAGAAAGGCATCACATACGATCCAAACTCTCATATTTTGAAACTTGTTTAGACGTTTGAGTGCATTCTCGCCACTAAAGATAGCTGTTGATATTGAAAAACGTTTCATGGTTCAGCCACCAAATTAACGGATTGAAAAGCCGTTAGTGAGAGTACAGCGTCTTAAGCGACAGAAAGTTCTCGCTGACGTTGTGCCTTCACCGGTTGGCGTAGCAATCGTAAAGGTATTAAAGCCTTCAGCACCAAAGCCAATTCCCGCATAAGAAGGACCGTTCTTAACGAAAATAGACGTTTGCATCAACTGAGCAACTTTGTTGAGTCGTGACACATTTTGCGAGTGCATAATCGCAGTATGGTGCAGACCATCTTCGACTTTGATTGATACGCGAAGCGCTTCCTCAAAGTTCTTAACACGTACAATCGGTAATACCGGCATAAGTTGCTCTAACATCACCAAAGGATCATCTTCTGGCGTTTCCACGATGATAAGTTTCGGTTCTTTTAATGGCACCTGCAGGCCAGCTGTTTCAAGAATGGTTGTTGTACTCTTGCCGATCAGTTTTTTATTGATTCCACCATCAACAACGCAAGCCGCTTTTAACGCTTTAACATCTTCTGCGGAACGAATCAGTAGAGCACCATAATCAACCATTTGGGTGATCAATTCGTCCGCAACCTGATTTACGACAACCACCGCTTTTTCAGCAATACATGGAATATTGTTGTCTAGGGAAGCACCGGAGACGATGTCTTGCGCAGCTTTAGTAATTTCGGCAGTTTCGTCAACTAAGCAAGGAGGGTTACCGGCTCCGGCACCAATGGTTTTCTTACCGCTTTTTAGTCCCATACTAACGATAGCGGGGCCACCGGTAATGGCTAACACAGCAATGTTGGGATGCTCCATCATAAGTTGTGTGTTTTCAAAGCTTGGCGTTGATACTGTAACGACAAGGTTATGTACGCCGCATGTTTTGTAGATTAGATTTTCAATTCGTTTAATCAGCCAAATAGACAGATTTTTCGCACCAGGGTGAGGGCTGAAGTAAATCGCGTTACCCGCCGCAAGCATACTGATACTGTTGTTGATGATGGTTTCAGTCGGGTTGGTACTTGGAGTGATAGAACCAATAACGCCGAATGGCGAATACTCGAAAAGTACCATTCCATCATCACCGGTTAACGCTGTGGTTTTTAGGTCTTCAATCCCGGGCGTTTTTTCTAAAGCTAGCTTGTTTTTAAGCACTTTATGGCCAACATTACCCATACCTGTCTCTTTTACCGCTTCCTCGGCTAAGTAAGGGATATCCGCTTCCAACTCTTTACGTAATGTTTCGATAATAGCGCTACGACATTTCAGTGGCAGTTCGTGGTAACGCAAGTAGGCTTCATTCGCGGCTTTAATTGCGCTATCGACATCATCAAATATCGCAATGCTTTTCGGCGCTTCTGGAGCCGATGTACCAGTGTCACTAGCAAGCTTTTCAGTCAGGATTGTACGGATAATTCCTTCAAGTTCAGTGCTGTTCATATTGATTCCTCAGAGTCCTTTTAATGCGGCTTGCGCTATTTGCATATCTTCTTCAACTGATCCACCACTGATCCCGATACCGCCAATGATTTTGCCGTCGGAGAAAATCGGATAACCACCACCAAACGAGACCAACTGATCACTACAGCTGGCTTCTATCTGGTAAAGGGGCTGACCAGGTTGAACAAGATTATGTAATTCATGAGTCGCCATTTTTAGAGCCACGGCGGTATAGGCTTTTTTCACCGCAAGGTCACTGCTGACAAGCAGTGCATTTGGCATGCGGTAATTTAAAATTGCGTTACCATGGCCATCGACAAGAGCAAACACGATTGGGATGCCGATTTGCTTTGCTTCTTCAATGGCCAGGTTTAAAAGTTTCAACGCGGTTTGGGTTGCCGTATCCTGCTGGGTATTGTTATTTGTGGTTGGCAGCAGTGATTGGTAACGTTGCGCGACTTTGTTGATGATGGCTGTGATTTGGTTTTCATGATCTTCAAGTCGAGCAAGTGCGTACAACGCATCAGATAATCGATTTAAATATTTCATTAACTCAGGACGAACTGGCTTTAATTCATTAACAGCTAGTACACGGCGCTCTGCACGACGGCATACAGATCGAGCTAAGTGCATTTGACTGCCCGAAGCCGAACTTCCGGGTAGCACAAAGCTATGAAGCTCAGGTACTTTACTCATCGCATTATCAATCGCTTGTTCCAGTACGTTGATGTCCGCTTCGCCGACCTGTTGTTGGTTATGTGACTTCACATGCAGGTCGGGTGATGCTAATTCAGCGCCAATGAAAAACAACTGATATTGAATGCTATCCAACAGCTGCTTGGTACTGTCAACAGTGACACTTTTCTGAGCCACACTGATGTGTGAATTAAGCTCATCAATTGTGCCGTAAGCTTCGACCTGTATGTCCGTTTTAGAGATACGCACACCACCAACGAGCGCTGTTGTGCCTTTGTCGCCGGTTTTTGTATAGATGCCCACGTGACTGCTCCTTATTTATTGGATACGGACAGAGAGTCTAAAATTGCTACCACACACAAGTCGGCAGCGGAGTGGTCATTGTTCAAGCAGGCTCTGGCAGAAGAGCCTCTGGTGACCAGAACAAACTCTCCGTCACCCGCGCCAACACAATCCACGGCGACTTCAGGCGGAAACCCCGGCATTTTGGGTGTTTGACCATCGGTATCAACGGGTTGTATGAGCAATAATTTCCGGCCGATCAAACTTTCTGATTTCTGTGTCGAAACAACCGATCCGACGACTTTTGCTAAATCCATAATGTGTCCTCCGAACAGGACCAAATGATGTGATTTTTGGTCATTACGTCTTTTGCCATTGCGGTGACAATTGTGTTTGGTCTGGTAACCACTACCGCATTTTCTAGCTGACAAACATCGGCGTAGGCCAATACGGTCTGCCCCCATAGCACGACTTTCTGGTTATCTTTGGTTTGCCAATGAAATGGCAAGCCTGAAAGAGCCTTAACAGGCAGCATTGAACATAGAGAAGGGTGGATGACTAAAGTGACCGACACACCGAAGCTAACAACTTCAAATAAGTGTTTAATTTGTGGTTGTTCAGTCTGACAACGCGCGAGAGCAAGAATGCTGTTTGCATCTGTCGCTTCAACGGTCATTTGTCCGTGACTGGCTAACACACTAAGGTCAACCTGTGAAGACAGGTTGGCGAAAGTGGTGTGATAAACCGCATGTGCACGGTTACAAAGTATCGCGGCGATGCGCTCTACAATGGTGGCGATGATTTTGTCATCCAGTTCAATCATGGTGACACCTTCAGAATTTTTGCGTAAGCATTTGGATTATCAGCATCGGCCGCATTGGCTTCGTCAGTATCCAAGTGCATTTCTAAAACCATGTCTGGTGATACGCGGATAGAAACATCTTCAAATACGGTTTTGCGTGGTGTTCCCTGAATTTCTATAGAGACAGCATCGCCATGCTTCACACCGAATAGCAATGCATCCAGGGGTGACATATGGATATGTCTCAACGCCACGATAACCCCTTCGTACAAAGAGACTTCGCCCATTTCGCTGACTAATTTGATTCCGGGAGTTTCTTTAAGGTCTCCGGATAAGCGAATTGGGGCTGGAATGCCCAAAGTACGTGCATCTGTTTTAGAGATTTCCACCTGGGTTTTGCTTCTGACAGGGCCGAGAATACGCACGCGTTCTAATTTTCCTTTAGGCCCAACCAGAGTAACAGTTTGGTCTGCTGCGTATTGACCCGGCTGTTTTAGCTCTTTTTTTACTGACATTGCTTCATTTGGGAACAAGGTGTCGTAATCGCGCTGGCAAAGATGTAAGTGACGGTTTGATATACCGACAGGAATTGGTCTTTCCCGCATTTCTGCTAACACGTTACAAACGACTTGTTTAACTTCACCAATATTCACGTTATTTCACCTTTGTATTATGAATGCACTTGGTATGTGGTTCGCCTTTAGCGCGAGGACAAAGTGGGTCGCCACACAAGTTGCAGGTCGCTTCTGCTGCTTCAGGTTCGTCTTCTTCAACGCTCTCTGGTTGTTTTTCTTCAGAAGGCTGGCTATCTGCAATCACCTCTTCTTCGACGATGTCGTAGTCAGTAACGGGTGCCTCTTCGGGAGTATCAGAAACAACAGCTTCTTCCACGGGGGCTTCGACCACAGGTTCTTTAATGAAGGTTTCGGCTTTAATAGGAGCCTTGATGCTTGCGGCTTTTTCAGCAGGTTTAACACCCCAGGTATCCATAATGGATTGATCTGGTCTGGAGAGTGTTTTCATCGCGACGAAACTATTAGAGCGCTTTGCCAGTTCACTGCCTGAAGAGAGGGATGCCTGTACGGCAGCAACATCACCAACAACTTTAATGGTTTGCCAGCCGCCACCTTTACAGGTTTCGATACCTACAATGGTGACCGCAGCCGTTTTTGCCATAGCATCAGCAACCAAAATAGCGCTAGCCAAGCCTTTAATTTCTAATAATCCTAATGACTTTCTCACATGAGCCTCCTTGGTTGAGCGCTATGTTAACGGTTTAAATGGCAAGCCTTTCACCAGACGAGCAGCATTACTGCCAAGATTACGCAATTGGCTGTTCAACTGATTCTCAGGGCTTTGCCTGTGCAGTAAAATTTGAAATAACGGGTTTTCAGGCGTTAAGTTGCGCGAGTGGACAACGATTTCCTGATTGGTGCATGCAATCCCCACTGCAAGTGGTGAAAGGGATGCCGCTTTATGTGCTTCTTGTTTTATGTCAGCGATTCTGGTTTCAGTGGTTTTGAATGGAATACCTTCTTCTTCCATTCCCCAAAACATCTGATTGAGCTGTTCGTTTTCCGCTTGATCCAGATAAACCAGAATCGCCGGTATTTCTTGTAATTGATTATGCATCTGATGCTCCTTTGCTATTGTGGTAGGAAAGGATCAATCCGGTTGCGACGGCGTTACGAGGGCCTTCGGTTCCGCGAACGTTGCCGCGACCTGCAACCAGGTTGTAGTGTGATAAAGCATCTGTGACTAATTGTGGAACTTCGAAATCAAGCGAAGAGCCACCGACAAGGACAACAAAAGGTATATCTCTAATGTTTCCGGTAGGGCTGACTGCGCGTAGCGCACGAAGTGCGTTGGTGACAAATACCCGTTGTTTAGCCGTACGTCTGATCATGCGTACTTTTTCAATGGATTCTTCACCACCTAACGGAATAAAGCCTGACTCTTTTACCACCACGACTCGAGCAAATATGTCGCTTGGCAGCGGTTTATCAAAGAATTGAACCGAGCCATCTTCGTGGCGTAAATGGAACAAGCTTTCTACTTTAGCAAGAGGGTACTTCTTAATATCTTCTGCCAAGTATGTATCGTCTAGCCCAAGTTCTGACGCGATGATCATCGTGACCATATCACCTGCGCCTGCAAGGTGTATTGCTGTCATACGACCTTGACCGTCAATGATTGACGCATCGGTAGAACCTGCGCCTAAATCCAGGATGGCAAGCGGTGTTTGAGTGCCCGGGGTGGTTAACGCGCCTAATATCGCCGCTTCCGCTTCAGCACCACCAATTTGAACTTTTACATTCAGAGTTCCGTGGATTTCCTCAGCGATACGAGCCATCTGTAGGTGATCTGATTTCACCATGGAGGCAATACCCACCGCATGCTCTAATGAAAATTCACCAGCTAAGCCACCCGTCACGTTAATCGGCACCATAGTGTCGACGGCTAACAGGTCCTGAATGTAAATTTCCGTGCTTGGTTTATTGGTCAGTTCAGCCATGGTTTGGCGAACATTTTCTAACATACCACCAATGTTGCTTCCGGCTTCGCCAGTCACATTGTCGAGTGATTTGCATGCTGATACCGCCTGCATGATTTTTTCGCTGCCTTGAGCAACATCGACAGTGGTGGTTCTGCCTTCAGAATATAAGGTGAGATGCCCAGCTGGAATAGTGCGTGCTTTTACATCACCTTCAGGTGTTTTTACCACGACCGCTGAGCGTGTACCAATCAGAGCGCGGGCCACTGGCACAACGTTCTTGGTTTCGTCAGCATCCAATTCGAATACGGTTGCAATACCGTAAGGGTTGGATAGGGTAGAGATCACCTGGCCGGGCATGGCAACTTCTACAGCTGCCGGCATTCCGAGAGGAATTCTGTCGATGTACTTTACTTCGTCGACAATCGGCAGGATTTTGTTGAGGCGGTTATTCACTAACACACCATCATCTTTTTGCAGGATCGCTGCTTCAATTTTATAACCAGCCTGTATGGCGGCATTAATCATGGCAGCAATATCTGCGAAATCTAACTCGCCAGGTGCGACGAGTATATAAGGCTTACTTTTGTCACAATGAAGTAAGTCGTTAAAGGTGATGGTGATGCCAACCCCAAGTCCCAGACCTCCGGGTGTTTTTGGGTTGTGTCCAATCATTGTTGACTCTGTAATGATGGTTTCCGTGATGGTTTCCATCGCTACGTCACCAATAACCGGTGTCGCTTCATTGATGCGGATGATATCAATGTCGTCACGGGTCAGATTGGCTTTTTCAACTACTAGGTCAAGCGCGGTGTAGATACCAAATAAGTTACGTTTGGTGCCTTTAATACCGGTTGTCTCCGTAATTGCACTTGCAATAAAGTGAGTTTCCCCAGCTTCTTGTTTTGCCAGTGCAACTTCGGTAGAAGAGTTACCGATATCAATACCTACTATATACGCCATCACCATACTCCTTTAACTTCAACTTCGACTGCGCCTTCAGATTAATCGTCGCCTTTGAGTTTCTTACGCTCTGTATACATTTCTGCTGCTTCGCGAACATATGCTGAACAGATAGTTGCGTTGTATTTCGTTTTCAGTTCCTCAGAAATAGCGATCAGCTCTTCTTTGGACGAACGATATGGACGCAGAGCGTTATAGATCTCAAGTACACGGTCATCCGGTACCGCAGTCAGTTCTGCTGCGCGTTCAAAGTTCACCGCTAAGCGTTCACGGCCAGCACTGCGTGCAATGTCCGCCTGAATTCTCAGGATTTCAGGAGTGATACGCATATCAGCATCTTTAACGCTGTCGTTTAGTACGTTCGCCAGCGTGATATCGTCTAACGTTTTACCTGTGCTGGTTTTTACCCAGTCAGGGTGTTTGTTCGCCAGAGGATAATCTTCAACGCTAACTGAACTGTTTGACTTAGCTGCGCTTGGTGCTGGTGTTGGTGCAGCAGATGCATCTGCATTGCTCATCTTGTACAACACGTCGCGAACTAAGGATTCGATAGATTCAGAATTCATAACATTTCCTTTCGTTAATCTAGGACCTCAAGTTCCACAGCAACCTTGCCTTGCACAACGTGTTTTGTTTCTTTGATGTGCAATACCGCAGATTTTGCCTGGTACTTAGGACGCGCCATTTGGTCGTTCAGTGTTGGAACAGGTTGTGGCGATTCACCTTTCGCATACTTAGCCGCGTTTTTCCCGATGTGACGATATGTTTCAAGCGTCAACAGTGGTGCTTGTGGGAATAACTCTAAGTTTGAAAGCGGTGGTAGGCCGTCCTGGTGGATTACGGTTGTTCCTTTTGACTGGATGCCAATCGCGATGCCTGAGCCACTCAAACGGTCACCTTCAACAGCAATAAACGCAACGTCTGAAGACTTGAAGCAACGAACAACACGTGCTTTTAGACCTTCTTCTTCGATACCCGCTTTAAGCTCTCGAATGATCGCTTTATGCGGAGTGCCAATCATGTTGGTGGTTTGGCTTAAACCAAACGCAGGACCAACCGCGATAACCACTTCGTCTTTGCTGCCGCCTTGTTTTGCCGTTCCTACTTCACGTAAGAATGAAGCTTCATTTCCAGTTGCTGGAGCAGTTTTAGCAAAAGAAACGGGCTTATCAGCACCTTGCATTTCTTTTAGTACGTCTTCAACGATCTGACGTAACAGTGTTTCATTGATATCAACCATCTTTTGCCTTCCTTATCCAAGATCTTGAGGATCAAGGGCATTAGGAATGTTCTTAATTTCTTCCCAACGTTCGCCCTGTACACGATAACCAGTCGCGGGACCTGCATAATCGTTGACGTCATTGACTGCTGACAGAACTTGTCCGTCGCCGACAATAATCGCTGATGTATGTAAGTAGTCGCCTGAGATTTTCGCTTTTTGAATATTCAGCATATCGGTTGCGATATCTTCGAAGCCGCCTTTCGCTAGTGCTTTCACGACATCCAGACCGCTTAGGTTTTTCTCAATCACTTCTTGAGCAGCTTTGATGTCTTCAACCACGTTACGTTCTGGCATATCTTTCGAACCGTGAGCGTAAGTCGCAGCCGTCACTTCTTCGTCAGTAATAACAGGGAAGCCAAGACCAGCGAATACTGCCTGCATTGCTCGAGCCGCTTTATTACGTACAGCTACCACTTCTTCTTCACGAACCGGACGTAGACCGCCATCAACTTTTAAGTCACGTTGAATTACGTTGTAATCGTCAAAGTCTTCTGCGTCTTCGTTAGAACCGGCGAACATGTTGTCGTAGTTCGGTGTTGCTGAGTAACCCGATGAAATGAAGTCGGTACCAGGCAAGAATTGCATCAACATACGTGCAGTACGGCGCATGTCTGAGTGAGTAAACGTTTGGTCGTTACTTGATGCACATTCAAGGTCAAGTGCTGCACAGATTAAGTTTTCTGCAAGTACGGCACGAATACCTGAAGGTACAGCGGATGGCACACCAATACAGCTTACTGAGCCGTTTTGCAGGCCTTGAACACCAGCACCTTTAGTGATGTAGATACAACGAGCTTCTAGGTAAAGCATGGATTTACCTTCAGCATAACCCATCTGTACTTCCGAGCCTGAGCCTGAAGTAAAGCGCATTTTCAAACCGCGCGATGCGTAAGAAGATGCAAGGAAGCCTTTAGACCAAGGCGTATCATCACCGTCAGTAAATACGTTTTCAGTACCGTAAACAGAGATAGTTTCCGCGTAACAGGTGTGGCCTAACATACCAAGTTTTAGCTCTGTGGCTTCTTCCAAAGAACATTGAGTTAAAACACCTGGACGGCCAACTTGTGAACCAATCAGTAGTGAAATGGCATTAAATGGAGCATAACGAGCAACAGCAACAGTTGTTTCTTGTTCGTCAAATCCACGTAATGCACCTTCAGCTGCATCAGCGGCAATTTGTACAGGGTTATCACGTACGTTAGTTACGTGAGCTTGTTGTGAAGGAGTACGACGAGCGCGCATTTTTTGCATCGACATCATCATTTCAACCACATTCATGTGTCCCATGACTTCAACGATTTTTGCCGGAGTCATCGCTGTGGTTAATGGAATGATTTCATCGCGTTTTACATTCGGGTCACAAAGCATGTTTGCGACTTTGACAGAATCCATCGCCATTGCTTTTTCAGCGTTAGCTAAGTTAATGCCGTAACGTGCAATATATTGGTCGATTAAATCGAATTCAGATTCGGGTTTACCATCTAATTCAACGACTTTGCCGTTGACTATCTTAATTGACGGTGTTGGATCATTTGGGCTTTCCATTGCAATAAAGCCTTCTTCGATCCAATCTTTTACAAATCCATCTTGGTTAACTGGGCGTTTTGCCAGTGCTTCAAATCTTTTTGAACGCATGAACCAACCTCGTTAATTTGATTAGATGTAAGAAGGACGATCGTTTACTGGTTCGTCACCCAATGTGCCAAGCAAAGTTTTGCCGATTTCACGTGCAGAGATAACCGCTTGTCGAACTGCGCCAGAGTCACCAGAAACAACCAAAATTGCTTCGTTACTGAAGCTTGTACCGTTCGCTGGTGTGCTGTAGGCAATCACGTCGACATTGGCAGATTTCACTGCAGTATCAGCCATCAGAACACCAACAGATGCCGGTGCACCAACGATGATGCCGCAAGATTTACCGAGTGGAGCGCCAAACGCTTTTTCTAACGCGTAGCTTGCGCGAGCACTGTATTGAAGTTCGATGTGACCAGCTTCGTTTGCATAGACATCGCCAAATGTACGATCCAACTCTTTAAGAGCAACTTCGATAGCGCGACGTACGTCAGAAACATCATCACCACCAAATACAATTAAAGAACCGTGGCCTGCGCCACCTTTGGTATCACGGGGTAGCTCGATACAGACGACTTCAGTGTTTGTCCCTTTGACAGCTTCATCGGCCGCCATGATGTGTGGACCAGCACCAGTACGAGCACCAAGAATACCGATAGAGCGGTAACGTTTTTCTAACTTCATTGCGTCTAATAAAGCCGTGTCAACGTTTGCGATGACAAGCCCTATAGTGTCGCCAATCGCAGTACCGACAAACTCAGTAAGACTGCATGTTTTCTTATCCATTGTTTCACCTCGATTGGGTTTTGCTGAGGAGACATCAGGTGAACCGTTCTGAACCCGAGCGATCACCTGATTCATGATTTGTTCAACTAATGGGTTGTCACTCATTCGTTAAGTCCTTTTGGAAGAATTTTCTCAACGTCAGTATGAGGGCGTGGAATAACGTGTGTTGCGACAACTTCACCCACGTTGGCAGCAGAAGATGCGCCAGCGTCGGTTGCAGCTTTGACTGCGCCCACGTCTCCACGAACAACGACAGTAACCAAGCCGGAGCCAATTTTTTCGTATCCGACAAGCAGTACGTTTGCCGATTTAACCATGGTGTCGGCTGCTTCAATTGCAGCGGTTAAACCACGGGTTTCGACCATTCCAAGTGCTTCTTGTTGCATATGTATACCTCATGATGTTTTTGTATTGAGGTGATATTAGAAAAACTGGCAGGGAAATAATGGTTTAGTTTGCGTGATTAGGGAGAGACTAATTAGTGATATATGTGAAAATATTGTCCAGAACAAAGTAGATTGCTAATTAGAATCTGGTTTGAACTAACGATAATTGATGGTAAATAATTGCTATTTGTTAATTTGCTTAATGTATATTTTTGTGATGATTAGCAAAAATATTCAAATATTTGAGCTTGCTCATAAATATCAGAATAGTGAGACCTTGTTATCATTAATAGAATTTTGTTCTGAACAAGAAATTACCCTAAGTTTTATTTTTATCTATCTGAATTTAAATGGTTAGTTCTTGATTTTTGACCTTAAGTATTAACGACTAATCAAAAATTACCTCCCAATATACCCGTGATCATTGAAGATGCTTGATTTTTTTTAGAATCAGGATCATGCTAC
>ERZ1673961.536-NODE-536-length-14474-cov-24.576808_pt1 | contig 14474 bp, 10 predicted proteins | sample MGYA00580189_ERZ1673961 | MGnify/ENA primary metagenome ERZ1673961 (study PRJEB41334, sample SAMN05608105) | rock metagenome | biome: terrestrial subsurface; feature: shale formation; material: shale | place: USA: Pennsylvania ... | reverse complement strand
GTATTCAGCCGCCACTTTCGCAGTTGGACAGGAAAGTCGCCCAGCCAATGGAGACAAGACAACAGCAGTGAGTAGCCACTTACTCACGCAAATAAAAAGACGCCGTTGAGGCGTCTTTTTTTGGCTAAGGTTTAAATTGGCGCGGGTTACTTTTCGTTTATCCAAACTCGCATTTCACCTTCCCCACGGTTTGCCCACGCGTAGTAAGGAATCAAGGTGATGTCGCAAGTTTGCTCTTGCGGCGTGTACGGATATTGGTGGTACAACGATTGCTGAGGTGCGTCTTGGATGACGACTTTAGACCCGCTCGCTTTGAGCAATACGCTACCAGCAAATAATCCTTCGCCTTCCACCTCTTTCAGACCAGATTTGGCGTCAACTTTAATGGTGTGTAACGCTTCGCCGTTGTCCGCTTGCTCAATACAGTAAACGAAAGGTCCACGCTGCACCGCGACTTTACCAAAGTTGACGCTCAGCAATGGGTTCGCTTGGATAAAGAATGCTTCCATCGGCAGCGTTACTTCAATCTTATCGCCGCTATTCCATGTGTTGGTGATGTACAGGTATCCCTGTTTGCTGTTGGCTTTGACGTCGATGGCTTTGCCATTAAGCGTCGCGCTCATATTGGCACACCAGCTTGGCACGCGTACCGCAATCGAACTGTTGACTTGGTTGGCGTCTGTTACGCTGATCGACACTTTATCGCTTTGCGGGATATTGGCGTCAATGCTCAGCGTAATCGGTTGCTGGTTTAGCTCCAATTTGGCTTGATTGGAGATAAACAGGTTCACCAGCGCCACATCTTCTTTGACGGTGAAAATGTACTGACCTAAAGACGCCAGCGTACGAGCGACGTTGGTCGGACAGCATGAACAGCCGAACCAAGCTTGGCGTACCGGTTTGACGTGGTCGTATTTGTGGTTGGCGTGAATCACTTTCGGCGTGACTTCCAGCGGATTGACGTAGAAGAAGTGTTTACCGTCTAGCGCCATGCCTGCAAGGATAGTGTTGTACAGCGCGCGCTCCATAATGTCGCCGTACTCGCCGTCGCTCTCGATTTGCAGCATACGGTTGGCAAACATCAATAAACCTACCGATGCACAGGTCTCGGTATACGCGGTGTCGTTTGGCAAGTCGTAATCGGTGGTGAATGCTTCGCCACGGCTTTGAGAACCAATCGCGCCAGTAATGTACATCTGTTTGTCGATGACGTTACGCCACAAGTCCTTACACCAATTGAACTTCTCTTGGTCTTTCGATAGACGCGCCAGATGAGCTACACCCGCCAACAAGTAGACAAATCGAACCGCGTGACCAATCGCTTCTTTCTGTTCGCTCAAGTGCTTGTGCGCTTGACTGTAGGTTTTGTCTTTGATCATCCAAGACGGGCCGTGGTCGTTGTAATGGTAGCCACCGTCACGCTTGGCTTGTTCTTGATCGTAGAAGTGCGGGTCTTGTTCTTTACCACGCTGCTCAATAAAGAAGTCTGTTAGATCCGAGTAACGTTGGTTGCCGGTCACTTCGTATAGGCGCATTAACGCCAGTTCGATCTCTGGGTGACCCGGATAGCCTTGAATTTGACCTTCTTCAGGACCAAAGGTGTCGGCAATGTGGTCGGCAAATTTGCAAGAGATGTTGAGCAGCTTATCTTTGCCCGTCGCTTGATAGTAAGCCACTGCCGCCTCAAACAAATGCCCTGCACAATATAACTCGTGGCATTCACATAGGTCTTTCCAGCGATTCTCTGGTTCTTTGATCGTGAAATACGTATTGAGGTAGCCGTTGTCATCTTGCACTTTAGCGAGCAAATCGACGATGTCATCGATGATTTTTTCCAACGCCGGGTCTGGATTTTTCGCTAAGATGTATGCAGCGGATTCCAGCCATTTGGTGACATCACTGTCTTGGAAAACCATGCCGTGGAATTCACCATCTTGTAGACCTGCCGCAATTGCGTAGTTGTCGATCGCGTGGCTTGGCTCTGCACCTTCGATGTTGTCATTCAGCGCATCCCATTGATACGGAATCACAACGTCTTTCACTAATTTTTGATAGTTAAGCCAAAAAGAGTCTTGAATATCAATATTCTGCAATGCGATTTCAAGTGGCTTGATGGAAGTCATTTTCATGATAAAACCCATTAAATAGATGCTTGACCAGTTTCTAATTTTTTCATTGCTAAGCTGGAAAGCAGTTCTTTATCGACAAAGAAACGCTTCACTGTCAGAGCAAGGAGTAAATGCAGTACGCCTGGGATGATGGTTGAAAGTAGCGAGATACCTTGTAGCGAAAGCGGGGTTTGGTTCTCTGCACCAGCAGAGTAAGACACCGCTACCAAAACGCCGCTGATGATAAGACCAGATAGCGCCCAAGCGAGTTTGATAAAGAAGAGGTTGAACGCGAAGTTCATGCCTGATGTTCTGACCCCAGTTTTGAATACGCCGTATTCGTCGGCAAACGCCACCATGGTGAAGTGCAGCGGTAGGGCAAAACCAAATACCACACAGCAGACAAAGACGAGGCCAAGCCATAGAGTCGGGCTGTCTCCCGGTACGAAATACACCACAAAGTGAGCTACGGCTAGGATTGCGTTAATCGCAAAGTAGATGTCACGCACTTTAAAACGCTGGGTGAAGTAAGGAAGAATCAACGCGCCGATGATGCCGCCAAGCGTCGCCAGACCAAAGAACCATGATACGTAAGTCCCGCCTTCATTCAGTACGTAAGTGATAAAGTACATCGCCGCGCCGCCTTTGGTGTTGAAGATGGTGATCAGCAGTAGCGACATGATGAAAGTGAGGATCAATTGGTCGTTTTGACGGATGTTTTTCAGGTTCTTCTTCAGGTCAAACTTGGTTGTTTTTGCTTTGATATGTTCTTTGGTATTGAAGAAGCAGAAAAGGATCATCAGCATCGCCGCAAATGCGAGAATACCTACGCCAACTTGGTAACCTAATGCTTGGTCGTCTCCACCAAAGTAAGTCACCAAGAACGGAAGACCAGCCGAAACAGCAAAACCTGCTACGCCTGAAATGGCAAAGCGGTAAGACTGACAAGAGATCACTTCCGCTGGATTATCCGTGATGCGAGTGATCAGCGCGCAATAAGGGACGTTGTTAAGGGTGTAAAGTAGCGACAAACCAAAGTAAGTGACAATCGCGTAGAACACTTTCCAGCCGTAAGAAAGGTCTGGGACGGTAAAGGTCATAATACAGATTAGTGCTAGCGGCACCGCGGTCCATAAGATAAATGGGCGAAACTTGCCGTGTTTGGTTTCTGTTTTATCGGCAATCACGCCGACTAAAGGGTCGGTAACGGCGTCAAAGATGCGCAGCACGACGAAAATGGTACCAACGATCGCCGGTGTTAAACCAAAAATGTCGGTGTAGAAAAAGGTTAAGAAGTTGGAAATCAAGCCAGTAATGACTGTGCCGCCAGCATCACCGAATCCGTATCCCATCCTTTCGCGGATCTTTAACCCATCTTTTTGTACTGGTGGCGATATCGCCTGCACATTTTCCATAATTAGTTACCCTTTGAATTTTTCACGTTGGAATGGCGTTAGTTTAGGAATGTGAATTTGAAATAAAGCGAACTCGATCACGTGAAAAATTTATAGCGATTTTATCCATTCATATAGCAACTTTTTCAGAACGATCATTTTGAAGGCGCATTTCTGTTACTTATTGTTTTATAAAGAAAATAGTATGAGGTGGAGCTTGTTTTCTAGGTTTAGCAAACGTTTATATGCTCGCTATTTCTTATGCTTTCTAACGCTATCCAGCTAGCCCTTGCGAAACCGATCGAAATAGCACTCTGCAGTGGCTAGCGATATTGTCTATATATTTAGCCGATGCCTGAATGGTGCTCCCCACGCAGCTCCGATTAAATAAGTGAAAACAAACCTTCACTTTCAATCATTGGTAGGCAGTTATGAGTGTTGAAAAATATACGATTGGTCTGGACTTCGGCTCTGATTCTGTTCGTGCATTATTGGTAAATACGACCACAGGTCAGGAAGTGGCATGTGGCGTTCAATACTATCCGCGCTGGATGGAAGGACAATATTGTCACGCGGCGATGTCGCAGTTCCGCCAACACCCTCGCGACTACATCGAAGCGATGACAGCCGCAGTCAAAGAGACGCTGGCACAAGTATCAGAACAAGTACGACAAAGCGTCGTGGGTATCGGCGTCGACACCACAGGTTCAACACCTGCGCCAGTGGACAAAGACGGCAATGTACTGGCGCTGCTGCCAGAGTTTGAACACAATCCAAACGCAATGTTCATTTTGTGGAAAGACCACACCTCGATTCAAAAAGCGGAGCGCATCAACCAGCTTGCGCACAGCGGTGATTTCCCGGATTACACTCGCTATGTCGGCGGCATTTACTCATCTGAATGGTTCTGGGCGAAAGCCGCATGGATCGGTGAGCAAGACGCAATAGTCGCCGAGCAAGCATACACTTGGGTCGAGTTATGTGACTGGATTCCAGCGTTAATCTCCGGCAACCAAGCACCGAATAAACTGCGTCGTGGCATCTGTGCAGCAGGGCACAAGGCACTATGGCATGACGAGTGGAACGGTTTGCCGTCTCAAGAATTCTTATCTGCAATCTCACCGACTCTAGACGGTATTCGTGAGCGTATGTTTGACCGCGTATATACCTCAGACCAACAAGCAGGTCTGCTGTCGGCCGAATGGGCTGAGCGCTTTGGCTTACCGGAAGGTATCGCGGTCGCTATCGGCGAGTTTGACTGTCATATGGGCGCAGTCGGCGCGGGTGCGGGTGAGCACGATTTAGTGAAAGTGATCGGTACTTCTACCTGTGACATTTTGATGGTTGACCCAGAGCAATTGGGTGACAAAACCATCGAAGGGATTTGCGGCCAAGTGAAAGGCAGCGCGCTTCCTCAGCTGGTGGCGCTAGAAGCAGGTCAATCGGCATTTGGTGATGTTTATGCGTGGTACAAACGCTTATTGATGTGGCCAATCCAACAATGGGTGGCTAAGCACCCTGAAGACCAGCACCTGCTCGACAACCTCGACAATGTGCTGATCCCAATGTTGGCCGATGCGGCGATTGAACATCCACAAACGGAACATTCACCACTCAGCCTCGACTGGCACAACGGTCGCAGAACACCAAATGCCAACCAGCGTTTGAAAGGCGTGGTGAGTGGATTAAACCTTGGTAGCTCAGCGCCTGACATTTTCTACAGCTTGGTGGAATCAACGGCGCACGGTGCCAAGGCGATCATGGATTGCATGACAACCCAAGGCGTTGATGTGAATCGTGTGTTGGCGATTGGCGGGATTGCGCAGAAATCACCACTGGTGATGCAGACCTGTGCCGACGTAATGGGACGTGATATCGCAGTGGTCGAATCTGACCAATGTTGTGCCTTGGGTGCGGCTATCTTCGCGGCTGTTGCTGCGGATGCGCATACCAGCGTGAGCGAAGCGCAGGCGGCAATGGCGAGCCCAATCCGACACGTATACACCCCAGTTCAACGCCGTGCGGACTTCTATCAAGGCCGTCATCAAGCGTACTCGCAACTAGGTCAGCACATTGAAACCTTTACTGACCAACAGAAGGAGGCTTAAGCATGCAGGACGTGATCTCTAATCCGCTGCTACTCCCTGAACTCAGAGAGCAAGTTTGGCGTGCCAATATGGACTTACAAGTTCATAAGTTGGTGACATTTACCTGGGGCAACGTTTCCGGTATCGACCGCAAGTCGGGCTTGGTGGTGATTAAGCCAAGCGGCGTTGCCTACGAAGATCTTTGTCCAGAGAACATGGTGATCGTCGACCTAGATGGTTCGGTGATTCAAGGCTCTCTGAAACCGTCTTCCGATACCGCGACCCACTTAGAGTTGTACCGTGCATTTCCTCAATTGGGCGGTGTGGTGCATACCCACTCGTCTTATGCGACTTCATGGGCGCAAGCGGGCGCGGTGATTCCTGCGTTTGGTACCACCCATGCGGATTATTTCTATGGCCATATTCCATGTGCGCGCGCTTTGACTCAACAAGAGATTGAAAGCGATTACGAGCTGAATACCGGCAAAGTGATCGTCGAGACGATTGGTGAGGGTGACCCGATGGCAATTCCTGGCATCTTGGTTCGCGAGCACGCGCCATTTACTTGGGGAACCGACCCGCACAACGCGGTACACAACGCGGTGGTGGTGGAAGAAGTCGCCAAAATGGCATTCCGCACCCTGACCATCAATCCGAGCACGTTGCCGATTCCACAGACCTTGCTGGATAAGCACTACCTGCGTAAGCACGGTAAAGACGCGTACTACGGACAAAAGTAACTAACAATTGTCGCCTGGCTAATTGGCGAGGCGACCATGCGACATAGAATAACAGAGGCACTTATGAAAGATTTAACAAACAAATCTGTATGGTTTATCACAGGTTCACAGCACCTTTATGGTCCTAAAGTACTGGAGCAAGTGGCGAAGAACAGCGAAGAGATCGTTGCAGGCTTTAACCAGAGCAACGATGTGTGTGTGCCGATTGTGTGTAAAGAGACGGTGAAGTCACCTGAAGAGATCCTGAGCGTTTGCCAACAAGCGAACAACGACGAAAACTGTCTGGGCGTGGTGCTGTGGATGCACACTTTCTCGCCAGCTAAAATGTGGATTTCTGGTCTTAAGCAACTGAACAAACCGTTTGTTCATTTGCACACCCAGTTCAGCGAAGCGCTGCCTTGGGAAAGCATCGATATGAACTACATGAACCTAAACCAAAGTGCACACGGTGACCGTGAATTTGGCTTTATCGGCACGCGTCTTGGTTTGGACCGCCGAGTGATCGTTGGTCATTGGCAAAAAGAATCTGTACGCAAGCAGCTTGACCACTGGTGCCGCGCAGCGATTGGCTGGCACGAAAGCCACACGCTACGTGTTGCTCGTTTTGGCGACAACATGCGTCAAGTAGCAGTAACAGAAGGCAACAAAGTCAGTGCGCAAATCGAGTTTGGCTTCGAAGTACACGCCTACGGTTTGGGTGAACTGACTGAAGTCGTCAACCAAGTGGAAGACAGTGCAATCAACGCTCTGCTAGAAGAGTACCGCGCTACGTATCGTATCGCGCCTGAGATCTTCGAAACGCCAGAACAGCTAGAAATTCTTAAGAACGAAGCGCGTCTTGAACTCGGTATGGAAACCTTCCTGCAAGAGCGTGGCTGCATGGCATTCGTCAACACGTTTGAAAACCTGACGGGTTTAACTAACCTGCCTGGTCTTGCAACGCAACGTTTAATGGAAAAAGGCTACGGCTACGGCGGTGAAGGCGACTGGAAAACAGCCGCGCTGACACGCATCATCAAAACCATGGGTCAAGGTTTGCCAGGCGGTACGTCTTTCATGGAAGACTACACCTACAACCTAACGGGTGAAGGACAAGTGCTGGGCGCACATATGTTGGAAGTGTGTCCGACAATTGCGGCTGATAAACCATCGATTGAAATCCATCGTCATACCATTGGTAAAACCGACGATGTGGCTCGCGCAATTTTCAGTGCTAAAGCAGGCCCTGCACTAGTGGCGACCTTGATTGATTTAGGTAACCGCTACCGCTTGTTGGTGAACGAAATTGATACCGTGACGCCACCATCAGAGCTACCAAACTTGCCAGTGGCACACGCGCTTTGGGAACCGCAACCAAATCTAGAAGTGTCGGCAGCGGCGTGGATTCATGCTGGTGGCGCGCACCACAGCGTATACACGCAAAACGTTACCTTAGATATGTTAGAAGACTTCGCTGAATTTGCGGGTATCGAGCTGGTTGTGATTGATAAGAACACCACCATTCGTGACTTCAAAACAGAGCTAAAACACAACAGCCTGTTCTACCGTTTTAGCAGCGGTATCTAACAACGCCAACGCCTATTTGGCTGACGAGTTCAGTTGAATAGGCGTTTTCTCTAATCGACTTCCGCACTTCGTACCTTCTTTCCCCCAATGACTTGAACTATTCCCTCAACCCCTCGTTTTCGTTACTTATTTCGTTCTTGCGCGGAATAATCGAGTAAAATTGGATCTTTATGCGGATGCCAAAAGGAACAATTATGTCATACCAAGTGCTTGCACTAGACCTTGATGGAACCACGCTCAGAGACGACCACACGTTGAACCCTTGGGTTATCGAGTGTGTGCAGCAGCTAGCGAAAAAATATCACGTGATGGTGGTGACTGGGCGTCATCATACGGCGGCCAAACCATATTATGAAGAGCTTGGCATCGATACTCCGATCATCTGCTGTAATGGCGTGTATCGTTATGACTATGCGTCGGATACGGTTGAAGCCAGCATGCCTATTCCTAAATCTTTGGCGAAAGACTTCTTAAGCTTAGCCAATCAGCACGCGCTAAGAATGGTGATGTATACCGAGTCTGGCATGGCGTACTTACAGCAAAATCCGATGCCTTACATGATCCCGCTACAACGTTGGGCGATGAGCTATCCGATTGAGAAAAGACCTAATATTTACCAAATCGAAGACTTTCGCCACGAACTTGAGTTAGCGACTGAGGTTTGGAAGTTCGTGGTTCAGGGTGACGATGATAACTTTCACACCTTTATGCAGGAACCTGCGATTGTTGAGCACTTTTCTGGTTCATTCTCCGGCGAGAATCGCGTGGATTTGGCGATGAAAGGCCACAGCAAAGGTCAAGCGTTGAAAGACTATCTCGCCACACTGCAACTTGATATCGAACAAGCGGTTGCGGTTGGTGACAACTATAATGATGTATCCATGTTGAGCATGGCAGGTTGTGGTGTGGCGATGTTGCACGCCGATGAAGGTGTTAAGCGTCACGCCGATAGAGTGACCACGACCGACAATCATGGCGAAGGGTTAGCACAATTACTCAAACAACTCTTCCCACTTTGATTTACTTTTTTGCCGCGCGACTTTTGCGGCACTTGTTACTGCTGTCATACGGAAGAGAGAATGCAAAACGATCCATTGAAACCTGGATATGACTTCAATGCTCATTTGGTTGCGGGCTTAACGCCGATCTCAAAAGGCAACGATCTAGACTTTGTGATAGACCGTCCGAATGGGATGAAGGGCTTTATCATCAACCTGACGGTTAAAGGGCAGGGCACTGTGTTCCACGGTGATGAGTCTTTTACGGTCAACGAAGGCGATTTATTGCTCTTTCCCACAGGTGTACCGCACTATTACCACCGCTCAGAACAGGCGGAGGATTGGTACCACCGCTGGATTTATTTTCGCCCTCGCGCATATTGGATTAACCGTCTTAAGTGGGAAAACTGCATCAACGGCGTGTTTATCACAAAAGGCGTGCACATTGACGATCAAGAAAAGCTCGAGCTGCTGTTTAAGCAGATAGAAGAGCTGAGCAAACAAGACGAGCCATACAGCGATGAACTGACGCTCAACTTGTTAGAGCAGTTACTGATTCGATGCAAGATGAACCAGCCTAATCTGATTAAGAAGCGCGTAGATCCACGTATCACCGAGGTCTTGAACTACATGGCTAAGCACCTAAACGAAGATTTCAGTAATGAAAAATTGGCGGAGCTGGTCTGTTTGTCGCCGTCTCGCTTAGGACATTTGTTCCGCGATGAAGTCGGCATGACGATTACCCAATGGCGAGATGACCAACGTATCAGCCGTGCCAAGCAGTTGCTGGTCACGTCAAACTACTCCATCAACCAAATCTCTCGCTTGATTGGTTATTCTGACCCACTCTACTTTTCACGCGTGTTCAAGAACAAAGCGGGTCTAAGCCCGAAACTCTATCGAGAGAAAGTGATGTAAGCGTGATCGGGCAGGAGTTCACCTGCCCGAGTCATTTGTGATTACTTGCCGTGATGGGTCGTAAACTGGTAGCTGGTTTGGTGCTGGTAGAATGACTTTTGGGTAATAAAGCGTTTGTTCGTTTCTGGCCATTCTGGATGGTTAGGGCAGTCCGGTAAGAACTGAGTTTCAAGCGCTAATCCTTGATAATCTTGATATTCACCAGTGCGTGACGGCGTTCCTGCCAAGAAGTTACCGCTGTAGAACTGAATCGCCGGTTTGTCGGTAAACACAGACATCACCACCTGTTTATCTGAGCTAATCAGCCGAGCGATCGTGCTTGCGCCGTCAGTCAGCTCCTCTGGCAAAGTAAAAGCGTGGTCATAGCCTTTCGCGAGCTTCTGGTCTTCATCTTCCAGCAAACGTGCCCCGATTCGCTTCGCGGTATTGAAGTCAAAACTGCTTTCTTGCACCGCTTTGAGTTTGCCTGTCGGGATAAGCTCTTCATCAGTAGGCAGATATTCGTTGGCTCGCAGTTGCAATTCATGGTCGAGAATGGTTTTGCCAGACTCGGCGCCATCCAAATTAAAGTAGGCGTGGTTGGTCAGGTTGATCGGGCAGTCTTGGTCACAAATCGCCGAGTATTCGATACACAATTGGTTGTTTTCCGTCAGCGTATACGCGACTTCGGCGGTGAGGTTTCCCGGGAACCCTTGGTCACCATCTGGAGACATTAAACAGAAAGTAATGTGAGAGTCGCTTTTGGCTTTCACCAACCAGCGGCGCTTATCAAACCCTTCAATACCACCGTGTAGGCTGTTGCCGTTATCGTTACGGGTAATCGAATACGTTTGTCCGTTTAAGCTGAACTGTCCTTTGGCAATACGATTGGCAAAGCGGCCGATGGTCGCGCCTAAAAACGCCGAATGGGACTGATAATCGCGCAGGGATGTCATGCCGAGCAGTACTTCTCGCTGCCCTGAAGGCGTAGGAAGTTGGCAGCTTAGCCATGTGGCGCCGATATCCATAAACGTGGCCGTCATGCCGTGATGATTGCGTAAAATATGAACCTTAGCAGGTTCTCCATCAGTGAAGAGATCGCGCTCGATAGCGGCTTTGATCGAGTCGGGTGGAATGATGCTGTTGGGCATAAAGGCTCCTTTCAAAAACACAGTACCCGCGAATTGCAGGTACTGAGATAACAGGGTTAAATCGCTTCGCCGAAGATAGGAAAACCGTCTTTCCAGATGAGGCGTTTGATGCGTGTGTGGCGATTCGGATCCCAAAGCGGGTCGCCTTCAATTTCGGTGTAATCGCGCGCGTGGTACACCAGCAAGTCGTGGCCTTGTTCATCGACGGTAAAGCTATTGTGGCCCGGTCCGTAGACCTTTTTCTCCCAGTTAGTTTTAAACACGGGTTGCTCGGCTTTTATCCAGCTTTTCGGGTCAAGCAAGTCACTGTTTTCATCCGCGTAGAGCAGGCCCATGCAGTAGTTTTCGTCGGTCGCGCTGGCGGAATAAGTCATCCAGAATTTACCGTGACGGTGGATCACCGACGGACCTTCATTAACCCAAAAACCGATTTTCTCCCACTCAAACTCTGGAATGGTCAGGCACTGTGGCGCCGTACGTAGTTTGGTTGGCGTTTCTAACTCTGCAATGTACAAGTTAGAGTTGCCGCCAATGTTGTTGTCCTTTTGCGCCCAAACATAGTAGTTAACGCCGTTGTGGCTGAATGAAGTCGCATCCAAACAGAACGTATCCATGCCAGTGTCGATTTGCCCTTCGAATGTCCATTCCGGCGTGATTGGATTCGGGTTCAAATTAGAAATCGCGTACATGCGGTGCTGGAACAAACCATCGATGATTTCTCTTGATGGCGCGGCGGCAAAGTAGACATACCAAGCGTTGTCGATAAAGTGCAGCTCTGGCGCCCAGATTAAGTCACTGTAAGGGCCTGTATCGGGTTTGTACCACGCGTTAATTAATTCGCTGGTGGTGTCGAGCTCAGCAATGGTCTTTGCTCGACGAATCTCAATGCGATCATATTCCGGTACCGAAGCGGTGAAATAGTAGTAGCCGTCCGTGTGTTTGTAGATGTGCGGGTCGGCACGTTGCTCGATAATGGGATTTACGAAATCAGTCATACTGCTTACCTTAATTTGCGTAACGTGATTGAGGTTTTGAAGATTGAACATCGCTTAGATTTTTCTCTTCTTCTAGGATGTTGGTCGCTGTCATTGCTTGGTAGTACTTGTCGGTCACTTTGTATTTGAACATCAATGAGCCCATCAAGAAGTGGAACAAGCCAGGGATAACCGTTAGCATCAGCGCGATACCTGTTAGGGCGTAATCTGACTGCGCTTCGTTTGGTACGTAGTTAAAGAAGGTGAGTAGCCAGCCGACTACCGCGCCGCCGATACCCATGCCCAATTTTTGGCTAAATGAGATACCGCCAAACGCCAGTCCAGATACGCGTTGACCCGTTTTGTACGCGCCGTAGTCGACGGCTTCTGCAATCGCTGACCAGAATACTGGAGCATGCAGATCCACCACGAACGACACCAAGAAATACAACACGAAAGCCAGCGCCAAGTCTTCGCGACCGACAAACAAGTACAACATTGCGCTAAGTAGCAGTACTGCGACTTGGCTGTAGCGGAACAGTTTAATTTTGCAGTACTTCTTAGTGATCCATGTTGAGGCAACCATCGCCAGAATCGCCGCACTTACCCCCGTTGCGAGGAACGCGGAAATCGTACCCGCGTCGCCACCGAGGTAATACTTGGCGTAGTACGCAGCGACGGAGCCACGGATTACGTAGCCGATAGTGCCCGTTACACATACCGCGCACAGTACCAACCACTGGTCGTTTTTCATCAGCAGTTTGACTTGGTCTTTAAACGATTTTTTATCGACCACGTGTTCGATACGCTCTTTGGTGGTCGCGAAACAGAACAAGAACAGCAGTGTGCCCATCAGTCCCATTAGACCCATCGAATACTGGTAACCCAACTGGATGTTGTCTTGACCCCATGCCGCTGATAGCTGCGGTACGATGATGGTGACAAGAAACGCCGCGATTTTGGCAAAGAATAAGCGATAGCCGTTTGCAGACAGGCGCTCTTTCGGGTCATCGGTCATCACACTGATTAGTGAGATGTACGGAATCGTTACGGCGGTAAACATCACGGTGACAAGAATGTAGGTCGCGTAGGCGTAAACCAGCTTGGTGTTGTAATCGCCATCAGGTGTGCTGAACGCGAGGTAAACCGAGATACCGAAAGGGATCGCTAGAAAGAGTAGGTATTGACGGTAGCGACCCCAACGAGAGGTAAATTTATCGGTAATCATGCCCATTAGTGGGTCGGTCACCGCGTCGATCAATCGAACGACGATGAATAGCATGGCTAAATCTTCGGGTTTGATGCCAAAAATATCCGTATAGAAGAAAGTAATGATTAACATCATCGATGAAATCACCACGTTGACTGCCATGTCACCGGCGCCAAAGCCGATCTTCTCAAGGACAGGTAATTTATATTTGTACATAGGGACTAATCCTTTGTTCTCACGATGACGCAGATATTACTTAGGAATTAGTGTGTAGGCTGTTATCACTCTCATAGATAAATGGAGACAGCAATTTTGTGCATGCCTTCAGCCAATCTGTTTATGTGCATGGGCGACTTTGGTGTAAGAAGGATGGATAAATATCCCAGTTTGAAGAAAAGAAAAAGCCGCTGATGTACAGCGGCTGAATGGATTAAGTGAATTGCTAACGGAAAGCAAGATCGCGCAGCGCGAGTGAGATTGATGGGAAGAAAATCAGCATCACGGAGACCAACAGCAAGATGAAGACAAACGGTGGCGTGCCGCGAATCACTTCCACATAAGGGCGTTTAAACACGGCAATCGCGGTAAAGATGTCACAGCCAAACGGTGGTGTTGCAGAGCCGATCGCGGCTTGCAGGGTGACGATAGTGCCGACCAAAACTGGGTCGATGCCGGAAGATTTGATCACAGGAGCGAAGATAGGGATCAGAATCAGCATCACCACGATAGGGTCAACAAACATACAGCCGATGAAAAATGCGACGGAAATGACGACAAGCAACTCGGTTTGCGTGAGGTCATTAATCCCAATCATACCGAGCAACTCTTGCGGAATTTGCGCAAAAGAGATCACCCAAGAGAACGCGCTACCTGCCGCAACTAAGATAAACACCACCGCGGTGACCATCCCAGTCGAAAGTGCGATGCCACCTAGCTCCTTCCATTTCACTTTGCGAAACACCACCATTTCGAGAATCACTGCGTACAACACAGATACCGACGCGGCTTCGGTTGGGCTGAAGACGCCCGCGTAGATACCACCGACAGTAATAAGGGGAAAACCAAACGGTAATACTGCTTTACGAATTGTCGTCCAACGCTCTTTCCAGCTCGCTCTCGGAGCATTTTGCACGGAACTTTTGCCCGCATAAAAATAGCAGTAGGCAGAGAACATCAACAAGATAACGATCGCAGGTCCAATCCCGGCGATAAACAGTTCAGCAACCGAGGTGCCCGATACCACGCCATAAATGATCATGCCGATACTGGGTGGGATCAGAAGCGCCAAATCCGATGCGTTAATAATCAAAGCCAGAGCAAAACTGTCTTTGTAACCATACTCCAACATT
>ERZ1673961.534-NODE-534-length-14593-cov-18.266405_pt1 | contig 14593 bp, 19 predicted proteins | sample MGYA00580189_ERZ1673961 | MGnify/ENA primary metagenome ERZ1673961 (study PRJEB41334, sample SAMN05608105) | rock metagenome | biome: terrestrial subsurface; feature: shale formation; material: shale | place: USA: Pennsylvania ... | reverse complement strand
ATTAGCCACTAGGCAATGATGGGCTGGCGGTGTTCACTCACCGCCACGTTTAACTGGAGAAACATATGGCTAGCAAGATTGTTCCTGTAGTCGGCAATGATTGGACAGAGCTAAGCGCAAAGGAAAAAGGCTGCTTTGAAAACCAAACCAGCTCGACTTTGCTCTATTGGGTTGCAGAGACTAAGCCGGACGCCTCGTTTAAGGAAGGACATAACCTGAGACAACTGAAATCCGTTGGTTTCCAAGTTAACACCTCTGAATTGATGAAGGTTTGGGGTCGAACCCTATCTTCTGGCGGTGATGTCGTGGTTACGGAGTACTGATTATGTTTGGTGAATGTCGTCCGTTTGTGGTCCCTAAAGTGTTATTGCGTGCAAGCTTTGTTACACAAGATGCAAATGACTTGAAGCAGACCTTAACAGCGGATTACGCGCCTCAAACGATTCAGTTTAATCAAATTCCCTTAAGTGATTTAGCGGTCACCCTTGACTTGTTGACAGGTGAAGTAACTTTCAATCAGGACTTTTCTGGCATGGCGACGCTAAGTGTAAGTGCTTGGCGAGAGCAAACTGGAACGTCGATTATTGATTGGGGGATCTTTGTCGAAGTCTATGACGATGCCACAGAGGCTTGGGTTCCGTACGAAGGTTCATTGCGACCTATCACTTTAAATACGCAAACCACCAGTGAAAAACGAACCATCGATTACACCATCTCGGTTGATGTAAAAGCTGGCAGTAAGTTTCGCTGGCGTCACTATACATCCGATTCGTCTAAACAAGTCTCCATTATTTCATTTGCTGCTGCGAATGGTTTGCCATCGTCGGCAGGTGCCATCTTCAGTTTGTGGGGCGTTAAGCCCTAATTAAACCTTGTTTAAAAGGAGTTCACCGTGAGTGAAGCATCTAAAACTACTGCAAAAAAAACTAGCTCCGCAAAGTCCACCGCTAAGACTGATTCAAAAACAGTGGGAGCAAGTACCGCACCAGAACCAACGCAAACCAAACAGGACGCGTTAACGGAAGAAGACAAAGCGAAGCAAGAAGCAGAAGCTAAGGCGAAAGCTGAAGCCAATGAAAAAGCCAAGCAAGTCTCTTCAGAGTCGAAAGCTGATAATGCAGCAAAAACACCAGAAGGAAATGGCAATGAAAAAGGTGAAGCTCAAACTTCAACGGATAGTGCTGGCGATGACGCTGTCGCTGGTGTTGATAGTCTCGGTATTCTCGGCGCTCTTAAAGTTCGCTCTAAATCAAATCAAGGTTTTTGGCGCTCAGGTGTTCAGTTCCAGCGTCAGAAAGAAACGATCTTGCTTGTGGTTGACGAAGAACCGAAAGACCAGCCTGAGATTGTGGCTCAGGAAGATATCGAATCTGAGCTTATTTTGTTCATGTCTAAAGAAAAGGCAGAGCGCGTCCATCGAGAGCCCAACCTTGACGTTGAGACTGTCGAATTGTCGGATGTGATCGACATCGAACAACTATAACCGATAGCGAGTAATACGATGGCAATCTACGCAACCAAGCAAGACCTACTAGACCGTGACTCACAGATGTTGTGGAACTTCGCGGTAGACCGTGACACCAACACACTTAACGACACATGGATTAACCAAGCTCTAGACCAGGCGGATGAAGAAATTGATTCGTTTCTTGGCCGTCGTTATGTGCTGCCTTTGCCAACGGTGCCGGGTATCTTGAACAAGATTGCCATCATCATTGCTTTCTATTGGCTTGCTGACCGAGATCAGCAAGCAACTAACCTTCTCGAAGAGCGCTACAAGATGCAGCTTGAAACGTTGCGTGAAATTTCCAACGGTAAGCGAGAGCTTGGCTTGCCAACGATTGAAGCACCGCAGGAAAGCAGTGTCGGTAAGGTCGAGTTGGTTCAAGACAACGAACGTCAGTTCACACGCAAAAGCCTGAAAGGAGTGCTTTGATGGCTCAAGCGGTTCACGTCACTGGCTTAGAAGAGCTTCAGCGCTATGAAGAGCTGATAGCGACGTTAGGCGACCCAAAGCACAAAGCGGAGCTTTTGGACGAACTTGGGTCTTTGGTTACGACCCAGACTCAGACAAGAATAAGAGATGAGAAAGCTGCACCAGATGGTACTCCTTGGCCTCAGTGGTCTCCAGAGTACAAGAAAACTAGGCATGGAAATCAAGATTTACTTGATTCTGGAGGTGGCCTACTTACCTCTTTCCTTTGGAACGTGGGAAAAAACCAAGTTCGAATTGGTTCGACGGAGCCTTATTCTGCTGTACATCAAGACGGTTTTTCTGGTGCGGTTCAAGTGGCTGCGCATACTCGCCTTGTCACACAAGCTTTTGGTAAAGCACTGGCTTCACCTGCTCGAGTGTCGGTGAATGCATTTACACGTCAAATGAATATTCCACAGCGTGAGTTCTTAGGTCTGAGTCGAGACAATCAAGAGGAAATCTACCAAGTTATTGGTAAGTTTTGGCAAGAGGTATTGGTATGAGCCGCCCCGATTTTAATACTACTGGTTCAACCGTTTGGGCCTGCGAAGAGATTGTTCAATACCTTAAGCCTGTGCTTGAGGGCCAAGAAAACGAGCTCGATAAAGTTGCAGCAGTTGAGCGACATATTGGTCGGTTCGATAAGGCGGAAGACATCAAACGATGGATGGGACGCCGTGGGGGTGGCGTTCGTGTTGCTGCTTTACGAGTGACTGAGTACGACACTATTGGTGGTCGCTTGATCGGCAACGTTAATTTTGTTGCCTACGTATTTACAACAGACCAGTGGGGTTACACCAAAGACACACGAGCAGAAGTGATTACTGGTCGATTAGTTCGTTCAATCATGGACCGAAGCGCATTGCCAACGGCTTACTCCCAGGTTGCAAATGTTCGTGCTGATAACTTGTACAACGGACAGATTGATGAGCTTGGTATTGCTATTTGGTCTGTCACTTGGTCACAGCAATGGTATCTCGATGAAGAGATTGATTTAGGTTCATTGGATGACTTCATTACCTTTGGCTTAAGGGGTGAAATTTCAGACGATGAGGCAGTGCCAGCAATTGAAGGTGAAGTAAAACTTCCCCAGTAACTAAGGACTTTTTATGTCTTCCAATACAAACATCATTTTCTTAATTCCGGCTAAAGAGCTCGTGCCAGTACGCAAGCCAGATGGTGGCTATCTCTCTTTCGACGGAGAAGAAGTCGCGCGTTCTTCTTATTGGGTTCGCCGAATCAATGATGGTGATGTGCTTGCCGATGCTAAGGCAAAGAAGCACAAAACAAAACTCGCAGCGGCTGCAAAGAAAGCAAAAGCTGATTCTGAAACGAAAGGAGAATAAGCATGGCTCTGGGCTCAATTCCTAATGATATCCGTGTGCCATTGGTTTATATCGAAATCGATAACAGCCAAGCGCTAACTGGTACGCCAGCACTTGCACAAAAGGTGCTGGTGATTGGTCAACAGCTGTCGGGTGGAAGTGCAACGCCGCTAACGCTCAACCGCATTACAACAAGCGAAAGCCAAATCGATGACCTTTACGGTAAAGGCGCGATGCTTTCCCGTACGTTGAAGCAATTCCGCAAGGACAACCAGTTTACGGATGTCTATTCACTTGGTGTTGCAGATTTAGCGGCAACCGCAGCAAAAGGTGAAATTGCTGTCACTACCTCTACCGTAAAAGCAGGAGTGATCTACTTGTTGATTGCAGGCGAAAGCGTGCAAGTCACCGTCAAAGATACGGACGATGCTGATTCAATTGCGACGGCCATCGTTGCGGCTGTCACCGAAAACACCGACCTGCCAGTGACGGCAGCGTTAAAAGCGGCTTCAACAAACATCGTGGAGTTCACTTGTAAATGGACGGGTATTACGGGTGACGATATCGATATCCGTTACAACTACTACGACGGAGAAGTATTACCAGGCGGTGTGACATTAGCCATCACTGAAATGACTGGCGGTGCAGGCACACCAGATATGAGCGAAGTGATCTCTGCAATCCCGAACGAGTGGTACAACCATATCGTGATGCCATTTAACGACACTCAGTCTATGAATGCACTGCGTGACGAGTTGGCCAGCCGTTGGGGCCCGCTAAAAATGATTGAAGGTATTGCGTACACCGCTTTTCGTGGCACGTTCGCAGAAACGGGGGCCTTTGGTCAGGGTCGCAATGACTTCCTATTTACTTGTATGGGCACGAACCATGCGCCGCAATCACCTTGGGAGTGGGCGGCTTCTTATGCAGGTCAAGCCTCTTATTCGCTTGGTATTGACCCAGCTCGCCCACTGCAAACGTTAGTGATGAAAGGTATCTTGCCACCGGCTAAAAATACCCAGTGGGATATGACCGAGCGCAACCTGCTTCTCCATGATGGCATTGCTACTTACATGGTTACGCCAGGTAACGAAGTCGCGATTGAGCGTGAAGTGTCTATGTACCGTGAGAATAGCTTTGGCGACCCAGACCCAAGTTACCTAGATATCACTACCCCAGCAACGCTAGGCTATTTGCGTTACTCATTGCGTACGATGGTAACTAACCGATTCCCTCGTCATAAGCTGGCGAATGATGATGTTCTTGATCGCCTTGACCCAGCTCAGCCCGTCGTGACACCAAAGATTATGCGCAATGCGGTTCTTGAGCTTGCCAATAATGATTGGGTGCCAAGTGGCCTAATGGAAGACTTCGAAGGGTTCAAAGAAACATTGGAAGTTTATCGTGATACCAGTGACCAGAACCGTCTGAACTGTGTATTCAAGCCTGACATCGTGAATCAGTTCCGCATCTTCGCGGCTCTGATGCAGTTCAAACTTTAATGGGGAGTTAACGTCATGGGACGCATTCTTGGTGAAGTTGTTATTCGTGCGAATAGCAAACAATTAAAAACAAAAAAAGGTTCAACCCTTAACCCTGGTGGTTATACAAGAACTAAGCATACAGGCCCTGGTCGTGTATGGGGGGAATCAAAAGAATATACGCCGCCAACGATTCAGGTTGTCATTGCTGCTGATGAAGATGTGAGTGTGGTTGAGATTAACAAGATCGAAAACGCCACGCTCACTTGGGAAGGTGACAACGGTGTTGATTATATGATGACAGGGTCATCACCATCTGAACCATTTACGCTTTCTGATTCTGGAGAGATAACAGGTACATTTGGTGGTAATGAAGTGGTGGAAGTTTGATGGCTGTCTTAACGTTTGAATTGCAAGACGGTTTCAAAGTGGGTGAAAGCACCCACTTTGAGGTTGGTCTTCGAGAGTTGGAGCCTACGGACATTTTTGATGCACAAATGGCATCGGAAAAAGTTGGGCTAATTGATGGTCGTCCGTATGCTTATGTTAGTAATACTCAAATGGGAATGGAATTACTCTGCCGCCAAGTGGAATACATCGGTAATGTTCAAGGGCCGTTCACTTTTAAAGAGCTGATGAAATTGTCCGCTCCCGACTTTGGAAAGTTGCAAGAGCAAGCCAAGATTCTTGATGATGCAATGCTTCCAGAAGAAACAATGGAGGCTTTGGAAGAACGGGGGCGAGATTAAATCGCTGTCGGCTCCGCTTAGGGTCTTGCTCTTTAATCTAGGAGCAAGATTTCCGGTCAGCGATTTAAAAAAGATGCCTATTCGCAATCTATTTGAGTTTTTGGCGTGCCTACAAGAGGATTCAAATAATGGCTAAACAACTCGTTACCGATATTGTACTTAACCTATCAGGCAACCTCGCCGCTAAAGCGCGTCAATATTCCTCTCAAGTGTCTACTCTTGGTTCAAAAAGTCAGGCCGCTTTTCAAATGATGGATAGCTCAGCCCGTGCCGCAAGTCAGGGCATTGATACATTTGGAAACCGTGCCATTTTAGGTGCTGGAGCCGTTGCTATTGCCTTCGAAAGAACTTTTGTAAAAACAGCTGCTGAGTTTGAGCGTTATCAAATCATGCTTAACAAGCTGCAAGGGTCTGAAGAAGGCGGTGCACGAGCAATGCAGTGGATTGAGGATTTTACTCAAAATACTCCCTATGCCGTAAATGAAGTAACACAAGCGTTTGTGAAGCTTAAAGCGTTTGGCCTCGATCCCATGGATGGCACCATGCAAGCCATTGCCGACCAAGCTTCAATGATGGGCGGGACTGCCGAATCAGTGGAAGGTATTGCTCTCGCTCTAGGTCAAGCATGGACGAAAGGTAAGCTGCAAGGTGAAGAGGCCTCACAACTTCTTGAGCGAGGTGTACCAGTTTGGGATTACTTAGTTAAGGCATCTAAGGAACTTGGGCATAACAACGGTCTTGGGCTAACAGCCGCTCAACTGCAAGATATGGCATCGAAAGGTGAACTGGGTCGAGATGTCATCAAACGCTTAATTGAAGAGATGGGTAAAGCGTCTGAAGGTTCAGCGAAGAAGCAAATGGAAACTTGGAGCGGCATGGTTTCCAACATGGGAGATCATTGGTCGATTTTCCAAAAGGATGTCATGGAAAGCGGCGCATTCGACGTGCTTAAAGATGAACTGGGTGGCTTCCTCGCTCAACTCGATGAGATGAAAAAGACGGGTGAGTACGATGAATTTGTTGAAAAAGTTGGCAAAGACCTAGTTAACGGTTTTAGAGCGGCAGCAGAAGCCGCGAGGGAGATAAAAGAGGCAGGTCAAGAAATCATGCCTGTTATTCGTCAGATCACAAATATGACAGCGGCGCTTATTGATGCTGTTGGAGGTTACGGCAATTTGGCAAAAATTCTAGCCTCCGTTTATGCGGTAAACAAAGCGATTCGTATAGGCTCTCCGCTTCTTAAGGCAGGTGGTGCGGCTGGCGGTTTTATTCTTGATAAAGTTCGAGGCGGTAAAGGCGTTGGTGGCGCAGCTGCGGCAGCAAATGCTTTAGGGGCAACTCCCGTTTACGTGGTGAATATGCCAGCGGGTGGATTGGGTATGCCAGATGGGCCAGCAGGAAGTAAACCTGGGAAAACAGTACCAAAAGGCAAATGGTGGACTGGTGCAGCGATAGCGGCCAATAGCGCAATCGACATTGCCAAACCTGCTTTACGCTCAGCTGGTCCTGCGGCAGTGCTAATGGCTTTAGGTAGTGCCAAAGAATATGACCCGAATAATCCTATGTTCAAAGCACCTTCATTTGGCCCAAGCGAAAAACCTAAACCAGTTAAGCCAGAAACTGAAGAAGCAATGAAACGCTTCAATAAAGCGTTTATGCGTCCTGACTCGCCTTGGGCTGTGGCGGGTGGTGCACCAAATGGAACAGTGAATTTGAAGGTTGAAGTTTCAGATGATCGAATTAAGGTCACTCCGACCTCTTCTTCCCCAACTATAAAAGTTGATCCTGATTTAGGAACGAATTAAAGGGGCTGTAAATGGCATTTGAAGAACGTTTAACTGCCTCATTTAGAGGCGTTACATTCCTATTAGACGAAGCAAGCGGTGATTCAGGTCGCCGCGCGATTCCACACGCCTATCCTAAAAAAGAGCTTGGTTACACTGAAGACAATGGCAAGGTTTTAACCAACGAACAGATTAGTGGGCGCACCATTGGTGAAAATTACTTCGAAGATCTTTCCGATATATTAGACGCATTAAACAAGCCTGGTCCAGGTGAGTTCATTCATCCTTGGTTCGGTGTTCGTAAGGTGCAAATAGGGAAAGTAAACCATCGACTGGTCAACAAAGTTGATGGTTTGGCGACCTTTAACTTTGAAGTTTTTGAGGTCGGTGAAAACTTATTTCCAACAGCAAAGAGAGACACCGCGAAGCAAGTTCAAGATGAGTCGGTGAAATCTCAAAATGCTGCAAATGATGCCTTTGAAGACAGCTTTGATACAAATGCTCTTGAGGGTGTCGGCGATATGGTTGATCAATTCTTGGATGATTTGGAAGAGTTCACGCGTGGACTCCCTTCTCTGCCAGAGGAGCTAAGAGAGTGGACAGATAGACTTATCAGAACAAAAGACTCGATAGGCAACTTACTTGCCTACCCTGGTGAGCTGGCAGCTCAAACAATGACGTTACTTGAGGATGTGAAAGGTGTCGTCACTGACCCTATGCGCTCGCTCGATGTCTACGGCAACGTAATCAACCGATGGCAAGGTTCTCGTGCTGAACTCGCGGTTACTGGTGGGCTAACTCGAAACATTGAAAGCGCAGATGGTTTCGCTAGCTCCGTATCTAAAGTTTCTAATCCTGCAAAGGAAAAGGCGATTTTAGCGAATGCTGATTCTTTCAAGCGTTTAGTTCTCAATTCTTCGGTAGCTGCTAAAGCATCCGCGATGGGCAACGCTGATATTAGTTTTGATCTAACGGACTCAGTAGAAACCGTTGAGAGTCTATCCGGTGCTGAAAGAAAGCGGCTATTAACGGGGCCACAATTAAAGCAAATAGGTTATGAGGTCGCTAATCAGTTGGCCGAACGAGCCGCAGAAGCGGTAGAAATCGGTGATTCGTCTGTTTGGCGTCAGTTCAGAGTGCTGCGTCAGGCGGTGCTTTCTGATACCAGAGAGCGCGCCGAATTACTTCCACAAGTCACGATTTATACTCCGGTAAATACCGTCCCTGTTTCTCTAGTTGCTTGGCAAAAGAATGGCGACACTGAAACACGCGAGAGTATTGTTAAGCGTAACGGTCTGTCAAATCCTGCCTTTATTTTGCCTTCAGATTCAATCGAGGTGATAAATGGCTGAGGAAATTATTCTAAAAGCTGGCGGTCAGGTTTACGGTGGCTGGACTAAAATCAGCATCACGCGCTCTCTTGAAGCGATGTCAGGCTCTTTCGATTTGGAGCTTACTTGGAAATGGTTAGGTTCTAACGAAAAATATAAGGCGTTTGTTGATCCAATCAAGCAAGGCCAAGCTTGCATCATTGAAATTGGTGGTGAGCGCGTCATTACTGGTTATATCGATGATTGGGTTCCAAGTTACGATGATACCCAAGTTATCATATCGGTCTCAGGTCGAGATAAAACGGCGGACTTGGTGGACTGCTCTATTGATATGGCGTCGGGTCAATTTAATAACCAAACACTGGCACAAATCGCAAATACGGTTTGTAAGCCTTTTGGTATTAAAGTGATCGTTAATGCCGATGTCGGGGAAGTGTTTCAACGCATTCAAATCGAGCAAGGCGAAACGCCTCATGAACTACTTTCTCGTTTGGCTCGTCAACGCGGCGTTCTTCTTACCAGCGACACGTTTGGTAATCTGGTGATAACACGCCGGAGCAAAGAGCAAGCTGGTGTGTCTATTATCCTTGGCGAAAACGTAAAAGCGGCGCGTGGACGTTTTAGTTACCGTCAGCGTTTTAGTAATTTTAAGATCAAGTCTGTCGGTGCTGCATTTGGCTTTAACGACGCTGCGGATTCTGTAACGGTGGGCGGAATTGAAGCGAATGTAAGAGACAGCGAAATTAAGCGCTATCGTCCTACGATTATCGTCAATGAGGAAATCACAACAGCGGACGGTGCAGCGAAGCGTGGTCAGTGGGAAAGGCAAAGAAGCTTAGCTAAATCTAATGCAGCTGAATATACGGTGACAGGTTGGCGCATTCCTCAAACTGGTAAGCTTTGGAACTTTAATACCCTAGTTCCGGTTGTCGATGAAATCATTGGCATTAATAAAGAGCTTCTTATTTCCTCTGTGATGTTCAGTGAAGACGATTCAGGGCGCTTGGCTGTAATCAGCGTAGTCGAACCTGAGTCTTTCGATATCCCTGCACAAGTAGCAAAAGATACTGCTTTGAAGTACAGCTGGAAGACGGAGGAATCTAACTAGATGGATATTTATCGTTATGTTGAAAAGGCTTTAAACCCTATTCGCCGCCGTTTAGTTGGTATGCTAAGTCGTGCACTAGTAACAGGAATTGTTGAGGATTTGCAGCGCCAGAACTTGCAGGTAAAAATCCATGCGGATGAGTCTGGTGACAATATAGAACGCTTTCAAAACTACGGCATAAGCTCATACCCTCCTGTTGGCTCAGAAGCCATTCTGGCGGCGCTTGGCGGTAGTCTGGGGAATATGGTTGCCATCGCAGTTGAAGATAAGAAGGTTCGACCACAAGGTGAAATACATGATGTTTTCCTCTATCATTTGGAGGGCCACAAAGTACGCCTTACTAAAGATGGCAAGATAATCGTTACAGCAACCGACGTTATTTTTGAAGCCGCCAACTCCCTCACTATTATTTCCCCTGAAACATTGATTCAAGGTCCTTTGCATGTGACAGGTGGAATCTCAACAGATCTAGGTATTTTTGCCACTGGTGGTATTACTTCTTCCGGTGTTGTTAGCGGCTCAGACTTGAGCGCTGGCGGGTTCAGTTATCTAGGCCACTTCCACAAGGATGCAGAGAATAGGAATACATCAGCACCAGTGGGTTAAGTATGAGCGCAAGCATCGTGTTCGACATGATGAAAAACACCGGATTGATTATCGAGGGCGGAAGTGTCGATGACACAATTTCTGCCCTCGTTTTGATCTCCCTATTCACAGATGCTCGTGCAGAAGAATCTGATACGCTCCCAGACCAGTCCGGTGACTTACGCGGTTGGCCTGGTGATACCTTTTACGATGCACCTTGGGGCTCGAAGCTATGGCTGTTATATCGTGAAAAACTGACCACTGACGTTCGTAACCGCGCGGTTAAGTACGCCGAAGATGCGCTTTCTTGGATGCTTCAAGACCAAGGAGAAGGCCCTCTTGCATCGAGCGTAACGGTAACCGGTTCTATTCCTCGTTTCCAAACTCTTGCCTTGAATATCGAAATTACTAAACCTGATGGTGAATCCGTTTCGCTGTCGGTTTCTAAGTTATGGGAGGCGCAACGTGCCGTTTAACGTTCCTACACTTCGACAGCTGATTGAAGGCGGTTTAATAGACATTGAAGCCTCTTTAGATACGGTGCTGCCTAAGTTTGGTATTGAGCAAGCGCTTAACTCTGCGGTCAGTGGCAGCATTCGAGATCTTTATGACTATCAGACTTGGATTGTTCGCCAAATAATTCCGTCTACAGAATCAGAAGACCAAACCATCATTGACACCGCTCGCTATGAAGGCGTGATCCAAAAGTTGGCGTCAAATGCTTCTGGTCCTGTTTCCTTTTCTGGTAGTTCTCCTATTCCCGTTGACACAGTTATGACGCATTCAGATGGCCGCTTGTATCGAGTGACGCTATCTAATGCGCCATCAGGCGGGAGCGTAACAGTTGAGGTGGAAGCTGAAGAAGCTGGCGCAGCCGGAAACCTAGCGCAAGGTGAAACACTGACACTTGTGTCTACAGTGCCAGGAGTGCAGCCAAATGGCATTAGTGACGGCATTACAGGTGGTGCTGATGTTGAGTCTGTATCGTCAGTTTTAGAAAGATTGTTGTTTCGAAAGCGTAATCCACCAATGGGCGGTGCCGTTCATGATTATGTGGCATGGTGTCGTGAAGTGCCTGGTGTTGCGAGAGCATGGGCAGAAGACTCATACCAAGGCCCTGCAACAGTAGGCTACGCATTTGTATTCGATGACAGAATCGATATTTTGCCAACCTATCAAGATCAAGTGGCGATGACGGATTACATCTATCGCCATAGCGATCCAGCTACGGGAGCTGATGTTGGTAGACCCGGTGGAATTGAAGCTGTTTATATTCCACTACAGCTAAAAACGACAGACCTTGTGATTAACATTTCACCAGATACCACAGAGCTACGGCAAAGCGTAACAACTAGTATCGAAGGCTATATCAGAACACTAGGACCAGGCTCAACGCTTTTATTGAGTTCAATTCGAACAGCTATTGGCGCAACGACAGGAATTAATGATTACACGTTAGATCTTGATACGGACGTCACAGCTCTAGAAAACGAACTACATGCATTAGGAGTGATTACATGGGGCACGCCGTAGAGCAATGGACTAATTCAATTATGTCACAAATGCCGCGAGGCATTTTGTGGCAAAGAGAAACGTCATTAGACCTATATAAATACGCGCAAGGTTATGCGCCTCGGTTGGAACAGGCAGAGGTTAGTGCGGAAAGTCTGCTTTATGAATGCGCCCTGAAACCACGTTTGAGATCTTGCCTGAATGGGAAGAATATCTAGGCCTTCCAGAGTGTTCGGCAAGCCCTAACTCTAACGTCGAATATCGTCGCTTTGCTGTCGTAGAGAAGTACCACCGAAAAGGTGGGTTGCAGGCTTGGAACATCCAAAAGCTGGCAGAAGATTTAGGTTTTACTGTCGAGGTAGAAGAGGTATTCCCACATCACTGCCTACGCTCTTGCATTTACCCTCTGTGGGAACAGAAATACCGATACATTTTGCGCATCACCGTTTTTGGTATTCCTGGCGCACACATGACTTGTCTTGATGATGTTTTAACGCCGCTCCTAACGAGTGATGCAGGCGTTCTTGAATGTACTCTTAACCGTTACAAGCTTGCTGGCATGTATTACGAGTACTACTACGTAAATGAATAGTAAAAGCGCTTAGAAAGGCGTTTAAATCGTTTTTGAATTGGGAGATTCGCAATGCATCCTTTACAAAATGGCTCTCAAGTAACTGAGCGTCCTGCTAATAAGCCTACCTCTGGGTTTCCTGGTTACTTTACTGAGTCGGGTGATAATAATGTGCCTAGTTATCCTGGTCAGGATTGGTTTAATGATGTTATTGATGAGTTCCTTAATCTTTTAGAGTCATCTAACGTTAGTTTTGACCCAAATAGCACTTTAAATTTATCAAAGGCTATTGCGTTTTCAGGAACTTCTTCATTTGATTACATATCATCTGTGGACGGAAATGTATACGAGGGACAGGTTATTTCTGTTGAGGACTATGCACCTGGCCACCTTTCTGGTCGACTTTACTTTAAAGTTGTTTCTGAAGGTACAGGCGTTGCTGATGGCGGTAGATATATAGACCTTCCATTGTCAGGGCTTCAATTGAAACAGAATTTATCAAAACCTTACAACATTAAAGCATGGGGAGCTAAAGGGGCTTATCACGATGATACTGCCTCAATAAATGCCGCTTTCAACTCGGGTTTAACGCCAATGATTGTTCCTGATGAACGTTTTGGTATTTCCTCAACGTTAACCGTTACCCCTGATAACGTGTATATCTTTGGAACTGGTGACTGTATGATAAAACCCCTGAACACCATGTCCACTATGTTATCGCTTGAAGGGGAAAATCAGGCCGTAATTGGATTGGGGCTAGATGGTGATCTTAAATCACCGATTGGAATCAACGTCACCAAAGATGGATTTTCGGTTTGCAAAAACCGCATTAAAAACCTTTACGGAACAACAGGTGGATGCCTAGGTGTTTCTGTCTCAGCTCTAGGTAAAGGTAACGTTGAAAACAACATAATTGACAACTTGGATGCAATTAATGATTCATCCCTAGGTAATGCTGTAGGTGCGGTAAGAGCCATTTCTATTTTTGCAACTGAATCTTCAAGAACCGGGCGAGTAATTGTTTCCGGAAATCAAATTTCAAACATTCTTGGGGAAGAAGGTGATGCAATTCATGTTGCGACAACTTCTCCAATTCCCTATGGCGACGGTTTGGCAGATATTTATGGTAATGTCATCCAAAGATGCACACGAAGAGCAATTAAAGTTCAATCCGGCAACTGCAACGTTTATCGCAATGTCTACACCCATGATTTAAGCGAGTCTGAAAGCCCAAACTTTGCAGCAGCTGTTGAGATCATTGGGTCCGAATATGTTGCGGTCTACAATAATGATTTAGATGGGATTTCTGGATATGCTGTATCAGTTATCGGCTCCGGACATAAGCTTAAAGGTATATCTGTTTATAATAACGGTCTAACCGCGGGTTATTCGCGACTTGGAGACCCTGATTGGCCTAAAGGCACGCAGATTGCCTGTAGAATGGAAGACACAACTGGTGCCAATGTTTCGTTTAATGAAATTACAGGGGGTGTAGCAGGGATTGAATGGGTTAAATCAGATGATTTCACTTGTTTCGGCAATAAGGACGCCGGGCTTACTCAGTCCTCAGAGTTTTTTGTTCTGGTTCAGCAGAGTTGTTTAAATTATAGAATTGGCAGTAATTCTGGTTTCTCCTTAGATTTTGTCCGCGAAAAATTTATATATTGCTCCGGTGCAAGTCCAGTGATTTTTGATAATCATGCTAGATATAACAGATCAATTGCTTATAACTGCGTTCAACTGACGTCTACAGCCTATGGTCCTTATGTACATAATTGTACATCTGAATGCGATTTAGCCCCGACCTTGAACGCTGCGCCGACTTTCCAATTTCCAAATTTCGGCTCAATTGCTAATTTAGGTAATGGTGGCTCCGGTTGGCACAGGATTACTTTTGGTTCATCTGCGCCATTAGTTCTTCGTTGGGACCGTGGAGATATTGTTTATAACTCCCAACCCTCCGTTGGTCAACCTAAGGGATGGCAGTGTACCGCATCTGGCACGCCAGGGACTTGGGTTTCAATGGGTAACCTGTAAGCAATTTGACTAGTATATTGAACACAAATCTATATGCTCAATATACTAGTCTTCGCTGCTCATTTCTCGCGGCTCGCTACACCTTGCTCATATTCTCTTCATTACTTTCTGCTTTTTCACAAGCGTACCCTCATC
>ERZ1673961.533-NODE-533-length-14615-cov-6.153091_pt1 | contig 14615 bp, 15 predicted proteins | sample MGYA00580189_ERZ1673961 | MGnify/ENA primary metagenome ERZ1673961 (study PRJEB41334, sample SAMN05608105) | rock metagenome | biome: terrestrial subsurface; feature: shale formation; material: shale | place: USA: Pennsylvania ... | reverse complement strand
TCACCGGGCTTATGATGAATTAACCATTCAAAACTAAATGGAAAGGGTACTAGAAATCTGTGTTTCTGCCTATGACTTTGAAGGCGCATTGTTGGTGGCGAAAGAATTTCGCGAGTTTCTGCTTGAGCGGATAAAAGAGACCACATGATACCTGCAGTGATGTCCTCGCGTATCAGTAACTTCCATCTGCACTTGATCTGTGAACGTCTGGAATCGGGTCAGAATTGGTCGGGTTATCGTGGTTATCGGGATGAAGAGATGCAGAAATGGCCGCTGAAGAAGCGGATGCCATTTTGCCGAGTGATTTGATTGAAGTGGCGTTTACCAACAGTGACAAATCGGTACACATTGCACCGGGCGAAACGGCGCACGCTGCCGCGGCCAGAGCCGGGCTGACCATTCCTAAAGCGTGTGGCATGGGGATTTGTGGTACTTGCAAAGTCAATAAAGTCAGCGGCAACGTGGAGATGCTGCACAACGGCGGCATTACCTATGAAGACGTGGCGGAGGGTTATATCCTTTCCTGCTGTAGTATTCCAACCGACAACGTGATTGTTGAATACGGAGCTAGCGGCCATTGATTCCACCCGGTTATTGAACGATGACCGGGTGTTTCATTAATGGAATGTTAGTTTAATCTTATGGTTAGTGGTGCATATAATGCATGAACAGCCTGTAAAGGACGTTAATGTGCGGGCATCAGCTGTGAATAGACGTCAAAAATAAACCTTTGATAAAATATGGTTTTCTTGACCGAACGCAAAGTGAGGAGTAGTTTGCTGCCAACTGTGTTTTAACACAGCTCCCACTTTACACGTTAAGCCATTGCTCTGGGTATCAACAACGTTGCCACTTGCCATGCTTATCGTGAAAGTCAGTCAGCCAATAATAAGAATCATGTTAGAAGAAACCGCCACTACGACCACTCAGAGTGCTCAATCTGAGGGGGTGGGTCACGTTTATCGTCAGCGTTTCGATTGCGAAATGGGGCTGACGCTTGAACACGATCCTCTCGCCATCGAAGAACCATTGCAGATCAGTGTGCAATGGCAAGACACCGCGACTCAAATTCTTCATACGCAAGAATGGAGCATGACGATGCGCACGCCCGGAGATGATGTGCATTTGATTCGAGGCTTGTTGTTGTCACAACAAATCGTGGATTCACTGGATCAGATACTCAACATCGAAATGGCCGATGAGGAAGCGTGTAATGCCGACAACCATTGGCTCGTCACGCTGAATCATCAACAAGCCATGCGCATTCAAGGTCAGGAACGCCGCTATGTGAGTCAGTCCAGCTGCGGAATTTGCGGACTAACCTCGATTAAGGCATTGGCGCTGCATCGGGAAATTCGCGTAGATAGTGAAACGGATTGGCTAACTTCAGACACAGTGATGCACCTGCCTGCTATGCTTGCTTCGCGTCAGCCTCTGTTTGCCGAAACCGGGGCTGTGCATGGCGCAGGTTACTTTGCGGGCGGAGAGTTTATTGTGGCGGCGGAAGATGTGGGGCGCCACAACGCCGTCGATAAGCTGATTGGGAGAGTAGTCAGTGAACAACGCTGGCATCCACAAGGGGTATTGATCCTCAGCGGACGTGTCAGCTTTGAACTTATGCAAAAGGCGGCGATCGCGCATATTCCGGTGGTCGTTGCTGTTGGCGCACCATCAAAACTGGCGGTTGATATGGCGCGCCAGTTTGACATTACGCTTATCGGTTTTACCAAACGTCAGCAGTTCAATATTTACCACGGTCGTTCGCGTTTGCAGTCAGTGAGAAAGTGAGAAGAATAAAATGAGTATTAAAGAATATACCGGGTCAGCGGGTGGCTGGGGCGCACTGAAAAGCACCGCGCATCATCTGTTCAAAAGTAATAACGTTGCCAAAAACATTTCAAACCTATTGAGAACCAACCAGGATCACGGTTTTGACTGTCCGGGCTGTGCCTGGGGTGAAAAACATGTCCCGGGACGCTTCCGTTTCTGCGAAAACGGCGCAAAAGCGGTGAACTGGGAAGCGACAGCCCGTCGCGTTGGTGGTGAGTTTTTCCAACAGTATTCGGTCAGTTGGCTGAACAAGCAAAGCGACTATTTTCTCGAATACCAGGGCCGTTTAGCCGAGCCCGTACGCTATAACGCAGAGACGGACCATTACGAGCCGATCAGCTGGGATGACGCCTTTGCACTGATTGCCAGACACTTGAACCAACTGGACAATCCGAATCAGGCTGAATTTTACACCTCCGGCCGAGCCAGTAACGAAGCGGCATTTCTCTATCAGTTGTTTGCCCGCCGTTTTGGTACCAATAACTTTCCAGATTGCTCCAATATGTGTCACGAAGCCACCAGTGTTGCGCTATCACGCACAATCGGGATTGGTAAAGGCACCGTGACGATTGACGATTTTGAAGAAGCTGATGCAATTTTCCTGTTTGGTCAGAACCCGGGCACCAACCACCCACGTATGCTGGAAACCTTGGCGTCGGCTTACAAACGTGGCGCGCGCGTGGTGGCGTTCAACAACCTGAAAGAGCGTGGATTGGAACGCTTTACCAACCCGCAGAACCCATTTGAAATGCTCAGTAATGGTTCAACGCCAACCACCAGTGACTATTTTATGCCCAAACTTGGTGGTGACATGGCGGCGGTGCGTGGTCTGGTCAAAATTCTGCTGGGTCGTCACGAAGAAGCTCAAGCGTGCGGCGAATCAGTGTTTGATTTGGCGTTTATCGAACAACACACCGAAGGACTGGATGCGTATCTGGAGTTAGTGCGTGTAACGCCTTGGGAACACATCGAACAACAATCGGGCCTCAGCCAGGCTGAACTGACGCAAGCGGCGGATATTTATCAAAACGCCAATCGCGTTATCGTCACTTGGGCGATGGGCGTGACGCAGCATAAACACTCGGTAGCAACGATTCAGGAACTGGTGAACTTACAGCTACTGTTTGGTCAGGTGGGTAAAGACGGTGCCGGATTGTGTCCTGTGCGTGGTCACTCCAACGTGCAGGGTGACCGCACGGTGGGTATCAATGAAAAACCGCCTGCCGCGCTGCTGGAAAATATTGAGAAAGCACTTGGCTTTATTCCTCCAAAAGAACACGGACACAACGTCGTCAATGCACTGCAGGCAATGAGTCGCGGTGAAAGCAAAGTGTTTATCGGCCTGGGTGGCAACTTGGTTGCTGCCGCGCCGGATACTGAGCTGGTGGCTAAAGCGATGCGCAATTGCGAGCTCACCGTAAACATCGCAACCAAGCTAAACCGCAGTCATGTGAATCCGGGTAAAGATTCGCTGATCCTCCCGTGTTTGGGTCGTACTGATATCGATATGCAAGCGTCGGGACCACAGAAAGTGACTGTGGAAGATTCATTTTCCATGGTGCACGCATCATCAGGCCGCGTCGACATGACCGGTGAACAGATGCGCTCGGAACCAGCCATCATTGCCGGCATGGCAAAAGCAACACTGGGCGAAAACAACCCGGTTAACTGGCAGTCGATGGCAGATAACTACGACAACATTCGCGATTTGATTGAAAAGATCATTCCGGGATTCACGAACTTTAACCACCGAATTGAAGGCCCGGGAGGCTTTTACTTAGGTAACTCAGCGCGTGATTTGAACTGGAAAACGGCGAGCGGCAAAGCACAGATCAGCTGCAACGCACTGCCTCAGTCAATCATTCCGGTAGAAACGGAGCAGATGACCAAAAAGCCAGTATTTGTGCTACAAACCATGCGTTCTCACGACCAGTACAACACCACGGTTTACGGTTTTGATGATCGCTATCGTGGCGTATTTGGTGAACGAAACGTGATTTTCATGAACGCCAAAGATATTGATAAACAAGGTCTGCAAGCGGGCGATCTGGTGGACATCGAAACATTGTGGACTGATGATGTGAAGCGTCAGATTATCGGATTTAAAATCGTGGCGTTCGACATTCCTAAAGGCAACGTCGCCGCGTATTTCCCGGAAGCCAACGCGCTGATTCCACTGGGCAGTAAAGGGGATTTGAGCGATACGCCAACGTCGAAGTCGATTGCGGTGGTCATCACCCCGACACAAGTCGCGCCGTTACTGGTAAAAGCCCAATAGTCACCAGGCCCACTGATTCAGTGGGCTTTATTTTAGGTGACAATGTCACAAATAAGTTAAGTTATACATTTCAAAAGGATAGGTGATTTCATGAATCTGTTTGAGACCATACCCGCTGAATTGACTAACGAGCAGTTTACTGACTTGCTGCGTCATCGCCATGTGCGTATAGAGCGTATCTTGTCAAAAGGTCACACATCCCCGGAAAGCGGTTGGTACGATCAGGACGAACATGAATGGGTGTTGGTGCTGCAGGGCTGTGGTACGGTCGAATTTGACAATGGTGAGTCAACAACACTGAATGTGGGAGATTACCTCAATATTCCGGCACACACTCGACATAAAGTAAGCTACACATCGCCCGATCAGGTCACACTCTGGCTGGCGGTATTTTATCAGGACTAGTGGTGTTACATCTGGTGACGCTGTCACTAATTATGAGTCATTGAACGTAATGACGCTCAAAAACTTGAGTGAGTTTAGCGTATGTCATTCTTAAAGTGAGCGACTTTTGCTGTGAACGTGTCGCTATTTTGCACTAAATATCAGATTGACTGAAAAACGTTTCGGCATGGTTTTGTAAGTTGGATATACTACCCACTTCATTTAAAAACCATCATCAGAGCGGAATATAAAAGTGGCACCGTTACCACATCAGAATATCGTTCACCATCATTCATGGTTGACGCTGATTCAAGCTCATTCTACGTCAGTAAAGATCAGACTTATCACAGCAACATATCAGTTGCCTAAAGTCGTTTTGGGCATAATGGCTTTCTTTATGCTGTCTCTTTGTGTGGGGATGCCGCAGGCTCTTGCGCAGTCCAGACTGGTACTGAATGACCAAAGCGCCACAGTGATTCCTCTGAGTGGTAAAGCAGAATACCTGAGTGATACGTCGGCTCAGCTAACCATTCAAGATGTGCTTAGGCGCAGTGATCAGTTCAAAACCACAATGCATACGCAGGAAATGAACTTTGGTTATACCGACAGTGCGATTTGGCTCAAGTTGGATTTGTCGTCCGAATTTACAACCAGTCAGAACTGGGTGTTAGAGTTTCAGTACGCTTATCTGGATGATGTGCGCTTTTATATTGTTTCCGACCAAGGGATTGAAACCTTCTATTCCGGTCGGGATGTGCCAGTCAACCAATGGCCACTTGCCAGTCGTAAACCCGCATTTCCCGTTTCTTTCCAACCGGGAGAACAAGCCACTATCTATATTCGCGGAGCCAGTCATGCCGCTTTGGCGATGAGCGTGAACCTGATGACGCAGCAGGCCTATGCCAAGTCTGATACCCGCACACTGGTGGTGTTGTCTTTGTATTACGGCATGTTGATCGCGCTGGGTAGCTATAACTTGCTGCTGTTTATCGGTTTGCGACAACGTATTTTCCTGCTGTACGCCAGCTTTGTGTTCACCTTCGCTCTCGCGGCTTCCAGCATGAACGGTATTGGTCCGTTGCTGCTGTGGCCGGACGTGACACATGCGTCAGATCGTGTGGTGCCAACTGGCTATAGCATCGCGGCAACCCTTGCATTAATGTTTGCCCGCCGTTTCCTCAATCTCGCGACTTTTGCGCCGCGCTGGGATAAGTTTGTACTTGCGGCGATTGGTGTCTGGGGCGTTTGTGTCGTGGCGACCTGGTTTACCGAGATTCCTCTGGCGTTCAAAATTATGTCGATTCAGGCGGTCCTGACCACGGTGAGTTTACTGTCGGTGGGGATCGCAGCGGTGCGGCTGAAGATCCCGGCCGCCAGAATATTTGTATTGGCTTGGGCTTTGTTGCTGGTGGGCACGTCGCTACTGGCAATCCGTAATGCCGGGTTACTGCCATCAAATTTCTTTACCGTATACAGCATGCAAATTGGTTCGGCAGTTGAGATGTTGCTGCTCTCTTTTGCGTTGGTGGCAAAATTTAACGATCTCAAGCGTCAGAAAGAGAAAGCACAGGCCGATTTGGTCAACACTTTGATCGAACAAGAAAAAGTGCTGGAAACCCGTGTTGCTGCACGTACGGCGGAACTTGAGCAGGCGAAGAGTCAATTGGAAGTGCACGTGACGGTGGACCCTCTGACCGGTATTCTCAATCGCCGTGGTCTCAATAAATATTTCGAGAAACTCAAACTGCAAACTCGTCATGAAGACGATACCGCAGTTGTGGTTCTAATCGACCTTGATGAATTTAAACCCGTCAACGATCTTTACGGCCATGAAGCGGGAGATATGTTGCTGCAAACACTGGCGATGAGAATGAAAAAGCAGCTCAGTGATACTGCAGGTTTAGGTCGCTTGGGTGGGGATGAATTTGTTGTTCTTCTGGCCGGTCAAACGGTGAGTTCTATCGCCGAGCTTGAAGTGCTTGGGGAGACGTTACTGGCCGTGATCTCGGAACCTGTCACCATCAAACCAGGTGTGCTGGTGAATGTACGGGCAAGTATCGGTGTTTCATTATGTCAGGTTGAGAGTCACACACTGTCGACGGCTCTGCGAGCTGCCGATGCAGCGATGTACGACATCAAGCATAATGGAAAAAATGGCGTGGTGGTGGTATCGGAAAGCGACTTTCCTGAATCCGTTACGATGTGAATAAATAAAAGTGGTCGATACAGATGGTCGGCCACTTTTTTATTGGCCGATGGCCATTTTGATTGATGCGCTGCCATCAATAGGGACAATCGCTTCTGGCATGCCCAGGTAATAACCCTGAAACATATCAATATCCAATGCCTGCATTGCACGCAGTTGCGATTCAGTTTCAATACCTTCTACAACCGTCATAGCGTTAGCTTGCCTGGCAACGTTCATCGCATTGAGCAATAGCGCGGTATTACCTTGCATATACTCCGCCAATAAGTGGCGGTCGAACTTGATAATGTCAGGACACAGTAAATCAACGCGGGCCTGATTAGAGGCCTGACAACCAAAATCATCGATTGCAATCCCATGTCCGTGTGTCGACAACTGACGCGTAGCTCGTTGCAACTGAACATCATCATCAGAAGCGAGCTCTACCAGCTCCATGACGACTTGATCATGAGATAAGCCCAGCTCATCTAAACGGTGGGACAATAAACTGTCGCTGATACTTTGATTGACGGCATTCCCACTAAGCGGAAGTACATTGAGAAAGAGTTTTAAGTGGCGGAAGCATGAAATGGAGAAATTACGCAGGTGGAGAATACGGCTCAAATATTCGACATTCAGTTTATCAATCAGGCCATATTGGTCTGAATGAAAGAAAATGTCTGGCCGAATTTGCGTATGGTAATGGGTATGAATGCGTACCAGAGCTTCAACGCCAACCATTCTCTGAGTCCTTGAGAAGATAGGTTGAAAAACGCTACGCAGTGTTAAGCCTTTGTAGTGAGCAATATATTGCCCATCCATATCAAATGTGACGTATTGCTGATACTGCTGTGGGTCAGTGAGAATCATACAATTTTCGATATCCTTGAGTAATCACGGTGCTGACGCGTCCATGCCGTGTTTATTTTGACATGGTCATAATATTGACGAAGAGCCGATCGTGTCAACCAGATAAAACACTTAAATTTGGAGCAGATTAAAGGCTAGTGGATCAAAATGTCTATTTTGATCGTTTTATGATCTAATGTGTGCTGGCTTATGAAATAACACATTAGTTTACATAGAGTTAAATCATGTCGAGCCATATCACATAACGTCATGTTTACGATTTTTTAGCCTTACATCTGTGGCAGGGGGCGAGTGTTGCTGTGTAATCATTAGGTAAGTTGCGGATAAATAGGGACGAAGTTCAAATTTATACATTTCATCGTTCATCAAAAAAATCTTTGTTGCGTATGTAGCGGCTCATCAAATGATAGGAAAATGGCCGTATTAACCATGAAACCAAAGATCTTCCCAACCGAATAAACGTGGGGGTGTTTTCATAGATCTTGCCATTATGAAGCCAGAGCAGTTTTCCTACGTGCCAGTAATAAAGCGGAATCGGCGGTAAGAAGGTCACTATATCCAAATCGCAACACACACGATAAGTGCGGTGAGACAGGCGATAGTGTTTGTGAAATCGATAACCGCCAATCGCTGGTTGGCCAAAAGTCACGACACGTTTTATGCGCTTTGGGTATCGTTGCTCCAGCATATCTGCGAGTACGCAACCAATCGCACCTCCTGATGAGTGTCCGGTGATCGTTATCTGTTTGCCTTGGGCGATCAGTGGCTCGACATAACTTAACAATCGCTCGTAAACCGCAAGACCCAACTTGTCACTGTTGTAACCCGGTAAGCTTTCCTGATGTATCAGATAGTGATAGCCCGCGTGTATCGGATAACTGAGTCCCAGTTCCCTGGTATTACGTTTCCACATACCCAAATTGAGCAACCAGTCGACCAGAGAGTGAGAGCCTTTGATGACGACGATCGCCTCGTCATCGCGTTTGCTCCACAGCACTCGCATCATGATTTTTCCAAAGCGGTTATAAACAATGCGCTGGCCGTTGGGATCAAACCCATAGTTGGTTTGTTTGAACACGCGCGGATAGGCCAAATTACATAAAACTGCATATCGTTCATATTGATAGCGCTTGAGGCTCTTCACATCAGTGTCATATCAGTGGCTTTGGCTGACACTATGCGACATCAAGATGAAGCTTATGTGACGGATGAAAAAAAGCCGTGAAAGTCGGAGACTTCACGGCTCTTTCAGGGATCAGGCCCATTGCAGGACGGCGTATAACTGAATGTATTTCCGTACCAACTGTTGATTTTTGGAGCGTTTCAGCGGATGACCAAACTTAATATAACAGGGGCTGATATTGAAAAAGGTGTCCAAAGCTTGAGTCAGTTGCGATTCGCTTTCATACAGTGTGATGCCTTGTGCGCTGTAATCTTCGATTTCATCGGGAAGTTGTCCGGTCCACCAATGCAGCAGTTCGCGGCTTTTCTGGCTGCGGCTGATCCAGTGATCCGTCAACAACAGCAACAAATCATTGGGTTGAATGGCGTAGCTGTATTCCTGCTTCCATTGGGTAATGTCGCGCATGAGTTTGTCTCGGCATGTTTTGCCTGCGCTGACCATATGATGCGTAAGAACCCAAACTGTCCCGGCATCACTGCTGATTCGGTAATGGTGGGGCTGCTCTGTCTGATACACCGATTCGATGGGGGCGTATTCGCAGCGATGGCCAAATTCTGTCAGCGTACGTGCCAGACGGCGGGCAAAGGCTAAGCCGAGATGATGTTCACTCATTCCCTGATTGTGAATCGTCGGGTAGTGCTTTTCACACAGCTTTAAGCAGTCTGCCTGGAATTCATTGACACTTTGAGTGAGGATGTCCAGTAACAACTCGTTGTTCTCCATTACGAAAGCTAGGTAAGATTATCACAGTTACTGTTTGCCACTAGCGGCAAATGACCACTTCTTGATCTTTTGCACCTTTATTCTCTGTGCTGATGAATAATTGGCTGAAAAATGATCACGCTTATCAACAACGCCGAAGGAAAACTGCCATGAGTGACGTATCTTTTAATCAACAACAGCGTGAGGAACTGGCTTCTGCACTGCAAAAGTTTTGTGCCGATGAGCTCGATATTGAGCTGGAGCAGTTTGATGCCTGGTTCCTGTTAGATTTTGTTACAAATAAGATAGGGCCATTTTACTATAACCGAGGTGTCTCTGATGCCCAATCTGTGGTTGAGCGCAAAATGCTTGATATCGCTGATGAGCTCTATCAAATTGAAAAAGAAAGTGAATTTTAAAAACGCCTTTTTAACCTGCCACTTCAAATTATTCGAACGTCTTCATCAATCCAGTCGTCTATTCGCTGCGTAAATCTTGGTAAATACTCTGTTACGAATATGTAGTAACCGATATGCTTGCCGTTGATTATTGTTGTACTGACTACCAATGAGAGAAATATCATGAGTACAGAAGTCACCCATTACAACCGAACTTCTCAGCTTATCCACTGGCTGTCAGCGGTGGTTGTTGTCGGTATGTTTGCTGCCGGTATCTGGATGGTCGATTTATCGTATTACAGTCAATGGTACCAAACGGCACCACACTGGCATAAATCGGTCGGCATCTTATTAATTGCCCTGACTATATTCCGCATTGTGTGGAAATTAGTGACGTTGTCACCTAGGGTTGAAGGGGCAAGCTGGGAAAAAGCATCAGCAAAATTAGCTCATGGTTTCATCTACTTAGATTTGATTATTCTGTTTGTATCAGGCTATTTGATTTCAACAGAAGATGGCCGCGGAATCGACGTGTTTAACTGGTTTACCGTTCCTGGCGCGGGTGCGCTGTTCGAAGGGCAAGCCGACTTAGCAGGTTTGATCCACGAGTATGCAGCGTGGACATTGATTGCGATGGCGGTACTGCATGCTGCGGCTGCTTTGAAGCACCACTTTATTAACCAAGATAATACGCTACGCAAAATGATAGGAGCATCAAAATGAAAAAGACGTTATTGGCATCGGGCTTAGCATTGGCAATGGTAATGCCATTCGGCGCTAGCGCAGCGGACTATGTGATTGACACAAAAGGTGCACACGCATCGGTAAACTTTAAAGTTAGCCATCTTGGCTACAGTTTTACAATGGGCCGTTTTAATACATTTAGCGGTGAATTCTCTTACGACCCAGCAAACGTTGCTGCATCTAAAGTAAGCGTAACGGTTGATACGACCAGCCTGGATTCAAACCATGCTGAGCGTGATAAGCACATTCGCAGTTCAGACTTCATTGACGCTGCAAAATACTCAACAGCGACCTTTACCAGCACCAAAGTGGTCGATAAAGGTGATGGCAAACTGGAAGTGATGGGCGATCTGACGTTACATGGTCACACCAAGCCAATTACTATTGATGCTGAATTCATCGGTGCAGGTAAAGATCCATGGGGCGGTGAGCGCGCTGGTTTTAGCGGCACAACCCGTCTTGAACTGAAAGATTTTGATATTGCGGTGATGGGCCCGACATCTTACGCGGACATGCAGCTGTACATCGAAGGTGTGAAGAAGTAATTCTTTCGCTCTGACAGAAGAAAGCCCCCGTTGTCTCTAGAGACAACGGGGGCTTTGTCTTACTTAGCCGTCTGACTTGTTAGTGTTGTAAATTAGGCGCGGGCCAGTTCTTGTTCTTCGACGACACTCAGACGCTCGCCGTAAATCGGTCTCAATGCTGCCAGTACATGATTGCGTTCCAACACGCCGACAAACTTACCGTTTTCCAGAACAGGCAGCACATGCGGTTTGCTGACTTTCATACTTTTCGCGCGCTCTTCGAGTGAGAGAGAGTTAAAGCGGGTTGCTATGCCCATGTTAGTGGTTGGGAACAGCTGCTCTTTATCGATACAGAAGAATTCAGCCACATCGACCAGTTTGTCGTTGACGTCGATGGCAATCACGTCGCGTGTCATCAGGTCTACGACTTTTTGTTCGTCTGCCGGAATGTAATCCTGACACCACAAATCAACCATAATGTCGTGTGTGGACAGAATACCCACCAAACGACCTTCAACATCCACCACTGGCGCAGCATTTAAATGGTGTTCAACCAGCGTATCCACAGCCACTGCTGTTGGTTGTTCTACGCTCAGAGTGACAGGTTGAGCATTCATCATGTCTTTAACAGTTAGAGTATTTTTCATCATAGCGTCCTTCAGTGACTTGATATTGGTGGTTTCCGTAATGGTGGCAACACTGGCCACTTTCAGATGAGGGCGGCGGTAGATAGCCCAGTTGGCCAATCCCACCAGAACTGCACCACCAACAATGTTGCCGAGCGTAACGGGAATGAGGTTAGCGGTGATAAATTGTGTAACGTTTAAGTCGGCGTATTGAGCCGGATTCATCCCCACTTGCTGCCAAAAGCTTTCAGGCGCGAAGTAATGGATAACAATACCCAGTGGGACCATGAACATGTTGGCGACACAGTGTTCAAAGCCACTGGAGACAAACATCGCCACGGGCATAATGGTCATGGCTGCTTTGGTCATCGCATTCGCCGAGCTGAAGGTCAACCAGATAGCGAGACAAACGAGCAGGTTACACAGCACACCCAACGCAAAGGCCTGCAACATGGTGTGATGGAGTTTGTGCTGGGCGATGTTCAGTGCATTCAAGCCCCATTGGCCGTGATCGAGCTGGTATAAACCCGCTGCGCTCACTAATGCCAGCAAGAACATCGCACCAATAAAGTTACCCACGTAGACCTTGCCCCAGATGGACAGCATCTTGCCGAAGCTGATCTGTTTATTCGCCCAGGAAATACTGGACAGCACGGAGCTGGTGAAGAGCTCGCCACCACAAATGACAATCAGTATTAAGCCCATGCTGAATGCCAGGCCACCAGCCAAACGGCTCAGACCCCATCCGGCACTTCCACTGCCAGTGGTTACTGTGATGTAAAACAAGAAAGCCAGTCCTATGAATGCACCGGCCATGACAGCAAGGCTGAGTGTCATGCCACTGGTCTTTTTTGCTTTGCTCAATGCGAACTTCTCTGCTTCCGCCATCATTTCGTAGGGCGAAAAATAATTTTGATTTTCAGAGTAGGCTGCAGACATATTCGCTCCCCCAACTGATGTTCATGTATTACCTCCTTATGTAAAACAACACGTTATGTGCTGCGTTGAAATCAGATTAGGGACAGAAGCCCTACAGGTAAAATTGATAATTTTTCTTATCCACATCAATTGTATTGATATAAGAAACTTAACCAGTAAAATGAAACCGCTTGCGCATAGACAAGCTGTTCAATCACAGAACACATAGGAAAAGCAGTGCGATATTCATTGAAACAATTAGCCGTATTTGAAGCGGTCGCTGATTGTGGCAGTGTCAGTGCAGCAGCGGATAAGCTTGCTCTGACACAATCTGCGACTAGCATGTCTTTAGCTCAGTTGGAAAAAATGCTTGGCAGGCCTTTATTTGAAAGGCAGGGCAAGCAGATGGCTTTGACCCATTGGGGAATGTGGCTGCGCCCCAAAGCCAAGAAGCTGCTGCAGGACGCACAGCAAATCGAAATGGGTTTTTATGACCAGCATTTACTCAGTGGAGAAATCCGTTTGGGGGCAAGCCAAACTCCCGCTGAACACCTAGTTCCAGACCTTATCAGTATTATTGATAGTGACTTTCCAGAGATTCGAATTGAACTGGGTGTGAAAAGTACTCAGGGGGTAATCGAGGGGATTCTCGATTACAAGTATGATCTTGGCATCATTGAAGGACGATGTGATGACAATCGAATCCATCAGGAAGTGTGGTGTCGTGACCATCTGACGGTTGTCGCGTCCGCCCATCATCCATTTGCCAAGCGTGATTTTGTCAGCCTGGCGCAGTTGGAGCAGGCTAAATGGGTTCTGCGCGAACATGGGTCAGGGACTCGCAAAACGTTTGATAGCTCCATTCACAAATTAATCGCCGATCTCGACGTATGGCGTGAATACGAGCATGTACCGGTACTGCGCAGCTTGGTCGCAAACGGTTCTTATCTCACGTGTCTGCCTTATCTGGACGTCGAGCGATATATTCAGAGTGGACAACTTGTCGCTCTGAATGTGCCAGAATTGAATATGGAGCGGACGTTGTCGTTTGTGTGGCGTGCGGACATGTCTGAGAACCCGTTAGCAGAGTGCATAAAGCGGGAAGGGCTGCGAATGATGAAAGGAAGGCCTTCAGTTCTATAGGTGTTTCATATTTCCTAAATCTGTTGATTTACCGTTTGCGTCACGATTTTTATGATATTAATTTATAGCTTGCATATTTAATGTGACCAATATCACTGGTAAAGGTGTGTTTTAGCTCTTAGTATTCTCGCTTGATTCACTGATGTGACCATCCTTATGGGGTGGAAACTTCGCAGAGGGTATTATGAGCACACTGTTCGCTATTTCACTGACTACAGGAATTCTGTCGGGTATTTGGGGCTGGGTAGCCGTTTCACTTGGACTACTGTCATGGGCTGGCTTCCTTGGATGTACCAGCTACTTTGCCTCGCCGAAAGACGGATTGAGAGGTTTAGGTGAAAGCCTGCTGACCAATCTTAGCGGCGTATTTTGGGCGATGGTGATTATTGAAGCTTCTGACTACGTTGGCATTGAAATCCTGGGTTATGTCATTACTGCGGTTGTTGCATTTTTCATGTGCATTCAGGCCAGTAAACAGTGGCTCGCGTACATTCCTGGAACCTTCATCGGTTCATGTGCGACGTTTGCCGCCAGTGGCGACTGGAAGCTCGTCATTCCTTCACTATTCTTGGGTGGGCTGTTTGGCTACCTGATGAAATCGAGCGGCGTTTGGCTGCATCAGCGATCAAAACAGTCCGATCTTAAAAAAGAGTTAAACAAAGCGGAGCACGTTGCCTAACGGCGCTCAGCTTACCTCTTGCTTCTGAGAAAAGACACCCCCGATTAATTTGTATCGAATTATCAGTTTATTTGATATTGGCGTTCAGTTGACTGTCCCTTTGTTCTGAACTGCATTGATACCAGGCACACAGGAATGTGTGCCTTTTTTT
>ERZ1673961.532-NODE-532-length-14638-cov-35.195227_pt1 | contig 14638 bp, 11 predicted proteins | sample MGYA00580189_ERZ1673961 | MGnify/ENA primary metagenome ERZ1673961 (study PRJEB41334, sample SAMN05608105) | rock metagenome | biome: terrestrial subsurface; feature: shale formation; material: shale | place: USA: Pennsylvania ... | reverse complement strand
CGCGGTGGGTTACGCTTTGCGCTCCAATAGCACGCCCGCTTCCATATGGTGGGTAAATCGAACTCTGAATCTTGTAATGTCTTCCAAAATCCAGGTTTGAATTTTAATTTATTGTTTTTATTGGGTTTTTAATTGCTCGTTGTCCAGGAGTGTCTTTAGCCGTACAATGAAAACTCGTCTTTTCCCGTACCCCACGCCGTACCCAGAGCCGTACCCAGAAATACAGAGGTTTTTCAGTCATGATCAAGCCAGTCGATAAAATTAGTACGAACGCCACACTGAAAGCATTGAAGCCACAAAACAAGGAATATTTAATTCCAGATAAGAAAATAGAAGGATTGAATATTCGCGTTCGACCAACGGGCACGATGACTTGGATCTTTCGCTTTCAGGCTGGTAACAAGCACGAAAAAATAACCATGGGGCGGTATGTTAAGTTAAAACCGGAAACGGGGATGACGCTTGAACAGGCTCGAACAGAAGCGGGGCGTTACCGTAGCTGGCTGGAAAACAATAAAAATCCGAAGCAGGAACTGGCACGTGAACAGCGCGAGCAAGAGGAAGCAAAAACTTTTGATGATGCTTTTGCCAGTTTTGACGAGAAGCGTTTGTCCAAGCAGCTACGAGGAGAACAAGCGAGGGCAACCTATAGCCGGGATATCAAACCATTTCTTGGTCACATCAAACTAGAAGAGTTGAGAATTCATGATCTTAATAAAGTATTTGATGCAAAGGTTGATGAGAATGGACAGCGAAAAGCGGGTGCGATTAGTGCATGCCATAGAATTATCAATCAGGTGATCAACCATGCGCTAGCTTTGAATATGATTGGTGCACACCCTGCACCACATTTGAAATCCAAGGATGTCGGTGGTGGTTCTAAGGTCACAAAACGCAATTTGAGCTTTTCAGAATTGAAAACATTGCTAACAAGCTTGCCTTCTTGGCGTACAGAGCCCTCAAACGTGCGTCTAATGCAGTTTTTGCTCGGGTGTGGGCAACGTATTAGTGCTGTGCTTGAAATGCGTTGGAGTGAGGTAGATTTGCAAGAGAAGGTATGGTTGTTGCCAGCCAGTTCAAAAGAACGTCACACCAAGAGTCAGGAGAGCCGAAAAGTACCATTAAGTAATTACCTACTGGAACTTCTTAAAGAGCAGCGTGAGAATGTACCAAGCAAATGGAAACTTGTTTGGCCTCAGCTTATGGATGACAAACTTCAAGAACCCGCAGCAGTACGTGCGTTAATCAAACGTAATTTACCGGAAGATTTTGAGCGTTTTTCGCCACACGATCTGCGCCGCACCTTTATCAGCCGTTGTAGCGAAATGGGGCTGGATATCGTGGCGATTGAAAAGACGGTTGGTCACCAGCTACCAGGTATGTTGCGGGTATATAACCATCACGACTACCTTGAAGAGCAGTTAGTGGTACTGCAAGCATGGGGAGAGAAGTTGCAAGCGTTAGATACAAGCAATGTCATTCCTCTAGAGTCGATGAAGTTTGCCTAAGCATTTGTAAAATTCTTAGAGATTATTCTTACTAGTTAGGGGGTGTTACTCTTTATCTGAGCGAAATTTAATCGTGGCTCTTTGACTATGTGGGCTTCATGAATGGGGAAGTCTTTTGGAAGACGATAGAGAGAATGCATAACTCGCTGAGATTTTTCGTATGCTCCTTTCTCCTGTCCATCGGCAACATCCACTATCATCTCTCCAACTAAACGAGCTTAGGGTTAACCTTCATCAAAACGTTGACTGTCATATAGATCAAATAACTACTCCAAAAAGTCCCTCACATTGACGGTGCGTTGATACTACTATTGAGTGGTATGTTTAATATCTCTTTAGTATTGCTAAAATCAACATTCTCAAATGTGATACCAATAAACATAACAAAAAATTATCATAAACATAAAATATTTTGCTGCATGCTGGAGGCCATAATGTATCTTCAATTAGGAAGGTTGGGAGTTAATCTTAATGATCTTATTGAATCTCTTGATCATCTCGAGACATATGTGTTCATCAAAGATACGCAATCCAGATATATCTATGCAAATAACCTAAGCCTGCAGTTAATGAGAATTGATAATAAAAAACTGGGTCAAATAAGAGATTCGGATTTTTTACCAGAGGATACTGTTGAGTTCATAAAGCATATTGATGCTAAGGTCATCAAGGGAGAAACGACTAGGGAAGAGGTTTTCATTAATGATGCAAATGGTAAGCAACGGATTTATCTTGAGATGAAATCACCAATTTATAGCTCCGAATCCTCTAATGAGGTTGTAGCTATCTTAGGTATTTCGACTGATATTACAAAGCAAAAGGAACTCGAAAAGAAGGCATACCAGCAAGCTCGAATGGATGAATTAACTAAACTTCTCAACAGGCGTGGACTCATCGAAAGCGTACAACGAGACCTAAAAAAGAGGATAAGTGAAAACACTTTTTCTGCTTTGCTATTTATTGACTTGAACGATTTCAAAAAAATTAATGATGATCATGGCCATACAGTAGGCGATCACATATTACGTGAAGTAAGTGAACGTATGAAAAGTAGTGTGAGGGCTTCCGACCTAGTATCAAGGTATGGCGGAGATGAGTTTGTCGTATTTTTAGGGAGCGTTGGGAGTAGCAATAGAGAAGCCGAATACTACACGGAAGAGGTGATGTCGAGAATTGAGAGTGCACTCGCTGGTCCAATAAATATCGGCAAAGGTAAGGTGCAGGTAGGTACGTCAATAGGTAAGTATATTATTGAAGGAGCAGACTTTTCCCTAGAGTCAGCGATAACTAAAGCCGATGAGAATATGTACTACGAGAAAAGCGCGAGCAAAGAAGATTTAGACTGAACTAAAGTGTCGCAACTCATGCTTGACCTTACAAACCCACAGGTTAGGACAACTAGGTCGTACTGCGAATCTGCTGGTGTCGTAACTCACAATGGGACAAAGCGATTTGCAAAGAGTATGGTATCTACTCGAAAGTTTTAGTAGTTTGACTGATGAACTAAGATACCGTAGGTGATTTGAGTTGTGGTCAGTCGTATAGAGAGAAAACTAGAGAAGCTGCTTAAAAATGAACCTCACTTGACTAGGGCTGAAGCAGTTAAGCTACTAGCAAAATTGAAGCAGAAAAAAACAAAAAGCAAAAGTAAACATCAAGCACTGAAAACCGTTTCAGGGGGAGCTGTTTCTCCTCGATAGAACAAGTTGTCTAGCATCACACCAGTATTGAGTAACGCGCTCAATTAATGATGCTCGTCGTCGGCAGTTCAGCAATCCTCCACAGCATGCTGTTTGGGACAAGCGCTCCTTAGTTCTGTTTTATTGGTTGTACCATTAGTTCGGTACAACAGTACAAGAAGTGAAGTACGTCCATCACATCAAAGCTTTTTCGTTAGGGGACGTGAAGTTAAGGGAAGTCACTTAACGCACGTTATCTATAGGGTTTGTTATACAGCTTCATTAAAATCGCGTTTGAATAACAACTAATACGACATTGCCCGCAACCATTGCAGAGTTCGTTGTTTATGTGTGGTAGTTCATCATCTTGAACGGAGATGGCATGCTGTGGACAAGCGGAGGCACATTGCTGGCATTCCGTCTGAAGGTAATTGTCGCAGCTTTGCGTAAAGTCTGGACGCAAGTTGATGTCTAGTGTTACAGAAGCATGCAGCGCGTCGCTAGGGCAGGCTTTGACACACTCGCCACATAAACTGCATTGGTTGTAATCGAGATTGAGCTGCGCCAGTTGAGCATCAAGCTCTATGACACTGTTTGGGCAAACTTTGAGGCATTCACCACAGCCGTCGCAAAGACGCACAAACAATGCCTCATCCACCGCATGAGGCGGGCGTGCTACGAGGCGCGGTGTTATTTCGGCTTGCTGAGTCCGTTTTACTGGTTGGCTGAAATGGCTCAGAAAGCCTCGTCGATTAGTATCGATAGATTCACTCATTCAAATAGATCTTCCTTTTCACTACTTCAATCTGTTGTTGTTGAATCAATGCGTTTAGCCATTTCGAGACGTCTTCTGCCAACCGCTGATAAAACAGATTTGGCGCTTTGTATCTGAGCTGCTCAAGATAGCTTGAGCCCCAAGGCATTAAATGCTCTCCGAGTAGCTCACATACTGTTTGTGTTTGGTCTTGTTCAAGAAAGTATGCGCATGCTAACAGCATTAAACCAAATTGATCTTCTGGCTCGCGTTGGCCTGAATCTAATTCGATACCGTTCTGCTGTAAAAATAATCGATATTGCGTGTTTGATTCACCGAACAATACCTGTTCTTTGTCTAAATATACCGATCCCCAAGGTGGGACTGGCATAGTACCCATTCCTTCGAATACCACGCTGAAATCATGTTCGAGTTGTTCTTCCGTTAAAGAAGTGAGCGAATTCAATGTCTCTGTTTGAAGAACATTTTCTGTTACTAAAGAACGTACCAACTCAACCGATTCTGACTTGCTTCGTTTGTGATAGAACAGTGTGCCTAATATCTTTAGCGTATGGATAATCATTTTCATTTCAATAAATTAGATTAACAATGTGTGTTTCTATTCTTTCATATTCACGCCAAGTTTAATCACAAAATTGACAATTTAAAATTAAATTAATATTCACTTTGATTTATATCAATAGTGGGTGCTCTCATCATTTTAATAGCACGAATTTAACCCTAAAGTGGTATGTGCAAGCAATGTTAAGGCATCCAATTATGACGAAGAATAAACAGCAATCTGACTTGATGAATCTGACTCGTCGCGGATTCATTAAAGCGAGTTCTGCGATAGGTAGTGCAGCGGCGTTAGCCAGTGGTATTAGCTTACCATTTAAGTCTAGCCCTGCACGCGCGGTAGAATCAGTAACAAGTGACGAGAAAGTTGTTTGGAGCGCATGCACAGTAAACTGTGGTTCACGCTGCCCGCTTCGCATGCATGTACAAAATGGTGAGATCAAATATGTTGAAACCGATAATACCGGTGGAGACGTATTTGGTGACAGTCCTCAAGTAAGAGCATGCTTACGTGGCCGTTCTATGCGCCGCCGGGTATATAACCCAGACCGATTGAAGTACCCAATGAAACGGGTAGGTAAGCGTGGTGAAGGTAAGTTTAAGCGCATCAGTTGGGAAGAAGCTTACGATGAAGTTGCCAAGACGATGCAACGGCTAATCAAAGACTACGGCAACGACGCAATTTATTTGAACTACGGTACGGGCACGCTTGGCGGGACAGTGACTAAGTCATGGCCACCAGCATCCACATTGATTGCTCGTTTAATGAATTTATGCGGTGGCTATTTAAATCACTACGGCGATTACTCCACAGCGCAAATTGCGGAAGGTCTTAGCCATACCTACGGCGGCTGGGCGATGAACAACTCGTTTTCTGATTTGGCCAACGCAAAGCTTAATATCCAGTTTGGTAATAACCCTGCTGAGACTCGGATGTCTGGTGGTGGCTTGATCCATCACTATGTCGAGAGTAAAAATAAATCCAACGTTAGAACCATTATTATTGACCCTCGTTACACCGATACCGCAGGCGGGCGTGAAGACCAATGGATCCCAATTCGTCCTTCTACTGATGCGGCATTAGTAGCAGGCTTAGCGCATGTGCTTATCACGGAGAATTATGTCGATCAGGCTTTCCTCGATAAATATTGCATCGGCTACGATGAGAAAACCCTACCAGCGTCCGCACCAAAAAACAGCGACTACAAGTCATACATCTTAGGCTTGGGTGACGATGGGATAGAAAAAACGCCGCAATGGGCTTCAAAGATCACTGGGATTCCTGTCGACACCATTATTAAGCTGGGCCGAGAAATGGGCGCAAACAAACCATGTGCCATTCACCAAGGCTGGGGTTTGCAACGCACGGCGAACGGTGAATTGGCATCGCGCGCTATTGCTATGCTGTCTCTACTGACTGGCTCGGTAGGTGTATCTGGTGGTTCAACTGGTGCTCGTGAGAGTGATATCAATATTCCGTTTGTGCGTTTCCCAACGGTTCCTAATCCAGTAAAAACCTCTATCTCGATGTTCTTGTGGACGGATGCAATTTATCGCCACCATGAAATGACAGATAAAACCGATGGTGTGAGAGGTGCAGAGCGCTTAGCGAATCCGATCAAGATGATTTGGAACTACGCGGGTAACTGCTTGGTTAACCAGCATGCCGAGATCAACAAAACTCATGAAATCTTACAAGACGACAAAGCGTGTGAAATGATTGTAGTGATCGACAATCACATGACTTCTTCTGCTAAGTACGCCGATATTATCCTGCCGGATTTAACCACTTCTGAACAAGATGACTGGGCAATGGACGGCAAAGCATCGAATGCACCTTATTTCATCTACGCCCAGAAAGCGATTGAGCCTCAGTTCGAAGCAAAAAGTATCTACGAAATGTGCTCTGAAATTGCCAAACGGATGGGAGTAGAGAAAGAGTTTACTGAAGGGCGGACACAGCAAGAGTGGGTTGAGCATTTGTATGCGGAAACCCGCAAGCAAGACCCATCTCTACCAACCTTTGAAGAGATGAAAGAGTTGGGCATTTATAAGCGTCAATATCAGCGTGATTACATCGCTTATCAAGATTTTCGTAATGATCCTGAAGCCAATCCGCTTTCAACCCCAAGTGGCAAGATTGAAATTTACTCTGAAACACTAGCGAACATTGCCAAAGAGTGGACGCTAAAAGAAGATGAAGTGATTCATCCACTACCTATCTATGTGGATTCGTTTGAGGGACACAATGACCCACTAACAGCCAAGTACCCACTGCAACTGACGGGATTCCACTTTAAAGCTCGCTGCCACTCTACTTATGGCAATGTGGCATTGCTTAAAGCGGCGGCACGTCAGGAAGTATGGATTAATCCGATCGATGCCGAGGCCCGTGGCATCAAAAATGGCGACATGGTGAGTATTTTTAATGATCGCGGCGAAGTGTGGATTCCCGCCAAAGTGACACCACGTATCTTGCCTCACGTAGTCGCGCTAGGTGAAGGCGCTTGGTATGCACCCGATGGACAAAAAGTCGATCATGCTGGCTCGATTAACGTGTTAACGACTCAGCGACCAAGTCCACTCGCTAAGGGTAATCCGCAACACTCCAATCTGGTTGATATCAAATTGGCGAACAAAGCATAAGGTAGGTAAAGATGAAACAATACGGCTTTTACATAGATTCAAGTAAATGCACAGGTTGTAAAACTTGCCAGCTTGCTTGTAAAGACTATCGGGACTTGGACGTGAAGCGTAATTATCGTCGTGTGTATGAATACGCTGGCGGCGGCTTTGTCCAAGATGGAGATACGTGGATTCAAAATGATGTGTTCTCTTACTATTTGTCCATCGCGTGTAATCACTGCTCAAATCCAGCTTGCGTGAAAGTGTGTCCGTCAGGCGCGATGCACAAACGCCAAGAAGATGGTTTGGTGGTGGTAAACGAAGAGGTTTGTATTGGCTGTCAGCACTGTAGCAACGCGTGTCCGTATGGCGCGCCTCAGTTTAGCAAAGAGAAAGGCCATATGACTAAGTGCGATGGGTGCTACGAGCGCGTGGCTGATGGTAAGCAACCAATGTGTGTTGAATCTTGTCCGCTGCGTGCGTTGGAATTTGGGGAAATCCAGGTATTACGTGAGAAATATGGTACAACCGCTGATGTTGCGCCACTACCTTCTTCACACCTGACTTTGCCCAATATTGTGATTAAGTTGAACAAGAATGCTAAGCCAACGGGCGATACAACTGGCTACTTAGCAAACCCTAAGGAGGTTTAAGATGATTTTCCATGAGTATTCTTTAATCTTCTTTACGGTGCTGGCGCAAACGGCCGTCGGTGGTTACTTACTCGTTAGCGCGCGTGCGTTGGCCATGGGTTTTGATGAAGCAAAAATCAACAGCTACAAAGTGCCGATGTTTGCTCTGTGGGCGATCATGGGGTTGGGCTTTCTGTTCTCGATCACCCATTTAGGTTCTCCGCTCCGCGCATTTAACTCATTTAACCAGCTAGGTTCAGCGTGGCTGTCAAATGAAGTGTTCTTTGGCGCTGCGTTCTTCGTTGTTGGTGGGCTACAGTGGTTGCTATCAGTACTGAATAAAGGCGGTGCAGCAGTTCAAAAAATCTTAATGATTGGCGCGATGGTTCTGGGTTGTATCTTTATGTATTCCATGGTGAATGTGTACATGATCAATACCGTTCCAACCTGGTTTAACATTTACACACCGCTAAGCTTTGTGATGACAATGGTGGTCGGTGGTTTGTTGCTCTCGCAGCTGGTGATCGTATCTGCCAAGGATAGCCGCTTCACTGTGGATCGAAACATTGTGATGTTGGCTGTTGTTGCGGTTGCGATTAGCTTGGTCGTGACGGTGGGCAAAATGAACCTTGTGAGTGAAGTACAAAGTTCAATTATTAAAGCTTCTGAACTGGTGGATGGACTTGGCGGTTATTTGAGTGTGCAAGTGGCTCTTCTGCTGGCTGGTCTACTCATTTGGGTGTTGCCGATGATCAATAAGTCGAGTGTCAACCCAGTTAACTTAACCGTAGCGCTTGTGTTGATCTTAGCGTCTGAGTTGATAGGACGTGGCCTGTTTTACAGCTTACACATGACGGTGGGTTTCTAGGGCGTGTTGAGCTTTGCTGTACATATTGTTCTCAGCAATACATCGGTAGCAACATCATAGTAAACGCCAGTGATACCATGCTGGCGTATTTTCTTTCTAACTTGCCATATTTGGTTGATATTGACAGAGAGTGCTTAATCCTTGCGGAGGCATTCTCAACTTGATGTCGGTATGTATATAAGCACCAATCTACACATTTTTTATCTACATCCTGACCATCGTTCCTTTTGGGAGTGAGGCTTGCCTCAACTTTAAACATATATATGCTTTCAGAGCTTCATTTTCCTAGCCTCTGCCTACGATAAAAACATTTACTTCCTATAAATGGGATTGCTGTGTATTTAAAAACAACGCTACTTCAGTTTTTGGGCCTGCTAGACACTGCAATGAAATCAACTTTATTGTCTTGCGAAGTTATATTTAATTTCTCTTTTAATTCTTCAACAGGTATTGGGTGGCTTAGATAGAAACCTTGGGCTTGTTCACAGCCTAACTCTTCAAGAATTCGTAACTGGTGATCGGTTTCTACTCCTTCCGCAACGACTTGAATTCCGAACCCTTTTGCAATGTCGATAATGCCTGAAGTGATCGCTCTTGAACGATAATCAACCGCAATATCTTTGATGAAACTACGATCTATCTTGATTTCATCGACGTCGAGTCTATTGAAAATTCCAAATGAGGTATAACCGACCCCAAAGTCATCGATAGAGAACGCTACACCAGACCTTTTCATTTTTTTTACTAGGCTTGCACATTTTTCTATATTCTTAAGAGTGGCTGTCTCTGTGATTTCAAGGCATAGGTATTTTGAAAGTTCAGTGTCTTGATTTAGCTGATACTCAATTTGATGAATACCCTCAGTGCTATTTAGCTCAGTCGCTGAAATATTTACAGATACGCTTTGGATGACACGGCCTAGGAGCTGAGCTTCTTTAAGTTGCTTTGATGCTTGCTTGATTACTAGCTTCGTTAAAGCGCTACTAAGATTATTTTCTTCTGCCAGCGTGACAAATACTGATGGAGGTATATCTCCGTATTGAGAGTGGGTCCAGCGAGATAGCACTTCAACTCCCGTCATTCTCTTGTCTTTTAGGCGATATTTTGGTTGAAAGACTATCTGTATTTGCTCTTCTTGAATCGCATGACGCAACTCTATAATCATGCGTTGTTTTTGGAAATCTTCTTCAGCGAGTTTTTTGTCGTGGTATCGGATAGTATTTTTTGTTTTTTTTGCCTGAGCTAGAGCATATTTTGCCGACGACATGAGTTGCTTGACACTCTCTCCATCATACGGGTAGAAGGCCACACCAATAGAGCATGTCACATCAATTTCATGATTTTTTGCATGTTGATTAAACTGCTTTTGAACGCGAGCTAAGTGCAGAGCTATTTGGTTTTCATCATGCATTCGTACCAAACAAGCAAACCCATCAGAGTGTATTCGTGATGAGAAAAGAGGAAAGACCGTATGAGAGTCAATAGATTGTGCTATATCCTTTAGAAACTGACTACTTTTCATAAAACCGAGGCGATCGGCTATGGGTTTAAAGTTATCAATATCAAGAAGAAAAAGAACGTAGTGTTCATCTTCTTTGGCACTTTGGATTTTTTGTTCTAAGTAGCGAAAAAATACCAAAGGGCTGTGTAAACCTGTTACAGAGTCAATGTCATTCGCTTGTTCAAGTTCTCGATTGTTCTTTTTTACCAGTCCCCACAGCAATAAAGATGTGACCACTATAAATAACATTCCCTTCAGTGATTGAACCAAGGTATAGACTTGTGGATTGCTCGATAGGAGTTCTACTGCTTTATCTGAGAACCAAACCCATAGCGACGCAAACACAAAGTAAGTAAAAACGAACTTAGTGGAGGATTTTATATTTCTTTTCATATTGACCACAGTATTATCCGTGTACTGCCCATGAGTAAGGTCATACTTATATAAGTAAATTATCATTACATTGCATATCAATCTAGTGACACATCACTAAAGTGTTTAAAATGTTACATCGAGCATTAATCACAGACTGTTAAGGCTATTCTGGCGTTTTAACGTATGTTGGCTAGTCACGTCTTGGAGTTACTCTCTATGGGGTTTAGCTCAAGATAACTCTAAGTAAGGAGTGATGTTTCATGCAGAGTATTCAAAGGTCTGATTAAGTCTTTGAGTTAGTATAGAGCTGTGAGTGGCAATGTCTTTTATATCTAATGAAAAAATGGATGATTTAACTTATGGAGTATATGGAGGAAATGAAACAGATGAGGGATAAGTTAAATCTGAGAAAGTTAATTCTGTGCCTAAGTGTGTTCAGTGTACTAGTTACTCTTCTTAATACTTTTCACTCCATATATAGAGTTCAGCATGAGCTGGTAGTTAACAATACCATAGAGTCCAACCGTGTATATGCCGTTAAAATGGCGGAGATGACGGATACTTTTATTGATTCTGCTTTATCCCAACTAGAGTACAGCGCATCGATAATCAGCCGTAGAATGCTTGAGCCGCTTGTATTGCAGCAAGAGGTAAATCGATTGCGAACTCAAACCGACTCTTTCAACTCTGTCGTAATTGTGAATGCGGACGGGGTCATCATATCGGTTTCACCAGAAACTATTGAAGTGAAAGGTGTTCAATTAACTGAAGAAAGCGCGTTACAGTCTCTAAATGCGAAAACTCCACTTATCACGAATCCATTTGTATCCCCTGCTGGTAACTATTTGACAAGCATGTCGTATCCTATCTTTTCTGAAAACGGCGATTACTTAGGCTATGTTGCGGGAACCATCTACCTCGATCAAAAAAATATATTAAGGACAATTCTTGGACAGCATAGTTACAAAGATGGGTCATATTTGTATGTTGTCGATAAGCATCAGACGTTGATTTATCACCCTGATCCGCAACGAATTGGAGAAGTTATTACTAATAACGAAGCAATAAGAGCGGTAAGTCGTGGTGAGGAAGGGGGACAAGCTATCGTTAACTCCCAAAGCGTTGACATGCTCTCTGGATACGCGCCCGTAAAACATGCTGGCTGGGGGATTATTGCTGAGAAGCCAGAAGAGCTCGTTTTGTCTATGCTTGACGATCAAATGTGGCATATGTTTATAGAGTCACTCCCAATTAGTGTTCTTATATTTTTGATTATTTGGGTTTCTTCGATTTTTATATCGAAACCTTTATGGCAATTAGCCAGTGTAGTCAAAAGTTTTGAAAGCCATAACTCTACCAAGCAAGACTTAAATGAAGTGAAGCCTTGGTATTTTGAAGCGTCATACTTGAAACGTTCATTTCTCAGCACGTTCAATATTGTATCCAGCACTATTGATCAGCTGCACCTAGATACTTTAACTGATCCCATGACTGGGCTACTGAACCGCAGAGGTCTAGGTAAGGCGATTGATACCTTGCGAGCACAAAAAACTCCATTTTCTGTGCTAGCTTTGGATCTTGATTACTTTAAAAAAGTGAATGATAGCTTTGGTCATAATGTCGGCGATGATTTATTAGTCAGTGTGGCAAGTATGATCAAGGCTCAGGCACGAGAAGTTGATATTGTTTGCCGCTCTGGTGGCGAAGAGTTTATCGTTTTCTTAGTCAAAACGGACATACATCAGGCTAAACTCGTTGCCGAGAGAATTCGTAAATCTATTGCATTAAACAAGTTTGATGCCGTAGGGCATGTTACGATTTCTATCGGAGTGTCTCATTGGTCAGCAGAAGATGAGCCGATTAGCGCGACTCTTAAACGTGCCGATGATGCTCTTTATCAAGCTAAACATAATGGTAGGAATCGCACCGAACTCGATCTCTTCAAGTGAGAGGCCTGAAATTAATGATATAGCCCCATTATGCGCAGTGCTTAAGTATTAGGAAGGAGCAATCACCTTCCTAATACCTGATTTCAAGTATTAGGAAGAACAGAAGTCGGGGGCGAATTAGTTTTGATAGGTGGCTAGAGGTAGTTATTTCACGAGACTTCTGCTTCGTTTCTTTACCATCTGCCCTCAGCATCGTCAGCCGAGTGATATGTTGAGTTATTCCCTTCAAATTTCAGCCGACCAAAACTTTCACATAATACATCAAGAGCGATGTCGCTTTCTAAGATGGTTTCTACAGGCACTGCGAGAGTTTCATCGTCTGAGAAATCGTTAATATCCAGCTGATAGCGCTCAAAGCTGCGTTGTTCTTCGTCCGTTAAAGATGACTTAAGTTTGTGCTCAAATACTCGACCATATAACCAGCATTTGATATTTCCTAGTGAAAATTCAATAAGCGGTGCTTCACCATAAATCCCATCCATTCGATTGTTGGCTTTTAGCATAGAGTGAACCGTTAATATCATTGCCACACTGTATGATCTTCCTGCAACCTGTATTTCAGGACGCGCAAGCTCACACCAGTGATCCGAAGAAGATAGCTCGTACAGTTTATTGCTTCTAATCGTTGCTGCGTCAATGACCTCTTCGCGTAAGTAAGGATGAGAATGAGCCGTTCCAATGTATTGATAATCCTCGCCGAAAACTTTAGCGATATCTTTTTTTATTGAAAGAGAGAGTGGGTTCCATTCAACTGAAGAGCGTTTTCTTTTAGCTGATGTTTCAACAGAAACATGATTTATCGTACATTTAAATGGGTGGGCTTTATTCGTATATCCCCAAAGGTGGGCCGCTGTCTCTATGGAGACTGATTTGCTGCCCTCGTGCTTTATCGCATAAGCCTCTAAACCAGCCATGATTAGCTCAAATATCGCACTTTTACTGACTGAAATTGTCGCGGTCATTTTCTCTTTGTTCCTATTATTGACGGTTATTTTCTTAGTTTGATGAGAGGTAAGACACAAGAGTTATTGGGCGAACTCTACATGTTCTTTCAGTTTGTTTTTATAGCGCTCATAAAGCGAATCCCATACATCTTCACTTACCATGACTAGTGGTACGTACTCTTCAAAAATGACACCACTCTCATCAGGATAGGCAAGTTCGGTATACGAACAACTTGGACCATCTGTATAAAGCGCTTCCCAACACTCGATGCATTCTTCTTTAAACCATTCTTTGTTGATTGGCTCAGGATCGGCATTCAGGAGATGAATTAAGTTCTTAGAATGAAAGAAATTATGCGCTTCACTTTTAACATCAAACAGGTAGCTAGAAAATAGAGCAATGGCTCTTCCGTCCCATAATCTGTAGCGGTGGTACTGAGACGTATAATGCTCCTTTACTCGATCGAGAAGGTGACGTTCACATAAAGCGCTTAAGTCTTTGTTCCTCAATGTCGGGACTTCTGGAATTGGTTCAATGTCGTAAAAGCGTACATGACCAAACAAGTAGCGTTGAGTCAGCTTAGAGGCGATGGAATCGGCGGAACCTTTAAGTGCAATGTCGTTGCATGGCAGTTTTTGGGAAGAGTCTGCAATTTTGTTGGCCAGCGCCTTAACAATGTCTGAAGCGGTTGATTTGACTTTCTCAACCAATTTTAATCTTAAATAACCTTGAGCTGAGCTGTTTAATATTCCCTTTCGTGTAGGAATAGAGGGTGGAGAGGAAAGCGTGAGTGCTGTTGCGGTGTCTAGTGATTTCAAGGTTGCTTGCTGGTCTAAGTCAACCTTTAGGTAATCACAGAACACTGCCAACTGCTCTTTAAAGTCGTTCAGTAGCTCTAGTCTTTCGTATTCTAGTTCTTGAAGTTCTTCTTTTGAAATATTCTGATTAGTCATAGCAGATATATCATCCATCTTAAAATGCATTTAGTTGCGTTAATATATACTCCCATCAATAAGAAGTCTGACGATTCTGACGGAAACTTAAGTCGTTTCTGCTTAATGACAAAAATATGCATTTTAGTTTATAAAGAATATTGTCAAGTAAGGCAGAACTCAAAGACATCTACTGAGTTACTGATATCATAAGGCTAATTTTTCGAACTCAAGAAACCCAGGGAAAGATTACGAAGCCCCTTGCCCTGCAAGGACTTGCGAAAGGTAGCT
>ERZ1673961.531-NODE-531-length-14651-cov-7.778364_pt1 | contig 14651 bp, 8 predicted proteins | sample MGYA00580189_ERZ1673961 | MGnify/ENA primary metagenome ERZ1673961 (study PRJEB41334, sample SAMN05608105) | rock metagenome | biome: terrestrial subsurface; feature: shale formation; material: shale | place: USA: Pennsylvania ... | reverse complement strand
CACTGCATCTGAGCAGTTCAAAGAACACGGTCTTCGTTCGCAAGTATGGGGTGATCTGAAAATTAACCCAGCGGAACACATCGACCGTAAACAGATGCGCTTTATGGGTGATGCGGCTGCTTATGCATACCTATCAATGCAGCAGGCAATTGAAGACGCTGGCCTATCTGACGATCAAGTTTCAAACGATCGTACTGGTATTGTTGCTGGTTCTGGTGGTGCTTCTGCGTTAAACCAAACACTAGCGACAGATACGATGCGTGAGAAAGGCGTGAAGCGTATTGGTCCATACATGGTTCCACGTACCATGTCTTCTACTGTTTCTGCGTGTCTTGCTACACCGTTTAAAATTCGCGGTGTGAACTACACAATGAGTTCAGCTTGTGCAACGTCTGCACACTGTATCGGCCACGCTATGGAGCTAATCCAGCTTGGTAAACAGGACATCGTATTTGCGGGTGGTGGTGAAGAGCTAGATTGGTCTCAAACTATGATGTTTGATGCGATGGGCGCACTTTCTACCAAGTACAACGACACTCCAGAAAAAGCATCTCGTACGTACGATGCTGACCGTGACGGTTTCGTTATCTCTGGTGGTGGCGGTATGCTGGTTATCGAAGAATTAGAGCATGCACTAGCACGTGGCGCGAAAATCTACGGTGAGATCGTAGGTTACGGTGCGACTTCAGATGGCTACGACATGGTAGCGCCATCAGGTGAAGGTGCTGTTCGTTGTATGAAGATGGCAATGCAAGGCGTTGACCACATCGATTACATCAACACACACGGTACTTCTACGCCTGTAGGTGATGTGAAAGAGCTAGGCGCGATTCAAGAGCTATTTGGTGAAAACAGCCCTGCAATCTCTGCGACAAAAGCGATGACTGGTCACGCACTAGGTGCGGCTGGTGTTCACGAAGCAATCTACTCGACGCTAATGCTAGACAACAACTTCATTGCTCCAAGCATCAACATTGAAAACTTGGATGAAGCTGCGAAAGGTCTGGATATCGTAACTGAAGCTCGTGATGCTGAGATCGATACGGTAATGTCAAACAGCTTTGGCTTTGGCGGTACTAACGCAACGCTAGTTATCAAGAAATACCAAGGTTAGTCAGTACACCGCTAATCGAAATTGTTGGGGCCTTTCGTCAGACGAAGAAGTGTCCCAACAAACCAGTTTCCAGAGCTTGATCAGTTTAACTGGTCGAACAGACGCAGACTTTATCCCAAGGAGAGCGGGATAAGATCCTTTTGTTCTGGAACTTTGCCCGGCTTAATGCCGGGCTTTTTATTTGGTGTAATAAGAGTCACACCTCTCCGAGTTATCAGCAAATTTCAGGCTCACGCTAAGCGGGGACCCAACTGCAGATATTCAAGATTAATGTAATCCTGACCATATTTTTCAGACTGATCGATAGCCAGCGGCAACTCGCTTATCTCCAGTGTATATTCACCGGCTTGGGGAAAATGCAGATCGCCCAAGCGACTGTGAACGTTCTTCCACGGTACCTGGGCATCGTTGGCGTCTGTTTTGTCGAGGTTTAGCTCAAACTCCCAAGACTGATCTGCACAACTTATGCGACCGGTTTTACCGTTGTGTACCCATTGAGGGTCTTTATGATGCATGGTTTCCAAAGAAACCAGATCTAAGGCGAACCGGCCCGGGCGCTGAACTTGGAAGGTCCAGCGGTAAGTGAGTTTTTCAGGATCAAAGTGAGCGATATTGAGCGTATCCAGACGTACTTTGGCCAGTCGGTCCTGATGGACGATAGGGTTGATGTCCAGCTCACCGTCATATTCCAGCTCGATCACCAGAGGCATGCGATCATAATTGTGCTCGAATTGCAGGTTGAGGGTGCTGGCCGTAATGCCCGTATCCGTATGTGTTTTCTGCAAATAGGAAACATGGCCTTTGATTTGGTGATCAAGCAATCTCACCTGTTTGATTCGATTGTTGAGACTATGTAAGCAGATAACGTTTTGCTCTGGCTGACGCTGCACATGCAGATACAGCTTATTGGTGGCTGGTCTATGTGTTACCACGCCCCAATTGAAGCCGGTCTGCAGCGGGGTAGCTTCTGTATCGATCACCGCTTCCTGATTTACCTGCATCCATTGGCCTATCTCGCTAAGTAATCGCACAAGGGACTGTGGAATACGCCCGTTATGATCCAGGGTTATATTGAGCAGAAAGTTTCCGCCCCGGCTGACTACGGAACACAGCTGGTTTATCAGGTCCTTACTGGATTTGGTATTGTTGTCGTTGCGGCTATAACCCCAGTTGTCATTACTGGTAGCAATGCCTTCCCAGTAATATGGCTTGATATAAAGTGGCTCCATGTAGTTATCATGGCCGGTTTTAATATCCCAATCCAACTGGTACTCACATTCCGGTGCCGTAACTCGGCTATTAACCACCGCATCAGGCTGTTTTTTCCGGATTAATGCCATCAGTTCGCCGATCCGACGTACGTGGTCAGCTTCTTCTTGTACATCAAAGCCTCCCATATCAAACCACAGCGAACATAGATCTCCGTACTGCTCAAGCAATTCATTAACCTGAGGCACGCACTTGTTATTCCAGTATTCCTGATAATTGGCTTGGTCTGGGTTGAAATCCCAGTCATTGGGGGCTTTTGACACCGCGTTTTCGTTCTCCCAGTCGATCACATGCGAATAATAGAGTCCAAAATCCAAGTCCTTATGACGACAGCTTTGACTGAGTTCTGCGACTGGATCGCGTTGAAACGGTGTGGCGTCTGTGATGTTGAAAGGATGTGATGGGCTGTGATACATGGCAAACCCGTCGTGATGCTTAGCTGTGACCACCATGTAATTCATCCCGGCTGTTTTGGCCAACGCTGTTACCTGATCGGCATCAAATTCGCTAGGGTTAAAGTCAGAAGCGTAATCTTTGTAGTCTCGCATAGGAATACGGGCAAAGTGGGGAAGCCATTCGCTAATGATGTCGTAGTATTGTCCCTGATAATACCCGGCCAGATCCCGGTGGCAATAAAGCCCCCAGTGGATAAACATGCCAAAGGTATTTTTTTTCCAGCGGTTCAGTCCTTGCTTACTGATGCCAGTAAAGGCATTGCGATTGTCCAACTGGCTGTTAGTCTGGCTGCTTGTTCCTGTCAGCTCACCTGCTGTGGGCTTGGTCATGATACACCTGTCTAATTTTATGAAATGCCTTTTCATAATAATTGTTTTATCGAGTTCAATAGAGTCAGGTGCAGGTAGATGCGAGCTTTCTCACGCTATCTTTGGTTTGTTGATGTAAATACGGTCTTACCTAATGCAGGTTAATGCCCGTTTCAACCGTTACCATTTTAAATCAGTCATCAACTCATGGTGAGCCTTCAACCAAAACGCCCACTTTGCCCGGACTTGCGTGATATTAATCGCACAAACAGTTTGAACGTGTGCTGCGCTTACTATTTTGAACTTAACATCTTCTTTATTGAAATGATGTTTCATTAAGTGATGTTTAGAGCATGAACAACAGACAAAATCACATTGTTGAACAAGTCCGAAAGCACGGTGAGGTTAAGGTTGAGGAGTTAGCTGTCGAGTATGGCGTCTCTGTTGAAACCATACGCCGCGATCTGAATACATTAGCAAAACACAGCCTGTTGTGTCGTACTCATGGTGGTGCAGTCAGCCTGCAGACTCGTGACATAGGCCAGACATTCTCCTCACGACAAAAGTTAAACGCACAAGCTAAGCATGTAATGGCAAAACATGCACAGCACTACCTTATCGAGCGAAGCGTCATTGGGATGGATGCCAGCTCTACCTGTCTGCACGTTGCCCGACAGATGCCCGATATGACTTGCACTTTGGTAACCAATTCCACTGGCATAATGCAATGTATAGCATCAAAAGAACAGGTGTCAGTTATTGTCACTGGGGGCAGTTTTTCCGTCAAATACTCTGCCTTTCACGGCCCTATTGCCGAACAGGCGTTGTCCCGTCTGAATCTGGATGTGGTTTTACTGTCCTGCAGTGGGGTCGATGAAAACGGAGCCGTTTGGGAGTCGAACGAACTGAATGCCTCTATCAAACGCCGCATGCTGGGTTGTGCGGCGCAGGTGGTACTGCTTGCCGATACGAGCAAAATAGGCAAAAAGGGGCTGATCAAGATTTGTGACGCCACAGAGATAGATATCTTTATCAGTGACAGCCGAGTAAACAGTAAGTTACGGCAGTGCCTAAAGAAAAACCAGGTTCTGGTTATTGATGGATAAGCTCGCTGACATAAAAAACAAAGAAAGCAGAAATAAGAAGAGATAGAACGAAACGGAAGATATCTCCATTACTGAAGACGTTGAATCCAAGATGCTGCGTTTTGCTTGCGCCGGTTTAGCGGCAGCTAATATATGCGGCAAGTCTTACCTGCCTGTAGATGCACTACCGTAGGCGTAACCATGCCATCCACTGTGCCGCTATTTCCACTCTGAACAAAGACACTCCTGCCATTCATTACATGATCGCTGACAACTGCGGTAACGATATTCCTTACATCACTTACGCAACCTTCGGGCTGCCAAGCTATCTGAGTGCTGAGGCATCGCCAAGCGCAAGGCTATCCTGCTGCTGCATTAAGGCCTGATCGCCGCTGATGAGAACCTACGCGGTTAACTTCAATTCACGTCGTATCGTGTCGATCTCTTCTTTTATCCTCCCTACAATTTAATACAGATAGTTTGCGTCAGAGAATTAATGTTGGGTGTGCTTGCCTGTGCGCCAAAGTAATTCTGAAGACGGACAATCGGTTCGGTTAGTGAGAAACGGGCATAGCGTCGACTTTACGATACGCTTTGGGGCATACATTTATTTTGCGCATAAAAAAGCCGGCATGGCCGGCTTTTTCACTCTTAAGTTATATTATTGTGACTCTTTCCACAGCTGCGAAGTACGCATTGGGCCTGGAGAAGCAATGGAATAAGAATCCGGTACTTGCGTATCGGTATTGTGTACGCCATTTTTGATTACAACACCTTCATCCAAAGAAGACACTGTACCGATGGTGTAGAAGTTTTCTTTGGAGATCTGGAGGATTTCTTTCATCAGTTTGTTTTGCTCTTCCTGAGATGCAGTTTCCCCCATTTTGCGATACAGCTCGATTTGCTTTTTCACATGCGCCGGCGGCTCAACTGCTGTGGCATGGTTTTTATCAGACATCCAGTAGTAGTAACCAATGCCCCAAGTAGAGGCAGGGTTCTGCACTGCATAGTTCGCGAACGAGTCCAATACACCGATACCACCATCGCCTGGAGGCGGCAGTAAATCGAAGTTGTTGTCGAGGCGCTGTGTCTGCATAAATGAACCTTCAACAATGCGAATATCTAAAAATATACCCACTTCTCGCCAGTCATTTTTAACTAACTCAAGGATGTCGGTGCGCTCGCCTACGTGAGATTGATCCATCAAGGCTTCAATACGCAGACGTTCACCAGTTTTATCCAAACGATAGCCTTGTTCGTCACGTTTGTTCAAACCGATAGCGTCCAGCATCTTATTGGCTTTGTCTGGGTCATACTTGGTAAATTGCGTGGCGAACTCTTCATCATAGAAAGCAGAGCCTTCGGCTGGTGCCGCCTGATAAGCCTTTACTACACCGGAGTAAATGGTTTCACTGATCCCATCACGATCGATGGCATGAGACAGAGCAATACGGAAATCTTTATTGCTAAATAGCTCTTGTTTAACCGGATCTCTATGCGTTTGGTTAAACGGTAAGACTAAAGCGTTCATCCTAGTACTAGGGCGGAAGTCGTATTTGTAGCCACCTTTTTCTTGATTATCCATCAACATAGGGCGATAGGTGCTCAGGCCGATATGGCGGGTTTGGAAATCAGTCTCACCTGCAGCCGCGCAACACCATTTCTTCTTTATTCTCAGAATAGGAGAAATAAATACTATCCAGATAAGGCAGTTGGTTGCCCGCTGTATCTACCATCCAGTAGTAAGGATTTCGCTCCCATACGGCATACTGTGTTTTTGGACCTGGCGGAACTTTCACTTTCCAGGCGTTAACGGTTGGGCGCTCAGGGTTGGTGTAGTGCTCAAAGAAGTAGTGAGCGCGGCACTTGGTCTGGAAGTACTGCTGCCAGCTATCAAATCCTTCTGCCTTGGCGTTTGCTTCGGCGTTATTGTTGAATTCAGGCAGGAACTGTTGGCAATAATGTTTAGGGAACTGAACGATGTTGGAGCCGTCGGTGTTGGCCAGCTTACGGATGAACATACCGTCTGGTTTAGACAGAGTGAACTTAATCGTGTTGGTGTTGATCACTTCTGCTTTGGCGTCGCCTACATTACGGGCAAAAAACGGACGGTTACCAGACCAGTCGTCACGGTTCATCAGATCGATATAAAATGCGATGTCTTCAGCGGTAAATGGGTGACCGTCAGACCACTTCATACCTTTGCGCAGGGTAATGGTGTATTCGGTCAAATCTTTGTTGACCGTGTAGCCAGTGGCTAAGTTTGGCTCAATGCCGGTGTAAGTGCGGTTGAAGTTGAACAGGTTGTCGTATTTAAGCATACGCATACGATGGCCATTGTCTTTCTTCAGACCCAGCAGTCGTAACTCTCCACCGTATTGGCCAATAGATTCAATCGGTTCAACGACCAACGGGTTTTCCGGTAGGCGTTTTTCCACTGCAGGCAGCGTTCCGGAGTTAACTAATTCAGCTAATTGTGGCGCTTCATTAAATGTGGCCGCTTGACTGGAAAAGGAGATTGCAAGCGCAACACTTGCTGCAACTTGGGTAACAAAAAGGGGTAGGGCAGTATTTTTCACAGGGCACCTTTATTATTTATTTCACGTCGAAAGAACAGTCACGGGTTATCCGTGTTCGCCAAGGAACGGGTTAGCAACGATGCTTAAACAAACATTCCGAAACGATGTTTCAACTAATTTATTCGAGTCTGATTAATATGTGGTGGAACGACAGATGTTCTGCGAGTACTCTCTCAAAAATAGTCAGATAGGCCCATCTGCCATTGCCCATCATTATTTATTTTTGCCCGTTTATCGGGGAGTTAAGTTTATTCGGGCGATGGAAAATAAGACCACGGATGGTCAACAGCGACAAACAAATATTCAACCTGATTCCCATAAATGTTGATGATAATGCTCAACTTAGTTAGAGGTATTTGCGAGACTGAAAAGTTTCTATGCAAAAATGTTTTACCGCGTAACTATCCATTGATGAGCTGCGACAAACTCACACTCTCCTTCGACAGGGGCTGGAAGTCATTTGGGTATATTTCTTGAGATTTCTCGGGAAAAAGGCACAATCACTGCAATTTTTAAAAATGGACCTTAAAACGCTGGCGCTATGAAAATTATTGTTGATGAAAATATGCCGTACGCTGAAGAACTATTCAGCCAAATCGGTGAAGTGATTCTAAAACCGGGCCGTTCACTAACGGCTGATGATCTGATTGATGTTGATGCACTTATGATTCGCTCTGTTACCAAGGTCAATGCGGAGCTGATCAGTAAAGCAAACAAACTTAAATTTGTTGGTACCGCGACTGCAGGTATGGATCATGTTGATCAATCACTTCTAAAAGAAAAAGGTATTTTCTTTACGGCAGCGCCGGGCTGTAACAAAGTTGGTGTTGCAGAGTATGCGTTCAGCGTAATGATGGTATTGGCACAGCAACAAGGCTTCTCTGTCTTTGATAAAACCGTCGGGATTATCGGAGCAGGGCAGGTTGGCAGCTACTTGGAAAAATGCTTAAAAGGCATGGGCATCAAAGTGCTGCTTAACGATCCGTTCAAGCAGGAAGAGGGTGACCCGCGTAGCTTTACGACGCTTGAAGAGCTGATTGAAACATCAGACATCATCACCGTGCATACGCCAATTACCAAAGCAGGCAAGTACCCAACCCATCATATGTTTGATGAAGCGGTATTAAACGGTCTACGTGCAGATCAAATTCTTATCAATGCCGCGCGAGGTCCAATTGTTGACAACAGCGCATTAAAGCGTCGATTACAGAAAAATGATGGCTTCACTGCGGCTCTGGATGTATTTGAATTTGAGCCAGAGGTTGATATGGAGCTTCTGCCTCTGCTAGCATTCGCAACCCCTCACGTTGCAGGCTATGGTCTGGAAGGGAAAGCTCGCGGTACAACAATGATTTTCAATAGCTACTGTGAGTTCTTAAATAACGAATTACGTGCGCATGCCAGCGATTTATTGCCAACCGCGCCAGTGCCAACCATGATGTTGGACAGAGCATGGGATGAAGCAACACTGCATAACATCACGCAGTTAATCTATGATGTGCGTAAAGATGACGCTCTTTTCCGTCGCGAAATCGGTAAGCCAGGTGCTTTTGACCTGATGCGTAAAAATTACTGGGATCGCCGTGAATACAGCGCTGTCACTCTAATGGGTAATGAATCTTGCAATCTTGCCCCATTAGCAGAACTAGGTTTTCAGATTGAGGTAAGTCAATGAGCCAACAATATAATGTTGCCATTTTAGGCGCGACCGGTGCGGTCGGTGAAACAATTTTAGAAGTGCTTCAAGAACGCAAATTCCCAGTAGGTGAACTGTACCTTTTGGCGAGTGAGCGCAGTGAAGGCAAGACTTACCGCTTTAATGGTAAAACCATACGCGTACAAAACGTAGAAGAGTTTGACTGGTCACAAGCACACATCGGTTTATTCTCTGCTGGTGGCGATCTATCAGCAAAGTGGGCGCCAATTGCCGCTGATGAAGGTGTGATTGTTATCGATAACACGTCACACTTCCGTTACGAGTACGACATTCCATTAGTGGTTCCTGAAGTAAACCCGGAAGCCATTGCAGAGTTCCGTAACCGTAACATCATTGCGAACCCTAACTGCTCTACCATCCAAATGTTAGTAGCACTAAAACCAATCCATGACGCAGTAGGTATTGAGCGCATCAACGTTTCAACTTACCAATCTGTTTCTGGTGCAGGTAAAGCGGGTATTGATGAACTAGCAGGTCAAACAGCCAAGTTGCTTAATGGTCTGCCAGCGGAAACAAAACAGTTTTCACAGCAGATCGCGTTTAACTGTATTCCACAAATCGATCAGATGATGGAAAACGGCTACACCAAAGAAGAAATGAAAATGGTGTGGGAAACGCAAAAAATCTTCAATGACCCGAGTATTACCGTAAACCCGACTTGTGTACGTGTCCCTGTGTTTTACGGTCACGCAGAAGCCGTTCACGTTGAAACTCGTTCGCCAATCGATGCGCAAGAAGTGATTAACCTCCTTGAGCAAACTGAGGGTGTTGAAGTGTTCCACGGCGAAGATTTCCCAACTCAAGTTCGTGATGCGGGCGGCAAGGACCACGTTATGGTTGGTCGAATCCGTAACGATATCAGCCATCACAGCGGCATTAACTTGTGGGTAGTTGCAGACAACGTACGCAAAGGCGCGGCAACGAACGCCGTACAAATTGCAGAAGTGCTTATTCGCGATTACTACTAAGCCCTTAGAGTTATTGAAACCAACGCCTCGCATCATGCGGGGCTTTTTTTGTTCTATCCGCGAGTAATTGTGTGAGATTAGTACGAATATGGTTAATGTCACACATTTTTTACACCTAAAGCTATAGTTTTGCTTGATATATCCGATATATTTAACTGATCACCATTTCAAATTGTATCAAGCACAAAACTGAGCCTTCTATGCGCCAAATTTATAAGCGTTTGTTAACAACCTTAGTGTTAATAAGCGCGACTCAGACATCGTCAGTGGTTCAAGCCGAAGGAATTCGTCTTGTTGGACCTTCAGGTGAAGTGCAATCGTCTCCTAGCTATGCTGAAGAGATTGAACGAGCATTACCCGCTCCTCCTGCAAATTCTCAGCCTTCTCGTTTTATCGGGCCTACGGGTGAAAATCAGACGTTATGGTCGATCGCGTCTCAAGTGCGGCCATCTCGCAGCGTGACAGTTCAACAAACGTTGCTTGCTATCTATCGAATCAACCCTCAAGCGTTCGAAAATCAAAATATCCACGAACTGATCCCGGGAAGCAGGCTGCGTCTTCCTTCCTTGGAGCAAGTGCAAAGTGCGAGCACAGAGCAAGCCGTCGCAATCATGAAGGCGCATGAGGCGAAACTCAAACAGACTAAGCCTGTCACTAAGCCAAAAGTGGTTAAGCGCGCAGAGCCACAGCCAACAGCACCGCAAGTCAAGCAAGAACCCGTTTCCCCTCAACCAGTGTCTCCTCAACCAGAGTCGGTTACGCCTGTTAACGCTGAACCAGTTAAGGCCAATGAACCTATTGCTGCTGTTCCGCCAGTCAATACGTCTGCAAAAGGTGAGCAGCAAGTCACTGAGCTAAAAGCGAAACTGCAAGGTTCACAGAGCGAGCTCAGTTCTCTGGAAGAAAAAAATCATCGTTTACGCCTGATGCTGTCAGAAGTGCAGAGTGAAGTTCAGACACTGAAAAATGAACTTAACGATGAAGAGCGTATCCGCTCAGAAGTTGAAAAACTGTTGGCAGAAGAGCGCCAGCGTGCTGATGAGCAGCAGCGCATGCAGCCAACCGCATTAGACAAATTCTTATCTAATGGCTGGCTTGTGGGACTGGCGGCGCTTATTCCAGGCGCGTTACTTGCGTTCTTAGTCGTCATGCTACTCGGTCGTCGCAGCAAAGAAGAAGAGCCAGCTCCAGCTTCGCAGCAGCAATCTCCAGCGGTTGTTCCACTAGCGGCCCCAATTGGTTTGGCTGCAGCGGATGAGCTCGAAGAAGAATTGAATCTGGATGACGATCTCTTCGCCGATGAAGAGAACGAGATTTTATCTGAGCAGGTGAGCACTCCTGAGTTAGAGGATGATGTTTTTGCTGGTCTTGAGGATGAAGAGCTTGATTTCAATCTGGAAGGTGATGATGGCGAAGATCCTTTCGCTGGTATCGGTGACGATGGTGACCTTGACGTCGGCTTTGACGAGTTTGAATCCTCAACGAACGGAATCAAAGTCAATGGTGAAGAGAAAGCACTTGGCCTTGAAGAAATGGAGCGAGCGTTAGACGAGGCCTCGCCGGAACTCGAAGTCCTTGATGAACCAGACTTTGACCTGTCGGAAGGTGAGAGTGAAGAGTTTGAAAAAGAAGATCTCTTCGCAGAACTATTAGCCGACGACACACCGGAAGACGAAGAAGTTAGTGCGCAAATAGACCAAGCAACATTGGACGAATTGTTAGCTGAACTTGATGATACTACTGGAGACTTGGATGAAGATTCATCAACCGTTTCAGAGCATTCGTTTACTGCCGGTGAAGCATCAGATGATGAAATTGACAACCTTCTGGCTCAGTATGAGCAGTCTGAAGTGCAAACGCCTGCTAGTGGAGTGGATCCTTCGCTTGATTCCAATGAACAAGAGGGCGTGACGAAAACCGAAGAGATCAGTGCTTCAGAGTTGGAAGACAGCCTTTTCGACTTATCCGATAGTAATGACAATATCGATGAGAACAGCACGGACTTATTGGATGAACTTATCGAATTTGATGGCGATGAGTCCGACGACGAATTTGATCCGCTTGACGAACTAGAATCATTGTCAGGCTTTGGCAGTGAGGAATTCGAAGAGCTGGACGCAGACAGTGTCGATTTGCTTGATGAGTTGCTTGATGATGACATTAATCATTCGTTAGAAGATGAGGTCTCTAGTGAACTCGATCCGTTTGATGACCTGATTCGTGAGGATGATGCGCCAGAAAGCGAGCTTAACCAGCGAGAGCAGAGTGCTCCTCAATCAGAAAGTACGCAGGATTTCTCATTAGAAGAAGCCCAAGCGAGTCAAATAGAGCCAGTTCATTCTGCTAAGGATAATCTAGAGCTTGAGTCGGACTTAGATATTGATGCGCTTCTTAATGAGCATCAGCCTGAGCTATTGCAACAGCCTGAGAACCAAGAACCTGAAAAGCAAGCGAGTGAAGCGGCTGTTAGTGATGAATTCTTGGAAGATATTGAGGATATCTCACTCGAATACGATCCTTTGATGCGTGAGTTGGATGAGCTTTTTGAATCAAGTCACGACGACGCAAGTTCTGAAGATCAAGACAACAAAGAGGAGTCTCCTGAGCTGGATTCGTTGTTTGATGAGCAAGAAGAATCTCTAAAAACAGAAGAAAAGGAATCTGAGCCTGAATTTACACCAACGCCGAATGCCGTTGAAAATGAATTTGGCATGCCGCTCGAAGAGGACTGGTTACTGGATGAATCTGAACCAGAGTCCGAAACAAAACAGGAACTAGAGCCTACTGCTACAACGTCCGAAGAGAGTGACGAAGACGAATTTGCTTTTGATGAGTTAGAACTGCCAGAGTTCAGTGAAGAAGACGCCTTGGCATCCATGGCGGATGAGCCGGAGCTCGCAGAATCGGAAAGTGAACGACCTGAAGCCGTTTCTGAAGCGGACGATGAGTTTGAATTTGATGAGTTAGAGCTACCAGAATTCAGCGAAGAAGATGCCTTGGCCTCCATGGCGGATGAGCCAGAGTTAGCCGAATCGGAAAGTGAACGACCTGTAGCAAGTTCAGAAGCGGACGATGAGTTTGAATTTGATGAGTTAGAACTACCAGAGTTCAGTGAAGAAGACGCCTTGGCCTCCATGGCGGATGAGCCAGAGTTAGCCGAATCGGAAAGTGAACGACCTGAAGCCGTTTCAGAAGCGGACGACGAGTTTGAATTTGATGAGTTAGATCTGCCAGAATTCACAGAAGATGACGCGCTTGCGTCTATGTCTGATAGGACGGCACCAGATTCAGAATCCCCCGTCAGCCCTAAAATTACGCTGAAAGCAGACAACGATCATGATGCACTGTTCGAACTGTTTGCTCAGCAGCAGAATGGCCTAGATGCAGAGCCAGAACCGACTCAAACCACTCAAGAACCAAATATTGCTGGTTTAGCTGAGTCTGATATGGAAAGTCTGTTATCTGAAAAAGGCGAATCTGAAGCTTTTGAAGGCCAGTTAGATCGCGACACGATAGACAGCGCCGGCATGGACTTCGAGACCATGTTTGATATCGGTGACGATTGGGAAGGTTTTAAAACACCGAATGATAATAGCGCGTCGGAAGCCGAGGATGTACCTGAAGATCAGCGAGACATCTGGAACTCAGAAGAGGCTCTGAGCGAACCAGAAATTGCTGAAGAAAACTGGGAACAGCAAACGACCCTGGACGATTTTGATCCTAAGAAAAGTCAATTCATGACTATTGATGAATTGATGGCACAGGTTGATAACGAGAGTGGAGAGTTTGAAGAACAAGACTTGAAGCTGGATGTTGGGTTAAATGAGTTTCCGGATGTCATTGGTGACATCACTGATGTGGACGTCGATTCCGATGCAGAAGGCGCAGGTAAGCTGGATTTGGCTAAGATATACCTGGAAATGAACGATCCGAAAGGGGCGATCAAACTTCTGGAAGAAGCCATTGTATTCGGTGAAGATGACGTTCGCCGTGAAGCGAAAAACCTCATCGACTCCATCAATGGTCGATAAATCAATAGGGGTGGCGTAAGCCGCCCTTTTTGTCTCTGCAAGCCAAGTCATTCTCGCTGAAACTGGCAACTAGAGGTGAGTTGGGTATATACTTCCCGCCCCATTTTAGAGTTCGAAGGTTAAGATGAGAATCGCATTAGGTATCGAGTATAACGGTACAAACTACTTTGGTTGGCAACGCCAGAGAGACGTAAAAAGCGTCCAAGAAGAGCTGGAAAAAGCATTGTCTATCGTTGCAAACCACCCTGTAGAAGTGCAATGTGCAGGTCGTACTGATGCAGGTGTACACGGCACCGGACAAGTTGTTCACTTTGATACCAACGTAGATCGAAAAATGGTGGCTTGGACGATGGGCGCAAATGCGAACATGCCAGGTGATATCGCTGTTCGCTGGGCAAAGGAAGTATCAGACGATTTCCATGCTCGATTCTCAGCAACAGCGCGCCGTTACCGCTACATTATTTTCAATCACGCTTTACGTCCGGGGATCTTAAGTTCGGGTGTCAGTCATTATCATGGTGATTTGGATGAGAAAAAAATGCATCAAGCAGGTCAGTATTTGTTGGGAGAAAATGACTTTTCATCATTTCGAGCAGCTCACTGTCAGTCTCTGAGTCCATGTCGCAACATGATGCACCTGAACGTGACTCGTCATGGTGATTATGTTGTCATTGATATTAAAGCGAACGCCTTTGTTCATCATATGGTGCGTAATATTACAGGCAGCCTGATAAAAGTTGGACGTGGCGAAGAAAATCCTGAATGGATTAAGTGGCTGTTAGAGGCAAAAGACCGCAAACTTGCCGGAGCGACAGCAAAAGCAGAAGGCCTATATTTGGTCGATGTAGATTATCCGCAAGAGTTTGATTTACCACGCGTACCGATCGGCCCGTTATTTTTACCAGATAATTTGAACTAAATTTACAAACTTGCTTCAAAATATCGGTAGCTTACACTGAATGTGTACGGAAACTATGCGCTATTTATGATAACAAAAATAGGTACAACCAGTTTTTTATCTACAGTAGCGGCAAGATATGGTTTAATCCGTCGGTGTTATTTCGAATTACTATCTTTCGCAATGAAGCGGAAGAGTTGAGAGAAAAGGTCTTCCATGAGTTGGC
>ERZ1673961.530-NODE-530-length-14672-cov-8.804953_pt1 | contig 14672 bp, 10 predicted proteins | sample MGYA00580189_ERZ1673961 | MGnify/ENA primary metagenome ERZ1673961 (study PRJEB41334, sample SAMN05608105) | rock metagenome | biome: terrestrial subsurface; feature: shale formation; material: shale | place: USA: Pennsylvania ... | reverse complement strand
GGTAGTGTGGGGCTTCCCCATGTGAGAGTAGGACATCGCCAGGCTTTAAATTTGCAAAAAAGCCCGCTAGTAATAGCGGGCTTTTTTGTTATTTACGCTTTCCAAAATACGCTTCATAAGATTAATAAAACTTAATCTACGCACAACCGCCCCTTAATTATCAATCACGTATCCTCTCTCTAGAATCAAAAAGTAAGAGGATACAACGTGAACATTTTAGGATATTTACAGAAAATCGGTAAAGCACTCATGGTACCGATCGCTGTGCTACCAGCTGGCGGTTTAATGCTTGGCCTTGGTTATGCCTTGGATCCATCTGGCTGGGGAGCGAATAGCCCATTAGCTACGATACTGGTGTATGGTGGTAAAGGTATTATGGATAACCAAGCTTGGTTGTTCGCCGTTGGTGTGGCTTATGGATTGGCGAAAGACAATAATGGTGCCGCTGCTTTATCTGGATTACTCGGTCTATTAATTGTTGAAATGATTGTTGGTAATACGGCAGTAATTTCACAGATCACTGGAGTTCCTGTTGCTGATATGAGCTCTTCAGAGGTTATCGCATCTGGAGCCGCTGTAAGTGCATTTACAGGGATCATGATGGGGATAGTGGCTGCCACTCTTTACAACCGTTTCCACACTATCAAATTGCCGGCGGCATTAGGCTTCTTTGGCGGTAAACGCTTTGTACCTATTGTGACTTCACTGGCTTCGATTCTCATCAGTATTGTTATGGTTTACGTGTGGCCTGCAGTTTATGGCTCGCTGGTTAACTTTGGTATATCCATTTCTGAAATGGGAGCTGCTGGGGCAGGTATCTATGGTTTCTTCAACCGTTTGCTGATTCCTATCGGTTTACACCATGCTTTGAACCAAGTATTCATCTTTGATCTTGTTGGTATTAACGATATCTCTAAATTCTGGTCTGGTACGGGGGAGTTGGGTGTTACGGGTATGTACCAAGGTGGCTTCTTCCCATTTATGGGTTATGGTCTACCAGCCGCATGTCTAGCGATGTACCACTGTGCGAAGCCAGAAAATAAGAAAAGAGTTGGTGGTATTCTTGGTGCATCAGCGTTGACGGCAATTTTGACTGGTGTTACTGAACCGATTGAATTTGCGTTTATGTTTGTGGCTCCTGCTCTTTATGTTGTGCACGCTTTATTGGCAGCTCTTTCTCTCTATATTGCAGCAAGCATGCAATGGTTCGCGGGTTTCACATTTAGCGGCGGGTTAATTGACTTCATCTTGTCTTATAACTTACCTCTAGCGATTAAGCCTTATATGCTTATCGTACAGGGTATTTGCTTTGCATTTATTTACTATGCGGTATTCAGATTTGCGATTATTAAGTTCGATTTGAAAACGCCAGGTCGTGAAGAAGTGGAGGCCGTAGTAAAGAATGAGACTTCTACTAATACGAGAGCAGCTCAGTATCTGAAAGCGCTGGGTGGCCATAGTAATCTTGCTTCTATCGACTCATGCATTACACGTTTGCGTTTAACTCTGAATGATACGTCTGCTGTTGACGAACGCACGCTCAAAGCCATTGGCGCAATGGGAGTCGTGAAAATTGGCGCGAATAACCTACAAGTTATTGTTGGTACTGAAGCGGAACAAATCGCTCATGCGATGCAGCAAATTCCAGAGACGCAAGATCTCTCGGATGTCGTCGTTCCTAGTTTATCTGTATAAAATTATGTCTAATTAAGTTAAAGGCTGAGTATCTACTCAGCTTTTTTTGTATTTATTTAACTCTCAAAATAGAGTCGAGCACGTAACCCTGGATTGTTGTCACGCAAAAACAAGTGCGCATTGTGCAAATTGGCCACGGCATCGACCAAAGACAACCCTAAACCATTACCTGATTCCGTGCGGCTCTGATCCGCACGATACATTGGGCGGCAAACATACATTTTGTCGTAATCAGAAATTCCGATGCCAGAGTCGGCGATAGCAACACCAAAGCAGTCCGCAATCACTTCGATCTGTCCTCCGTTAGGTGTGTACTTAACCGCATTTTCTAATAGGTTAAACACCGCTCGAAAAAGCAGAGAACGATCGCCTGTGATAACACAGGGGGTATCTTGTCTAAACGTTATTCTCTGATTTTTTTCGTCGGCGATGGGAGATATAAAATCAAGGGCATCTCGGGTGACTTTACCTAAATCGACACTATTACTGTCGATATTCACCTGGCCACTGTTGAGCTTTGCAATTTCAAGCATGCTATTGAATAGTGACAAAATTAGCTCTAATTCATCATAACAAGCTGAAAAGCTGCTTACTTGGGATGGTGATAAATCGCTTTGAGCTAGAATGTCTTCTAAGCGAAGTTTCAACCTAGCCATTGGTGTTCTCATGTCATGAGCAAGCCCAGTGGTCAGCGATTTGAGGCTAGACTCGTTTTTGGCCATTTGCTCAATCATGAAATTGAGATGAATGGCTAAAATATCAAACTCATCGTCCTGGCGAGATACGGCAATTTTCACATTCGGCTCTCCGCATAAAACGCGGTTCATGGCGTGATTCACTTTTTCTAATCGTTTGAGAATCAGCGCAGTAAAAAAGAGTGCCGAGATGATCATGATTGCGGTAGGGAAAATGATGCCAGAGAAGACCATCGGGGTCAGTGACTTTCGATACTCTTCTACCGCACTTTTATCTACTCCTATCTCTAATTGGAGGTTGTTGCCTACTAAAATATTATGCCTGTTGTCTTGCAGATCGACAGGATAGTACGGTTTAAAGCTGTCTGATTCGATGGTTTCGATGAGCTGGTAATAGAAAGGTGTCTCCGTTGCGCGTTTGGTTCTTAAAAGTTGCTCGACATCCTCTTGGCTCTGGTTGGCTGCAAAGTTGAATTCCAGAATTTCTTCATTGAGCTGCCGTGTTAATTGCTTATGGTGAAAGTTGTTAGAATCCCGATACAGTTGATGTATGACGACGATGTTGGTGATAGTGACAATTAAGAAAAGGCTCACCAATGTTTTAAATACCGAAGAACGGGTTAAAACATAGTCATCGACGAAGGACATAGCCGACTCCTCTTACTGTGTGCAGGATCCCTGTACATCCAGCCTCTTCCAGTTTACGGCGCAAGTTAGCAACGTGGACATCGATGACGTTGGTTTTGGGATCAAAATGATAACTCCAGATATTTTCGAACAGGCGCATGCGTGATACCACTTGCTCATTATGCTCAATAAAGTATTGAATAAGCTGAAACTCTTTGGGTTGGAGAATTATCTCCTGCTGATTACAGGTGACTTTGTGTGCTTTTAGGTCCACTTGCAAACAGTGGTAATTAAGAATGTGTTGATTTGATATTGGCCGCTGAGTGCGATTGATGATGATATCGACTCGTGCAATTAACTCAGCAAGAGCGAATGGCTTAATTAAGTAGTCATCGCTGCCAGCCTGCAAACCGTCCACTCTATCGTTTACGCTATCCATCGCGCTTAAAATCAGAACAGGAAGCTGTTCTTCTGCGGCTTTAATTGCTGCAAGAACCTTCATTCCGTCAAGGTATGGCAGCATCCTATCCAGGATGATGAGCTGGTATTCCGAGCTGAGAGCCATCATTAGCCCTTTCTTGCCGTCTTCGGCTTGGTCAACGATATAACCGTGCTCGGTCAGACCTTTACTGACGAACTCTCTGGTCGTTGCGTCATCTTCTATGATGAGTATTTTCACGGGGATTCCTCTGTTTTGGCTGGTACTTTACTGATGTAGCAGAGAGAGGGAAATATGAAAAAGAAGGCTCGCGTGACTAATGCGAGCCAACACGATTTAGGGGGATAAATCGTTAAAATGTTGCTGGTTTGTCTCTATTAATTGTCACCAAGAGTTTACGAAAACTTCTCTTGAGGAGACCTTTTTGAAAAATTAAAGATCGTTAATGTGTTGATACCAATCGCTGAATTCTCAAATGATTATTGAAGCTTACTCTACTGAGCAATAAAGCTTCCCTCGGCTAACTCCCATAACGCTTTGACTAATGAGTTTTCCAATTGCGAACGTTTGCAACACACACCGAGTTGGAATGGTTTGATTGGGGCAAACGAGAGACGCTGAATGCTATCTCGTACAGGGCTGTTATTAATCACAACATCTGGCGCGATTCCGACACCACAACCTAAAGCCACCATACTGACAATGGCTTCATGACCAGAAATTTGCGCGTAGATGTTGGGCTTAATTTTCATTTTTTTAAACCAGGCATTGGCTCTGTCTCTGGCGGTACCAGACTCAGGCACAATGAAAGGAATCTTATTCCAGTCGGGATGTTCTTTGTGTAGCTCTTCAACCCAAGAACTGATGCCTATGGGGGCTATTACGGAGAGTGGAATTTCAGTGATGGTGGTGAACTCCACTTTAGATGAAAGGTGCTCTGGCATGGCAGAAATGGCGATATCGGCCTCATCATTCATTATCTTATCGATGGCCTGAGCCGGGTCGCCTGTCAAAAGCTTGAATTCAATGTAAGGATGCTTTAAGCGAAACGAGTTGAGCAGCTGAGGCAAGTGGCTGTAGCTGGCGGTCACGGAGCAGAACAATCGAACTTCACCTTTCAGAACGTCGTCTTGCACATTTATTTGAGATTGGAATTGTGTCCAGTCGTGAACCATCTTCATCGCTACTGGCTGAAATTTCTCGCCAGCGGGCGTTAACTCCACACTCCGGTTGTCCCTGACAAAAAGCGGGTGGCCTATCTCTTCTTCTAATTTTTGAATCTGACGACTCAAAGCAGATGGACTCACGTGCATAGTGGCTGCTGTCTTACTAAAATTCTTGCTGTCACAGATATCAAGGAACAGTCGGATGGTTTTTATATTCATGAAATTACCGTGTTGCACTTTTTGCAATTACTAATTGTGAATATATCACTTTAAGCAATTAAATGTCTGTTCTAGTATGAACTCATTCGGTAAGACCAATACCGACCTCTACGGAAGAATCTTAAAGGAGCACCCTAATGGCTAACTATTTCAATACTCTAAACTTGCGTGAGCAATTGGACCAACTAGGTCGTTGTCGTTTTATGGACCGCAGTGAGTTTGCTTCAGAAGCAGACTACCTAAAAGGTAAGAAGGTTGTCATCGTAGGTTGTGGTGCTCAAGGCCTGAACCAAGGTCTAAACATGCGTGATTCTGGTCTGGATGTGTCATACGCACTGCGTCAGGCTGCAATCGACGAGCAACGTCAGTCATTTAAAAATGCAAAAGACAACGGTTTTGAAGTAGGCAGCTACGAGACTCTAATCCCTCAAGCGGATCTAGTTGTTAACCTAACTCCAGACAAGCAGCACTCTAACGTTGTTGAGACAGTAATGCCTCTAATGAAAGAAGGCGCTGCACTAGGTTACTCACACGGCTTCAACGTTGTTGAAGAAGGCATGCAAATCCGTAAAGACCTAACGGTTGTAATGGTTGCACCTAAGTGTCCTGGTACTGAGGTTCGTGAAGAATACAAACGTGGTTTCGGTGTTCCAACTCTAATTGCGGTTCACCCAGAGAATGACCCTAAAGGCGATGGTCTGGAAATCGCGAAAGCATGGGCAGCAGCAACTGGCGGTCACCGCGCAGGTTGTCTAGAGTCATCTTTCGTTGCAGAAGTAAAATCTGACCTAATGGGTGAGCAAACTATCCTATGTGGCATGCTTCAAGCTGGTTCTATCGTATGTTACGAGAAGATGGTTGCGGAAGGTATCGACCCAGGTTACGCAGGCAAACTACTTCAGTATGGTTGGGAAACAGTAACAGAAGCACTGAAATTCGGTGGCATCACGCACATGATGGACCGTCTGTCTAACCCAGCGAAAATCAAAGCGTTTGAGCTTTCTGAAGAGCTAAAAGATCTAATGCGTCCACTTTACAACAAGCACATGGATGACATCATTTCTGGTCACTTCTCTAGCACGATGATGGCTGACTGGGCGAACGACGATGTGAACCTACTAGGCTGGCGTGAAGAAACAGGTCAAACAGCATTTGAAAACTACCCAGAAACTGACGTTGAAATCTCTGAGCAAGAGTACTTCGATAACGGTATTCTAATGATTGCGATGGTTCGCGCAGGGGTTGAGCTAGCGTTTGAAGCAATGACTGCATCAGGCATCATCGATGAGTCAGCGTACTACGAGTCACTACACGAACTACCGCTAATCGCAAACACAATTGCACGTAAGCGCCTATACGAGATGAACGTAGTAATCTCTGACACTGCAGAATACGGTAACTACCTATTCGCAAACGTAGCAACGCCGCTACTGCGTGAGAAGTTCATGCCTTCAGTAGGTACTGATGTTATCGGTAAAGGTCTAGGTGAGACTTCAAACCAAGTTGATAACGCAACACTTATCGCGGTTAACGAGAAGCTTCGTAATCACCCAGTTGAATACATCGGTGAAGAGCTACGCGGGTACATGACTGATATGAAGCGTATCGCGGTAGGCGGCTAAATTACTGGCCTTAAGGTATCATTTCGGTGTCGAAGGTGCTCATTTACTATCGTAAACTCCGCGCCTTCTCCTAGAAATGAAATCTTAATACTGTATAAGTTACCTATTCTAAAGTAACGCAGTAAAAGAACTCCAGGCAGACTGGGGTCAATAAATACAAAACACAACATCTAATCAAAAGGCTTGGTCGCCGTTGACCAAGCCTTTTTTATTTATGGCTCGTTTGGTTGGAGTACAAAAAAGGCTGACACCTGAGTGTCAGCCTTTGAATCTTATCGGAAGACGATGCTTATTTGTCTGCTAGCTTAGCTTCAAGCTCGGCCAGTTTCGCTTCCATCTCAGTTAGCTTCTGACGAGTACGAAGCAGAACCTGAGTCTGAACATCAAACTCTTCACGGCTAACAACATCAAGCTTGTTCAGCTGACCTTGAATCACTTGGCGAACTTTCTGATCAACATCTGCACCTAGCTCTTTCACTGGTGCTGGCATAGAGTCATGAATCTGCTTAGCGATTTGCTCTAGTTTCTTTGGATCAAACATAGTGGTTAAAACTCCTTTTGATTTGTGCTCATTTTAAGTAATTGATACGGGAAAGTCGCTAGTTGGAATGCAAAAAATCGAGATAGGTACGGCAAACGCAAGGCAATAAAAAAGGCCACCGAAGTGACCTTTTTAGCTTGGCAGGGAATTAGTGGTGGTCCGCTAATCCTCGTTGTGCTGCTTTTGCTTCATCAACACGGGCCAACTTTTCCAGATCTTTGTCTTCAACAAACACTGGAAGTGGTTTGTGTTTCTCAGCTAAGTAGCTGTAGATAACAGGCAGTACGAATAGGGTAAACAGAGTACCAATCGCCAGACCAGCAACGATTACGATACCGATACTAAAGCGCTGAGCTGCACCTGCACCCGTCGCGTACATCAGTGGGATAAGACCCGAGATCATCGCTGCAGTTGTCATCAGAATAGGACGCAGACGAACTTTCGCCGCTTCCATTACTGCTTCTGTTTTACCCAGTTTGTTGTGCAACTGCTCTTCTTTCGCTACTTCACAGATCAGGATACCGTGCTTGGTGATAAGGCCAACCAGAGTAATCAAACCAACCTGAGAGTAAATGTTCATCGATGCCGCGCCCCAGGCAAGCGCAATCAACGCGCCACAAATTGCCAGTGGCACAGACACCATGATAACCAGCGGATCTTTCACAGATTCAAACTGAATCGCCAGAACCAAGAAGATGATCGCTAGTGCTAAACCAAATGTCGCGTATAACGCACTACCTTCAGTCACAAACTGACGAGCTTCACCCATGTAGTCATGGTTGTAGCCGCTTGGCAGTTTCGTTTCAGCGATGTTCTCAAACCAGTTAATCGCATCGCCCATTGCCGTGCCTGGAGCTGGTACCGCACCTACCGTTGCTGAGTTCAGCTGGTTGAAGTGAGGTAGTGAGCGTGGCTCTGCAATCACGTCAATCGTCACTAGGTTACTCAGTGGAACCGCGTTACCGTCAGCTGCACGTACGTAGTAGTTGTTCATCGACTCTGGGTTTAGACGCCACTTACGCTCTACCTGAGGGATAACTTCGTAAGAGCGGCCATTAAGGTCGATACGGTTTACGTAGCCATCTGCCATCATGGTGCTTAAAGTCACACCGATGTCTTGCATGGTTACGCCGTATGCGCCCGCTTTGTCTTTGTCGATGTTGATTTTCATCGTCGCCGAGTCGTAGTTCAGGTCAAGATCCGAGTAAACGAACATTGGGCTCGATTTCACTTCCGTCAGTACGTCTGTCGCGATAGAGAACAAACTTTCAAACGCGTTTGGTGTGGTCAGAACAAACTGAATTGGAAGACCACTACCCGCACCTGGTAACTCAGGCATTTGGAAAGCGGTAACCGCCATTCCCGGTACGTCTGCAACCAATCCGCCTACACGGCCCGTTACGTCTGCCTGGCTTGCTTCACGCTCACTCCAAGGCACCATAGAGGCAATACCGAACGCTTGGTGAGAGTTTGGTACACCTGAGAAAACCTGTGCAAACTGAACTTCTGGCTGTTCAGACAGAATGTTGTTTACCTGGTTCATGGTGTTCTGGATAAAGTCTAAGTTCGAATTAGATGGAGCAGTACCCATCAATACAACCACGCCTTTATCTTCAGACGGAGCCAGTTCACTTGGGATGAACTTGAACAGCATCGGTAAGCTGGCAAATACAATCAGTGCAAAACCAATTACAACTGGACGGTGTTGCATGACCGCACCCAACATTTTGGCGTATCGGCTGGTCATGCGCTCTAACACGCTATGCACTTTCTGTTCAAACTTGCTTGGTGCCTGATGAGCTTTAAGCATCTTTGAACACATCATTGGTGATAGCGTCAGTGCCACGATACCTGATACAAATACCGCACCCGCCAGAGTTAACGCGAACTCTTTAAATAGCGAGCCCGTGATACCACCCATCAACGCGATCGGCGCGTATACCGCACCCAACGTTAGTGTCATCGCGATAACTGGAACCGCAATTTCGCGCGTACCAATAATGGCCGCTCGGAATGGTGATTCACCAAGCTTGATATGTCGGTCAACGTTTTCCAGTACAACGATCGCATCATCTACCACCAGACCAATGGCGAGAACCATTGCCAGTAGGGTCATCAGGTTCCACGAGAAACCCATGGATTGCATTACCATCGCCACACCGATCAAAGAGAGTGGGATAGTTACAATAGGGATCACTACGGCACGGAATGAACCAAGGAATATAGTGATAACAATCAGTACAATCACTGCAGCTTCAGCGATGGTTTTGATTACTTCGTTAATGGATTCGTTAATTGCGATAGTCGAATCATAAAGAACATTCATCTTGATCGTACTAGGCAAATTGCGCTCTAGCTGAGGTAATAGATCAAGTACGTCTGCTGCGATATTGATTGGGTTGGCACTTGGTGCTGCATTAATTGCAGCAACAACCGCCTCCTGACCATTTGCACTCGCTCGATATGAGTCGTGGCTCTTTTCTAGAGTCACTTTAGCAATATCGCTTAATCGAGTGACATTGCCGTCGTCATTGCTAACAACAAGGTTCTTCAACTCATCAACATTGGATACCTGAGTATCCGCGCTGCCGTTGTAAAGTACAAATTCACCGATAGCCTGACCCGTAGCAGACTGATAGTTGTTGGCACTTAATACACCCATCACGTCAGTCGCGGTTAAGTTAAACGCTGCCATTTTTGCAGGATCTAGCCAAACACGTAGCGCGTATTTCATACCACCGTATAGGTCGACTTTCGATACACCGTTAACGGTAAACAACTGTGGGTTGATTACTCGCTCAAGGTAATCGGTGATCTGACTTGAAGACAACTCATCACTGGTAAAACCAATATACAGTACCGCTGTTGTCGAGCCAGTCGACATAGTAACGGTAGGGTCTTCGGCTTCTTTCGGTAGTTGCGAGCGAACAGAGTTGGTTTTTGCCAGAATGTCCGAGAGTGCCGCATTCGGGTCAGTGTTCAACTTCATTTTCACGGTGATGGTGGATTTACCCAGCACCGATTGAGAAGTCATATAATCGATATTATCAGCCTGTGCGACCGCTTGTTCCAATGGCTGAGTAATAAAGCCCTGGATTAGGTCGGCACTGGCACCGTAGTAACTGGTCGAAACCGTTACTTCCGTATTCGTCATTTCAGGGTATTCACGAACCTGCATTTTGAAGATTGCTTGTAGACCAAGCAATGCGATCAAAAAGCTGATTGATACCGCTAAAACTGGACGTTTAATAAAAACATCAGTAAAGCGCATGAAGCCTCCGATTACAGCATTGGTGTTTCAGTTGGTGGAGTCGTTGCATCGCTTTCTACGACACGGACTTTAGCGTGGTTACTCAGACGAATCTGACCTGAGGTCACTACCACATCACCTGGCTTAACGCCTTCAAGAATGTGTACGATGTCTTTTGTACGCTCACCCACTTTAACCACTTGCTGTGTTACACGCTTTTCGCCATCTTCTTCAGATACGATGTAAATGCTGTCACCGTAAAGTGTGTAAGTAATCGCGGTTTGTGGCAGAGTCACCTGGTTTTCAAGTTTAGGCAGGATGATATTCGCTCGAGCGAACATACCACTACGTAGTTTTCCGTCGTTATTTCGAATATCTGCTTGTACCTGGATCAGACCACTCTGTACATTAACCGCTGGCTCAATGGCTGTAATTGAACCTTTGAAGGCGATTTCTGGGTACGCATCGACAAAAATATCGACAGCTTGGCTGATGTGGATACGAGAAATATCGGTCTGCGGCACGGTGAAACGTAGACGCATAACGCTGGTATCTTCAAGACGCACGATATCGGTACCCGCTTGCAGGTACTGACCTAGGTAAACATTACGGATACCAACTACGCCTGAAAACGGTGCTTTGATTTCACGACGGTCGATCGCCGCTTTCAAGCTCTCGATGTCAGCGCTAAGAGAAAAGTAATTCGCTTCTGCTTCATCATAAGACTCTTTAGAAATCGACCCTTTTTTGTACAGGCCTTGGTAACGCTTGTATTTTGCTTCAGCAGCTGGAAGCTTCGCTTGTGCACTTTTCAGGTTGGCTTTCTCAACAGCTGAATCAAGAAGTACCAAATCCTGGCCTTCTTTCACTTGAGTGCCAGATTCAAAAGCGATTTGGTCAATGACGCCACTTGTCTCGTTCGCTACCGTTACCCCTTGGTTAGGCTCGATAAAGCCAATTGCCTCAATCACCGGTACCCAATCAACTGACTGTACGTCAGTTACGGTTACGGGAAATTCAGGTTCCGGGCGATTCGCCATGTATTCGGCAATCTTCTGTTGCTTGAATAAGTTGAAACCTATCACACTGCCGAACAGCAAGATTGCGATAAGTAACATAAAAAAAGTCCACTTTTTCATTCTGGTCAGAACTCCAATTAGTGTTGAATGATTGCGTCCCAACTGGCTTCAATGGCAGCTTCTATGGCTGCTTCGTCCAGTTGATAAAACCCCAGGGCATGGTGTCGGGCGAGTGCAACGGTCGCCTCGAAACTCAGTCCCGAAAGGATCATATTGTCGAGTGGCTTAAACACTCCTTGCTCTTTACCCTGGTCAAATAGTCGGTCTACCTGATCAAACATTTTACGCTCAAGTTCCAGCGTTACTCTATTGCTTGCATAGGGTAGGGATTGATATTGAACTCTATTGTTCAATGTGTCCACATTTGAGCCAGCTAAACACCAAATGTTAAGCCACATTTTTGTATAACGTTCTTTTAAAGGCATATCGTCGCTCACGCCCGCTTGCACTTCTATTGCAATGCGCTTTGCGACGTTTAATCTAACTTCGTCTAAAAGGTGGTTCTTATCGGAAAAGTAACGATAGATAGTGCCAGCCGCCACACCCGCTTCTTTGGCTAGCTTTTGCATCGAAAACCCCTGAAAACCCAGCTCAGCAATCAGTTTTTCCGCCGCACAAAGAATCTGAGCTTTTTTATCTAAAGTTGTATTACTCGACATAGTTCCACTTTTAGTGAATGAACGTTCATTCATTATAGATCTAAAGCTATACGAGTGTGCAATAAAAAATAATTAAATTTTTACTTTGCTATAAATGGAGTTAGCCAACACCTCTCAAACTGAGGGCTGATAAACGTGGTAATCGTTCATACTCACTATTATCATAGGCGCCACGTTTATTGCCCGCTGAGAAATTCTATGAAGCTGAACCCTAGTCAAGATGAAGCCGTAAAGTACGTATCTGGTCCGTGTTTGGTGCTGGCAGGTGCTGGCTCGGGTAAAACTCGTGTTATCACCAATAAAATTGCTTATTTGGTTCAGCAATGTGGCTACAAAGCGCGAAATATTGCAGCGGTAACCTTTACCAATAAAGCCGCACGAGAAATGAAAGAGCGGGTGGGTCAGACATTAGGTAAAGCGGAATCTAAAGGTTTGATGGTGTCGACCTTCCACACCTTGGGCTTGAACATTATTAAGCGCGAGTACAAGCAGCTTGGTTTAAAAGCAGGCTTCTCCTTGTTTGATGATCAAGACCAGCTCGCATTACTCAAAGAGCTAACGGAAAAGCAGCTCGACGGCGATAAAGATCTGCTGCGTCAGCTGATGAGTTCAATCTCTAACTGGAAGAACGACATGCTAACGCCAGAGCAGGTGAAAGCTCAGGCGAAAGGTGAGCAACAACAGTTGTTTGCCTTCTGCTTCGACATGTACCAGAAGCAGATGAAAGCGTACAACGCGCTCGATTTTGATGATTTGATTCTGATGCCAGTACTGTTGTTACGTACTAATGAAGACGTACGTCAGCGTTGGCAGAGCCGCATCCGCTACCTATTGGTGGACGAATACCAAGATACCAATACCAGCCAATACGAGCTGGTAAAACACATTGTCGGTGAGCGTGGCCGCCTAACCGTAGTAGGGGATGACGACCAGTCTATTTACTCATGGCGTGGTGCAAAGCCACAGAACCTGGTGCTACTGGGTGAAGACTACCCGAACTTGCGCTTGATAAAACTAGAGCAAAATTATCGCTCTACCAGTCGTATTCTTCGTGCTGCCAATATTCTCATTGCCAACAACCCGCACGTGTATGAGAAGACGCTATTTTCTGAGATCCCTGACGGTGAAAAACTCAAAGTACTGCTGGCAAAAAATGAAGAGCATGAAGCGGAGCGTGTTACGGGTGAGCTGATCGCACACAAGTTCCTCAATCGCACCGAATACCGAGACTACTCGATTTTGTATCGTGGTAACCATCAATCACGCTTAATAGAAAAGTCGCTGATGCAAAACCGCGTACCATACAAAATTTCGGGTGGTACCTCTTTCTTTGCTCGTTCAGAGATCAAAGACATCATGGCGTATCTTCGAGTTCTGGTGAACCCGGACGATGACAATGCTTTTCTGCGCATCGTAAACACGCCTCGACGTGAAATTGGACCGGTTACACTAGAAAAACTGGGCAGTTACGCCAATATGCGTGGCAAAAGCCTGTTTGAAGCCAGTTTTGAAATGGGGCTCGAACAGCATCTAACAGGGCGTGGTCTGGAGAATTTACGCCGCTTCACTCAGTGGTTAGTCGCTATTGCTGATCAGGCGGAAAGAGGCGATACCGTGACTGCGGTCCGTTCACTGGTTCGTGACATCAATTACGAAGACTGGTTATACGAAACCTCCGCTAGCCCGAAAGCGGCTGAGATGCGCATGAAGAACGTGTCAGATCTCTATTCCTGGATTGTGGCTGATTTAGAAGGCGATAATTACGATCAGGAAGAGAAGACATTAAAAGAGGTGGTTCAGCGTTTAACCTTGCGTGACATGATGGAGCGCGGGGAAGAGGACGAAGACAGCGATGCGGTACAATTGATGACACTGCATGCGTCAAAGGGTCTGGAATTCCCGTACGTTTATCTGATTGGTTCAGAAGAAGGTATTCTGCCGCATCAAACCAGCATTGATGAAGACAACGTAGAAGAAGAACGCCGCCTGATGTACGTGGGGATTACTCGTGCCCAGCGAGAGCTTACATTTACAATGTGTAAAGAGCGCCGTCAGTATGGTGAGTTGATCAAGCCGACGCAGAGCCGCTTCCTTGATGAATTGCCTTTCGATGATGTGGAATGGGAAGTCAACAAAAAGCCCGTTTCGCAAGAGGAGAGAATGGCAAAAGGCCAGGCTCACATTGCCAACTTACGCTCGATGTTTAAGAAGTAGCATCATCCAAATCATCAAACAGCAAATAAAAAGGCTTGCCAAGAGGCAAGCCTTTCTCTTTTAAAACTTTGATTCAAGAAGAATTACAGACCTGCAATCATATGATCGATAGCGGCCGTGATCTCGTCGTCAGAACAGTCCATACACGTACCTTTAGCTGGCATCGCGTTGAAGCCTTCAAGTGCATGTTTGATCAGTACATCTTTACCTTGAGCGATACGAGGCGCCCATTCGTCAGCATTGCCAATCTTTGGAGCACCGTTTACACCAGATGCGTGACAAGCAATACAAAAAGTACCGTAAACTGTTGCGCCATCACGAGGACCGGTTGGTTCTGCTTTTACAGGCTCAGAGCCTGCTAGATAAACATCGCCGACAGGTTTGATGCGTTCTGCGATCGCATCGTATTCACTTTGGCTGATGTCAGAAGCTAAAGCTGCCGTAGAAAACGTTAAGGCAGCGAACA
>ERZ1673961.529-NODE-529-length-14678-cov-8.654448_pt1 | contig 14678 bp, 12 predicted proteins | sample MGYA00580189_ERZ1673961 | MGnify/ENA primary metagenome ERZ1673961 (study PRJEB41334, sample SAMN05608105) | rock metagenome | biome: terrestrial subsurface; feature: shale formation; material: shale | place: USA: Pennsylvania ... | reverse complement strand
GATGACAAAGAAAGGAAGCAACATGACTAATATAGGAAGCCTGCTAGTAGATGCAGCCACTCTCATGATTACTGGGATGGCGGTTGTATTTATTTTCCTCACTATTCTTGTTTATCTCGTTCGGCTCATGTCGAGACTCATACCAGAAGAAGTCCTAGAGCCGATCGCTGCACCTAAAATAAAAAACAATAATCAATCAACCTCTTCAGCTGTTAGTCCACAAGTCGTGGCGGCGATCTCGGCTGCGATTCATAAACATCGCACCTCTGTCGCGAAGTAGCCGAAAATAGGATTAAAAAGGAGTTTAAGAGTATGTCTAAACCACTAGCTATTACTGATGTGGTCCTAAGAGACGCCCATCAATCACTGTTTGCTACGCGTATGCGTATTGACGATATGCTGCCTATCGCGGCTGAACTGGACAAGATTGGTTATTGGTCTTTAGAGACGTGGGGTGGGGCAACGTTTGATTCGTGTATTCGATTCCTTGGAGAAGATCCGTGGGAGCGTTTACGAGAGCTGAAAAAAGCGATGCCGAACACACCAATGCAAATGCTGCTGCGTGGTCAGAACCTTTTAGGATACCGCCATTATGCTGATGACGTAGTAGAGAAGTTTGTTGAGCGTGCACATGCCAATGGTATGGATGTTTTCCGTATTTTTGATGCGATGAATGATGTGCGAAATTTCCAAAAAGCGGTTAAAGCAACCGTGGATGTTGGCGCTCACGCACAAGGCACGCTGTCTTACACAACCAGCCCAGTACACAACACTGACACGTGGGTTGATCTGGCAAAACGTCTGGAAGACCTAGGCTGCCATTCTTTATGTATTAAAGACATGTCAGGTCTACTAAAACCTTATGAAGCTGAAGAGTTGATTACTCGTATCAAAGCATCGTGTGATGTGCCACTGGCACTGCACTGCCATGCAACTACGGGTCTATCGACGGCTACTGCGATTAAAGCGGTAGAAGCGGGTATCGACATTCTTGATACTGCGATTTCATCAATGAGTAGTACCTACGGCCATACGCCAACAGAAACTGTGGTAGCGATGCTTCAGGGTACAGAGCGTGACACTAACCTGAAACTGGAAGAGATTGAGCCAATTGCTGCTTACTTCCGTGAGGTTCGTAAGAAATACGCGAAGTGGGAAGGTCAATTGAAAGGCGTGGACTCTCGCATTTTGATTGCTCAAGTGCCAGGTGGCATGTTAACCAACATGGAAGGCCAGCTTAAAGAGCAGGGCGCTGCTGATCGTCTTGATGAAGTACTAGAAGAGATCCCTCGTGTTCGTGAAGATCTTGGTTTCATTCCATTGGTAACACCAACTTCGCAAATTGTCGGCACTCAGGCTGTTATCAACGTACTGACTGGCGAGCGCTACAAGAGCATTACCAAGGAAACTGCGGGTCTGTTGAAGGGCGAATATGGTCAAGCGCCTGCGCCAATCAATGCAGAGCTACAAGCTAAAGTTCTGGAAGGTAAAGAGCCTATCACTTGCCGCCCGGCTGATTTACTAGAGCCAGAAATGGAAGCGTTGACAGTTGAGTTGATGGATAAAGCGAAATCTGAAGGCATCAAGCTGGCAAGTGAAAGAGTTGATGATGTATTAACTTACGCGCTATTCCCTCAAGTTGGTCTTAAGTTCCTGAAAAACCGCGGCAACCCTGAAGCGTTTGAACCAGCTCCTACCTTAGAATCTGCTAAACCTGCTCCGGCACCAGTTGCTCAAGCATCAGCAGGCGGCGTAGAAACATACAGTGTTCGTGTTGACGGACAAGTTTATGAAGTAGAAGTAGGACCGCAAGGTGAGCTGACGTCGGTAACACCTTCAGCAGCGCCAGCGAAAGCTGCGGCTCCAGCAGTACCAGCTAACACTTCCGCTGAGTCAGTTCCTGCTCCACTTGCGGGCAACATCTTTAAAGTCAATGTACAGCCAGGTGCTGAAGTGGCTGAAGGTGACGTGCTACTGATCTTAGAAGCGATGAAGATGGAAACGGAAGTTCGAGCTGCGCGTGGTGGTATCGTTCAGGAGTTAAATGTGAAAGAAGGTGATGCCGTGACGGTAGGTGCACCTCTTCTTAGCCTGGCGTAAGGGAGTATCATGGACGGATTGATGACCCTATGGTTAGAAACAGGGATCGCTAACTTTGAGTTTGGCCAAATCTGCATGATGCTGGTTGGCTGTACTCTGCTGTTTTTGGCGATTCGAAAGGGTTTTGAACCCCTGCTTCTACTTCCAATTGGTTTTGGTGCGATTTTAGCTAACATTCCTAATGCGGGTTTCACCGAGCCGGGTGGTTTGCTGTACTACGTCTACCACATCGGGATTGAGTCGGGTGTATTCCCGCTGTTGATCTTTATGGGCGTTGGCGCAATGACGGACTTTGGCGCGTTGATTGCGAACCCTAAAACGCTTTGGTTAGGTGCTGCGGCGCAGTTTGGTATTTTTGCAACGCTATTTGGTGCGATTTTGCTGAACTATGTACCGGGCATGGAATTCTCCATGGCAGACGCATCATCAATTGCGATTATCGGTGGTGCTGATGGCCCAACCGCTATTTTCCTGGCAAGTAAACTGTCTCCAGACTTACTCGGCGCGATTGCGGTTGCGGCATATAGCTACATGGCGTTGGTGCCGATTATCCAGCCACCAATCATGAAAGCGTTAACCACGCAGGAAGAGCGTCAGGTAAAAATGGCTCAGTTGCGTCATGTCGGTAAGTGGGAAAAAGTGATTTTCCCGCTAGCTGTACTGTTGATGACCATTCTGTTTTTGCCATCTGCAACACCTCTGGTAGGGATGTTCTGTTTGGGTAACTTGATGCGTGAAGCAGGGGTTGTCGATCGTTTATCGAAGACAGCCCAGAACGAACTTATCAATATCGTGACCATCTTCCTTGGTCTTGGTGTTGGCTCTAAGTTGCAAGCAGATAAGTTCCTAAACTTGGAAACGCTTGGTATTTTGGCTTTGGGCGCGGTTGCTTTCAGTATTGGTACGGCAGCTGGCGTTCTAATGGCGAAGTTACTGAACAAGTTCTCGAAAGAAGACATCAACCCACTTATCGGCGCGGCTGGTGTTTCTGCTGTACCAATGGCGGCGCGAGTGGTGAACAAAGTGGGCTTGGATGCAAACCCACAAAACTTCTTGTTGATGCACGCTATGGGTCCTAACGTAGCGGGTGTTCTTGGCTCTGCAGTAGCGGCAGGTATTCTGCTTGCACTGGTCGGCTAGTGTGTGGGTAACATACTCGCGCAGTGACTGTGCGGGGGATTAAATTATCCGCTTACAGCCATTAACTTAGCTAAACAAAATGGTTTATAGTCAAAGGGATGCTTCGGCATCCCTTTTTGTCTTTCAAGGAATGGTTTATGGAACACAAACAAATAGTTATCACTGAATTTGGAGATGCAAGCGTACTTGCGGTTCAACATGCCCCAACACCGTCACCACAGTCAGGTGAAGTGTTAGTTAAGGTTTCTTTTTCTGGCATTAATCCTATTGATGTGAAGACTCGTGCAGGTCTGGGCTGGGCTGCGGCGCAAAACAAAGACAATCTGCCTTGGGTTCCGGGATATGACATTTCAGGCGAAGTCGTATCTTGTGGTGAGCAAACATCCCGCTTTGCTGTTGGAGATAAGGTAGCTGGTTTCATTGGTTTTCCAGTAAGAGGTGGCGGATACAGTCAATATGTATCTGTGCCTGAATCAGAACTGAGCCACGTACCAAGTAATGTTCCTTTGGAATCGGCGGCAGTGCTTCCTCTTGCCGGACAAACCGCGGCTCAGGCACTGGAGAAAGCTAACGTCACAGAAAGCGATCGTGTTTTAGTGCTTGCTGGTGCGGGTGGCGTAGGACACATTGCGGTGCAACTGGCTGTCGCAAGTAAGGCTGAGGTTTTTACAACTTGTAGTGAGCGAAATGTCGATTATCTCACCTCACTTGGTGCCCATGCAGTGAACTATCAATTAGGACCAGTGTCAGAACGTGTTGAAGATATAGATGTTTTAATTGATTTAGTGGGTGGAGATGCGGTTCTGGACGCTCTCAAATGTCTCAAGCGTAATGCTAGGATTGTGACTATTCCTACGATTACTGCTGAGAAGATTTGCGAACAAGCGAAACAGTTGGGCTTAGAAGCGAACGGTATGTTGGTTGAGCCCAAGCCAGAGCAGCTGGATTCTTTACTGTATATGGCTGATGTAGGTTTACTAAAAACAGAGGTTCAACATGTCTACCCAATGGACGAGGTTGTCTCAGCTCACGAACAAGTGGAGTCTGGGCGCACTCGAGGCAAGGTTTTGCTTGATATGACATGTTAGAAGCATTCAATGCTGGCTTTGAGAGCATCGCGCTTTGGTTTTCTGGGTCAGCATTGTGGGTGCTTTTTATGACAGGCTTTCTCAGTGCTACCTTACTTCCTGGTGGCTCTGAGGCTGGTCTCATAGCGACCCTCTCTCTAAATCAATATTCCGTCTTTTCCATCATCACTGTAGCTACGATTGGTAATACCCTTGGCGGTTTGACCAATTACTGGCTTGGATTATGGATTCCAAATAAAACCCAGGATGAAAAACATGGCCATACCGCGTTAAAGTGGTTATCAAAATATGGTTACTGGGCTTTATTTTTCAGTTGGCTACCTATTGTTGGTGACCCGCTGTGCTTAGCGGCAGGGTGGTTAAGGATGAATTTCCTGCCGTGTGTAATGTTAATATTTTTTGGAAAGGCCGCTAGATACAGCCTTCTAGCAGCCATCTATCTCGGATTATTTTAAGGAAAGTACATGAGAATGTTTTGGGTTGGCGCGTGTTCACTGCTCGTGATCACGGGTTGTGCATCACAATCCCCTGTTTCTTCACTGCCAGAGGGGATCACTTTCGTAGAGTCATCACAAGCGGAAGAAGGCAAAGTTAAAATCCCATACCAAAAATACAAGCTTGATAACGGATTGACCGTCATTCTCGCACCAGAAGATTCAGATCCGCTAGTACACGTTGATATGACTTATCATGTTGGTTCTGCCCGTGAAGAAATTGGTAAGTCTGGGTTTGCGCACTTCTTCGAGCACATGATGTTCCAAGGCTCAGAGAACGTAGGTGACCAAGAGCATTTCAAAATCATCACTGAGGCTGGTGGTACACTCAACGGGACAACCAACCGAGACCGCACTAACTACTTTGAAACTGTACCAGCCAATCAGCTAGAGAAAATGCTTTGGCTCGAATCTGATCGTATGGGTTTCTTGCTTGACGCAGTTTCACAGCATAAGTTTGAAATTCAACGTTCTACGGTTAAGAACGAACGTGCTCAACGTTACGATAACCGTCCGTACGGTTTGATTTGGGAACGCATGTCAGAAGCGTTATATCCAGAAGGCCACCCTTACTCATGGCAAACAATCGGTTATGTGGAAGATTTAGATCGCGTTGATGTGAATGATCTGAAAGCCTTTTTCTTACGATGGTATGGCCCAAATAACGCCACGCTGACGATAGGTGGTGATCTGGATGTTGAAAAGACGCTGGCTTGGGTTAACAAGTACTTTGGCTCTATTCCTCGTGGCCCAGAAGTTGAGAATGCAGCAAAACAACCAGCAACGCTGACCGAAAGCAAATACATTACGTTAGAAGACCGTATTCAGCAGCCAATGGTGATGATTGCGTGGCCAACGACTTACGATGGTGAAGCAAGCCAAGCGTCACTGGATACCTTATCCGAAGTACTTGGTGGCGGAACCAACAGCTTACTTTATCAAGATCTGGTGAAAACACAGAAAGCGGTTGATGCGGGTTCATTCCACGACTGTGCAGAGCTGGCATGTACCTTCTTTGTCTATGCGATGGGAGACTCTGGCGACAAAGGCGATTTATCTAAACTGTATGACGACGTAATGCAGTCTTTAAATAAATTTGCTGACACAGGTGTAACAGAACAGCGTCTCGAACAGCTTACCGGTAAGGCTGAAGCCGATGCGATTTTTGCGTTGGAAAGCGTAAAAGGCAAGGTGACACAGTTAGCCTCTAACGAAACTTTCTTTGGCCAGCCTGACTTAATTGAAAAGCAGCTAGAACAAATTCGAGCTGTGACTCCTGACTCTGTTGATAAAGTGTACCGTGATTTTATTCAGGGTAAATCCAAAGTGACCTTAAGTGTGGTTCCAACGGGTAAAACCGATCTTGCTGTCAAACCAGCGACGTTTGTCACGCCTGAGCGTACACTACCTGAATACAAAAAGATCACTGATGATCAGCTTGCTTACCGCCGAGCTACCGATAATTTTGATCGCTCCGTTCAGCCACCAATTGGTGATCCTGTAAAAGCCACTATGCCGGACTTATATGATGTGCACTTCGACAACGGCTCTGAACTCTTGGGTGCAGTGAGTAATGAAACGCCTACCGTTATGATGCAATTCAGCCTGCCAGCAGGCACTCGTTTTGTCGAAAAAGGTAAGGAAGGGCTGGCACAGCTAACCGCTTCGATGCTTCAGGAAGGCACAACCAAACGCAGCATGGAAGAGATTCAGGCTGAGCTGGATAAGCTCGGTAGTGTTATTTCTGTCGATGCAACAGGATATACGACCAACATCAGTGTTTCTGCTTTGGAGAAAAACCTAGCGCCAACCTTGAAGATCGTCGAAGAGATGTTGCTATCACCTGCATTCAAACAAGAAGATTTTGAACGCGTGAAACAGCAAGCTCTGGAAGGATTGGTTTATGAGCACCAAAGCCCAAGCTGGATGGCTTCGCAAGCTAGTCGCCAGGTACTTTTCGGTGATTCCATTTTTGCGCGCCCTAAGGATGGTACACAAGCTGGAATGGAAGCACTGACCCTTAATGATATCCGTGAGTTTTACGCAACACACTACACCCCACAAGGTGCACAGATCACCGTGGTAGGTGATGTGAGTAAACAAGATATCGAGCAACAGTTAGCGTTCTGGGCTAACTGGCAGGATGACGCAGCACCGCTATATGCGCCGCAAAGTATTCCAGCATTGGGTAAGCAAAAAGTTCACCTTGTCGACAAACCAGGAGCACCACAAAGCGTGGTTATGATGGTTCGCCAAGGGGTGCCATACGATGCTACAGGAGAATTCTTCCTGGGTCAGTTGGCTAACTTCAACCTGGCAGGTAACTTTAACAGCCGTATCAACCAAAACCTGCGTGAAGACAAAGGTTACACTTACGGTGCATATGGCTACTTCTCTGGCAATCCGGAAACAGGCTCCGTTGTATTCACCGCACAAGTGCGTGCTGATGCGACCATTGCTTCGATCATGGAAATGAAGAATGAACTGAATGAATTCTCTCAAGCTGGTATGACGGACGATGAATTGACGTTTATGCGCCAGGCAGTAGGACAAAAAGATGCACTGAAATATGAAACTCCAACACAAAAGGCGGAGCTCATCAGTGATATCTTTAAGTACAACCTTGATAAAGACTATCTTCAGCAGCGAAATGCGATTGTGGAAACCGTGGACAAGCAGACGCTTAACACTCTCGCACAGAAGTGGTTTGACCCTAATGACTACCAAATCATTGTGGTTGGCGATGCAAAATCACTTCGCCCTCAATTAGAAAAGTTGGGGAAAGACGTAGAAGAGCTTGAAATCATTCGATAGAGTACACATCTAATAGCGGAGGGCGTGCTCTCCGCTATACATCTAGATAAGTGACTTTTCATGGGTTCTTTATCTAGATGAACTAAATATCAATAACTTAGCTTTCACTTGCTTCGGATGGCAAGTGGCCTGCTCCTAATATAAGCGAACCTCATTTTGACTGATTTTGCTGCGCGACTGGAAAAAGTTGCATCAAACCCGGAAGTATTTAAACAGTTTGGACGCGGTGTTGAGCGTGAAACGTTACGCTATCGTCAGGATGGACAGCTAGCAACAACACCTCATCCAGAGGGATTGGGCTCAGCGTTCACAAACCAGTGGATTACCACGGACTTTTCAGAGTCGTTACTGGAGTTCATTACTCCGGTTTCTCATGATGTTCCGGAGCTAATGGCACAACTGAAAGATATTCATCACTTTACTCAAACTAAAATGGGTGAAGAAAAAATGTGGCCGCTTTCTATGCCATGTTATGTCGCCAGTGAAGATAATATTAATCTGGCACAGTACGGATCGTCTAACGCAGCTCGAATGAAAACGCTCTACCGAGAGGGTTTGAAACGCCGTTATGGCAGCTTAATGCAGATCATTTCGGGTGTTCACTTCAACTTCTCGTTCCCAGAATCGTTTTGGGATGCCCTATATGGTGAGCAGGATGAAGAGGCTCGTCAGGAAACCAAATCCGATGCCTATTTTGCCCTCATTCGTAACTACTATCGTTTTGGTTGGATGATTCCCTACTTCTTTGGTGCTTCGCCTGCGTTGTGTGGTTCGTTTATTCAAGGCCGAGAAACAAGCTTACCGTTTGAGAGCTTGGGTGGAACGTTATTCTTACCGAAATCAACGTCTTTGCGTCTGAGCGACCTTGGTTACACGAATAATGCACAGAGTTCGCTAAAGATTGGCTTCAATAGTATTGACCAGTATCTGGAAGGTTTAAGTGATGCTATTCGTCGTCCGTCAGAAGAGTTCGCAAAAATTGGTGTGAAAGTTGATGGCGAGTACCGTCAGCTCAATTCGAATGTGTTGCAAATAGAAAACGAATTGTACGCGCCAATTCGCCCTAAACGAGTGGCTAAAAGTGGTGAGAAACCATCAGAAGCGTTAAAGCGTGCGGGTGTTGAATATATTGAAGTTCGTTCATTGGACGTGAACCCATTCAGCCCAGTAGGCATAACGGAAGAGCAAGTTCGCTTCCTCGACCTGTTCCTGACTTGGGCAGCACTGTCAGACTCAGAACCAATGGATAACTGTGAACTGGAGTGTTGGCGTGATAACTGGAACAAAGTCATTGTATCGGGCCGTGAAAAAGGCTTGATGCTTCAGATCGGTTGCCAAGGTGAGCGCTTACCTCTACAAGAGTGGGCTCACCGCGTGTTTGCAGATCTGCGCCAAATTGCTGTGATGATGGATGAAGTGAACGGTGATAATGCTTACCAAGAGGTTTGCGATAAGTTAACTGGCTGGATTGATGAACCTGAATTGACGACTTCTGGTCAATTGTTGGAACTGACCAAGGAGTTGGGCGGCTTAGGTAAAGTAGGTTGTTCACTTGGTATGAAGCATCGTGAAGATAACCTGAATCACGGCTACCAGCATTACTCACAAGAAGTGATGGAACAGGAAGCGTTAGCATCGGTTGAAAAGCAAAAGCAAGCAGAGCTAAGTGACACGATGTCTTTTGATGACTTCCTGGAAGACTATTTTTCTTATTTAAAACAATAACAGAGTAGTAAGGATTGGGTGGGATTGAATATTAAGCCTCTGGTTGTATCGGTGTTAGGTAGTGTGTTGCTCGCCGGATGTGCGACGGCACCACCACAGCAGCAAGATAATCTATGTGAGATATTCCGCGAAAAATCTGGCTGGTATGATGATGCAAAAGATATGGAAGAAGAGTGGGGTACTCCGATCCATGTCGCAATGGCGATTATCAAGCAAGAGAGCGGATACCGACACGACGCAAAACCACCCAAAGATTATGTGCTGGGCTTTATCCCGTGGGGTAGAGTCAGTAGCGCATATGGCTACGCTCAGGCGCAAGATCCCGCCTGGGACGATTTTCAGGATTCGACCGGGCAAGGTGGCTCGCGTACTAACTTTGATGACGCTATGATGTTTGTCGGTTGGTATACCCACGAAACCCGTCGCCAGCTTGGTATCTCTTTATGGGACCCATATAACCAGTATCTTGCCTATCATGAAGGGAGAGGCGGTTATCAGCGCGGAACCTATAAAAGGAAACCTAGCTTAGTCAAAGTCGCGAGACGTGTAGAACAAACCGCGAAGAATTATGGCTGGCAGCTGAAACAATGTCGTCAGGAACTGGAAGACAACAGCAGCTGGTTCTTTTAACCCTAGTAGGGATAAACAGAAATCAAACCAATACCGTAAGGTGTTGAGATTACAATCAGGAGAGATGTAATGCCTTTACTCGATAGTTTTACTGTGGATCACACTCGTATGAATGCACCTGCTGTGCGAGTCGCGAAAACCATGCAAACCCCAAAAGGGGACACCATTACTGTCTTCGATTTACGCTTTACTGCACCAAACAAAGATATCCTTTCAGAGAAAGGCATCCATACACTAGAGCACCTTTACGCCGGCTTTATGCGTAGCCATCTAAACGGTGACAGTGTTGAGATCATTGATATTTCGCCAATGGGATGCCGTACTGGCTTCTACATGAGCCTGATCGGTACGCCTTCAGAGCAACAAGTCGCGGATGCTTGGATTGCATCAATGGAAGATGTACTGAAAGTCGAAAGTCAGAACAAAATCCCTGAGCTGAATGAATACCAATGTGGCACTGCGGCAATGCACTCACTGGATGAAGCAAAGCAAATTGCGAAAAACATTCTGGATGCGGGTGTGTCAGTGAATAAAAATGATGAGCTAGCTCTGCCTGAGTCGATGTTAAAAGAACTGCGTATCGACTAAGACCTGAGTTGTCTTATCAAATGATTTAACGAAAAGAGCCTGACAATGTCAGGCTCTTTTTATGTGTCTGTAAACAGATTACTTTTAGTTACTGCCTTTCTTCCGTTTAGGGTAGACGCGAACTAACTTAATTCGGTTCTCTTCAATCTCGACAATTTCCATCGGATGTCCGGAGACTTGCACGCTCAGGTGACTTTCGGGAATGTCTTCTAAGTGCTCTAAGATCAAGCCGTTTAGTGTACGAGGGCCATCAGTCGGCAGATGCCATTTCAGACCTTTATTGATGTCACGAATATTGGTGCTGCCTTCAATCAAGAAGCTGCCATCCCCTTGCGGGCTGATTTCATCAGATAAGCTTGGTGAGATCGAAGTGGTAAACTCACCGATGATCTCTTCCAGGATATCTTCAAGCGTTACCAAGCCAATAATGTCACCATACTCATCAACGATAAGGCCAATGCGCTGTTTATTGCGCTGGAACTTCAACATCTGTACGTTCAGAGGCGTGCCTTCAGGAATGTAGTACACCTCATCAGCCGCACGCAGTAATGTCTCTTTGGTGAACTCGTTCTTTTCAAGCATTAGGCGGTAAGCCTCACGCAAACGCAGCATGCCGACCACTTCATCGATTTGATCGCGGTAAAAAACGATACGGCCATGTGGTGAGTGCGTTAACTGACGAACGATAGACTTCCAGTCGTCGTTGATATCGATACCAGTAATTTCATTACGCGGCACCATAATATCGTTTACCGTGACGTGCTCAAGATCCAGGATGGACACCAGCATATCTTGGTGGCGACGAGGGATGAGGCCGCCGGCTTCATTTACAACCGTACGTAGCTCTTCTGAACTGAGGTGATCTTCCACAGAGTGATCAGCCTTTACCCCAAGCAGACGAATAAAGCCATTGGTAATGAAGTTTACAAGCAGCACAAGTGGTGAAAGCAACTTCATCAGAATGGTCAACAGAATGCTGCTGGTATAAGACACGCGCTCTGGATACAAAGCGGCAATGGTTTTTGGTGTCACTTCGGCAAACACCAAAACCACCATGGTGAGTGCACCAGTCGCAATCGCCACACCCATGTCACCGTAGAGGCGCATGCCGATAATAGTCGCAATTGCAGAAGCGAGGATGTTCACAAGGTTATTGCCGATAAGAATAAGACCGATCAGGCGATCCGGACGGTCTAATAATTTTTCGACACGCTTTGCTCCCTTATGCCCATTTTTGGCTAAGTGTTTCAAGCGATAACGGTTCAGTGACATCATCCCTGTTTCTGAACCGGAAAAGTAACCTGATATGACGATAAGACACGCGAGTAGCGCAAACAAGATACCCGTAGAGATGTCGTCCAAAACGTTGCTGTTCCTTGTAAGTATTGGGTTATTTTTAAAAGCTATGTATAACTGTTAAGTCATAGATTTACGGTACTGTATTTGATTTAACTTTGAATATAAAGGGCTTGTGGACGCCTTAATTCAAAATGATCTCTTTAACAAAGCGGCTGCCGAAGTAAGCCAGAGTGAGTAATGTGGCTCCCGCAACGGCAAACCAGGTCACTTTTCTTCCGCGCCAACCTTTTTGATAATGGCCCCACAGTAATACTGAATAGACCACCCAAGCAATGAAAGAAAGGATTGCTTTATGCGCTTTTCCTTCCGCGAACATATCTTGAACAAACACGTAGCCAGTAATAAGCGTAGCCGTCAGAAGCAAATTACCAATCAAAATAATTTTAAACAACTGACGTTCAACCATGAGTAATGGCGGTAAATTAGGGTTGATTGCCAGAGACTTTTTGGTTTTCAGCTTGTGGTCCAGCCAAGCGAGTTGTAGCGCATACAACGCACCAATACTCAGAGTGGCATAAGAAAATAGAGCAAAAGAAATATGAATGAGTAACTTAGGATCGTTTTCTAAATGCTTTATGAAGGTGCTTGGTAAAAAAGCCGCGGCAGATAAGTTGATGGCAGCAAAGCTATAGACAACAGGCAACAGAAACCAAAGCCGGTTCTTTAGCATCGCAACGCTCATCACCAGAGAGATGATGAAACTGATAAGAGAGGCGACATTAAGAATACTAAAGTTCTGACCAGAACCATCGAGGATCAGATCACTCAATAACCACGCATGGAAAACAAGCGCACAGGCAGCGCTGGCAAATACGGTTTTTGCTTTGATGACTGACTGCTGTGAAAGTCCGGGTATGATCGTCGCAATCGCTAATACGTAAAGTATGGCGGCCGCGATGGCAATTACGCTATCCATGAATCCTAAATGTTGTTGTGCACAATAGAGAAATTATACCTTGCATTACTCTTTGCGGCTACGCTCTATGCGACAACAATCGCGATAGATGAGATATTGAAATTAATAAGTTACCCCTCCATATAGAAATAGAGACAATAATAGAGCAGCGGTACGGGTATGACTCAGACCTTGGCTAAGGTATACTCACACTAATTAATCGCCATTTTAGCGAAGAGACAAAGATGTTTGAGAACGGATCGATTATCCAAAACGCTGAAAAATATCAGTGGCAAAGGTCGTCTGACAGAAGACAACATTAAAGAAACCCTACGTGAAGTGCGAATGGCACTCTTGGAAGCGGACGTTGCGCTTCCTGTTGTTCGTGAATTTGTAAACCGCGTTAAAGAAAAAGCGGTTGGTGTAGAAGTTTCGAAATCTCTGACTCCGGGTCAAGAGTTTATTAAGATCGTTCAAGGCGAACTTGAAGCTGTAATGGGTGAGTCTAACGAAGCTCTGAACCTAGCCGCTCAGCCGCCAGCAGTGCTTTTGATGGCAGGTCTACAAGGTGCGGGTAAAACCACATCGGTAGGTAAGCTATCTAAGCTGTTAAAAGAACGTGATAAGAAGAAAGTACTGGTTGTGTCTGCCGACGTTTACCGTCCTGCGGCGATCAAACAGCTAGAAACACTGGCATCAGACATTGGTGTTGATTTCTTCCCGTCGTCACCAGACCAAAAGCCTATTGATATTGCGAACGCAGCAATCGACCACGCGAAGAAGAAATTCTACGACGTTCTGATTGTCGATACCGCTGGTCGTTTGGCGATTGATGAACAGATGATGGGTGAGATTAAAGATCTTCACTCTGCGATTAACCCTGTAGAGACACTGTTTGTTGTTGATGCAATGACAGGTCAGGATGCGGCGAATACCGCTAAAGCCTTTGGAGATGCACTGCCACTTACGGGTGTGATTCTAACCAAAGTTGATGGTGACGCACGTGGTGGTGCGGCGCTATCGGTTCGTCATATCACGGGTAAACCAATCAAATTCCTAGGTGTTGGTGAGAAAACTGACGCACTAGAACCTTTCCACCCAGACCGCGTAGCATCACGTATTCTTGGTATGGGTGACGTTCTGTCTTTGATTGAAGACCTGCAACGTAACGTTGACCAAGAAAAAGCAGAAAAACTGGCGAAAAAGTTCAAAGAGAAGAAAGGCTTCGACTTAGAAGACTTCCGTGAACAGCTAGGCCAAATGCAAAACATGGGCGGCATGATGGGCATGATGGATAAACTTCCAGGCATGTCTCAGCTGCCTGACAATGTCAAAGATAAAGTCGATGACAAGATGTTTAAGCAAATGGAAGCGATCATCAGCTCTATGACGATGAAAGAGCGTCAACGCCCAGAAATCATCAAGGGTTCGCGTAAGAAGCGTATTGCTGCAGGTTCCGGTGTGCAGGTTCAGGACGTAAACCGTCTGCTAAAACAGTTCACCCAGATGCAGAAAATGATGAAGAAGATGCAAAAAGGCGGCATGAAAGGCATGATGCGCAACATGCAAGGCATGATGGGTGGCATGGGCGGAGGTGGTGGTTTCAACCCATTTGGTCGATAATTACCCGCTCACACTATAGTTTCAGGGTGTTAGCTACATCACAAACTTTAATTTCAATTTATGTTGGTGAAAAAGTAACTAAATCCCTTGCATTGCTCCGGCATAAGAGTAAAATTCCGGAGCTTTATTTTGGCACGAGCCCCAAATTGTTCATTTATTGAATGGTTCTTGGGGTTAATTTTATTTTTGAGAAAGCAAAGAGGACGACATGGTAACCATTCG
>ERZ1673961.526-NODE-526-length-14779-cov-6.278593_pt1 | contig 14779 bp, 10 predicted proteins | sample MGYA00580189_ERZ1673961 | MGnify/ENA primary metagenome ERZ1673961 (study PRJEB41334, sample SAMN05608105) | rock metagenome | biome: terrestrial subsurface; feature: shale formation; material: shale | place: USA: Pennsylvania ... | reverse complement strand
CGGGCGATCGCCAGTGTCAGAACATGGGAATGGGTTGAGAAAGCACTGAGGATCTGAATCATGTCCAGGATGCCGACCGCTTGGTTGCCTTCGCACACCATCAGGCGTTTGACGCGCTGGCGGGTCATCATCACCATGGCATTGAACAGGAAGTCCCCTTCATCGACATGCAGGACCGGAAACGTCGCGATCTGCCCCACGGGAGTATCGAGGGCAAATCCGTCCAGCATCACCGCATGCAGCATGTTGGTCCGGGTGACGATGGCGTAGGGATGGGCATGGCTGTTTTGCAGTCTGGGGTCGCCTTCGGCCAGTTGCACCAAAGCGGCATCTACCCCGTTGTCTTTCATCATTTGAGTGACGGCCTGCAGCGGCTGATCCGGAGTGAGCAGCATCGGCGACAGGTAAATCGACTGATCGACTTTGGTCAGAATGAACTCGGCGATATTTTTCTGTTGCTGCGCCGCTTCGATTAATTCCTGACGTTTGGCCAGATTATTATCGAAGTACGCCGCAAATTGACCATTTTCATTGTACAGCTCGAGAAATACGCTTTGGGGCAACAGGTAACTGAGAGTATCTTCCAGCGCGACATAATGATGCTTGGTGTTGCCTTCAAAGATCGCCCGGACATCAAACAGGTCATCGTTGGCGTAATGAGCATAAATCTCTTTGCCGTCAGCGGAGCGTTCTTCCACGGTTCCCTTGATTAACACATGCAGATGCGCACACAGCTGGCCGCTGTGCAGAATCACTTCACGCTCACGAAAATAGGCGACGTCCAACGAGGCGCGCAGGTATTGCTGTTGACTGGCCGTCAGGCGGTCAAATGGCGGGGACTGCATGTTGAATTTATCCGGCATGACGCAAGCTCACCTTAGAGAATCATCTATGGTAAGTGTGACGAATTTCTTTCCGGCCTCCAGACGACTTTGGTCTAATGGATGCGGCCGCCAAACGGATTAAGTGTGAATAGGGAAACAGTGCGTTGAACAAAGATCCCTTTTTCGCCAACGGGACTCATTGCATAATACCCACGCTTTTAACGACGGTTTCATTTTAGGATCACTAATGCTAAACCCTTCACCTTTTGGATGGATATCCCAGTATTTTATCGGTTTCTTCTTTGCTTACGGCGTGTATCTGCCGTTCTGGTCGCTGTGGTTTGCCGACCAGGGCGTGTCAGCGACCGATATCGGTGTGTTAGTCGGCATTGGTTTTGCGACCCGTTGTGTCGCCAATCTGGTGATCACGCCGCGCGTGCACAAAGCGGAGCTGTTGCTCCCTGCGCTACGCTGGCTGAGTCTGGCTGCGCTGCTGTTTGTTGCGTTTCATTTCTTTACCGGCGGTAGTTTCTGGCTGATGGCATTGGCTACCGTGTTGTTTAACCTCTGTTGTGGCCCGGTGGTGCCGCTGTCGGATGCGATGGCTAACTACTATGCCAAACGTAAAATGCTCGACTACGGCCGTACCCGTCTGTGGGGCTCGGTGGCGTTTATCGCCGGTTCAACCGTGGTGGGCTTTCTGGTTGCGCATTACGGCGCGACCATGATTCTGTATACCGCGCTGTTCGGTGTGTTTGTCTCACTCATCATCAGCTTGCGTAATCCCAACCCGATGCCGGTGACCGAGCATCATGAGCATGCTGAGCGTCTCAAACTGATGTCATTACTGCGTGAATGGCCGGTGCTGAAGTTCCTGTTGCTGGTGGCCCTGATTCAAGGCAGCCATGCGGCGTATTACAGTTTCAGTTCAATCTACTGGAAACAGGCGGGTCATTCGGAAGATGTGATTGGCTATCTGTGGAGCCTGGGCGTGGTGGCGGAAGTGCTGGTGTTTGCATTCAGCAAGCGTCTGTTTTCCGGCTGGAGTCTGCGTACGCTGTTTGTGATTGCATCACTGGGCGTGATGGCGCGTTGGGGCATGACGGCTTCGACCACGGCGATTGTTGCGCTGGTGGCGATTCAGCTGCTGCACGGCGTGACGTTTGCGATGGCGCACATTGCCGCCATTCAGTACATCCAGCACGCACCGCAGAACAAAATGGTGGCGTTGCAGGCGCTGTATAACGCTATTCCATTGGGGGCCGTCATTGCGCTGATGACAACACTCAGTGGCTGGGGATACGAACACTGGGGTGCATCAGTGTTCTGGGCGATGGCGGCGATGGGACTGCTGGCGCTGCTGGTGAAAGTCGAACAGCCGCAAACCTCGGTCTCAATGCAGAAAGCGGAGCCTGAAGCACAGATTTAATGCTGGCTGATTGAGCAATTCGCTAATCCTTTGTTTAATAAAAGTCTCTTCACTATGCCTTGCGCTGGGAAGGGACTTTTTTGTCACTGCGGTGCAGCAACAAGGATAAGCAATGCAAGGATGGTTAGTGATACCCGTGTCGCTCATGTATCTGGGCGTACTGTTTTTAATTGCCTGGTATGGTGACCGGCAGACCCGCTGGCTGGCGAAATGGCGTCCGTGGATCTACAGTCTGTCGATAGCTGTGTACTGTACATCGTGGACCTTTTACGGCACGGTCGGCCAGGCAAGTGCCAACCCTTGGTCATTTCTGCCCATCTATATTGCCCCTATTTTAGTGTTCGCCTTTGGCTGGCGTATTCTGGCCCGGCTGATTCTGATCGCCAAGCGCGAACACATCACTTCCATTGCCGACTTTATCGGTGCGCGTTACGGTAAATCCCAAGGCCTGGCGGTTGCGGTTACACTGATTGCGGTTGCAGGGATCCTGCCTTACATCGCGTTGCAGCTGCGCGGCATCACTATGGGGCTCAACATCGTTGCTCCGGATCTGCGTGAGCAGTTTGGGTATCAGGACGATCATGTTTCCTGGTTTGTGGTACTGGCGCTGGCGCTGTTCACCATGCTGTTCGGTACCCGCCATATCGATAACACCGAACATCACCGTGGCATGATGATGGCGATCGCGTTTGAGTCGATCGTCAAGCTGGTGGCTTTCTTGGTGGTCGGGCTGTTCATTCTGTTTCTGGCGTTCAGCCACGACAGTGTCAACCTGATTGAGACAGCACGGGCAACTTACCAAGCGCCAAACTGGCCGACCCTGTTTGTCCACACGGTGCTGACGATGATCGCGATCATCTGTCTGCCGCGTCAGTTTCACACCATGGTGGTGGAAAACGAGCGAGCTCAGGATCTGCATACTGCACGCTGGCTGTTCCCGATATATCTGATCCTGATGGGACTGTTTGTGTTGCCGATTGCCTGGGTCGGGCAAAGCCTGCTTGGCGGCACGTCACCGGATACGTTTGTGATTAGTGTACCGATGTCGGTCGGCGCGGAAGATATTGCGCTATTGGCGTTCCTCGGCGGCACGTCGGCGGCATCGGGCATGGTGATTGTTTCCACCATCGCGTTGGCAATCATGGTGTCCAATGATTTAGTGATGCCGTTATTGCTGCGCCGCATGCGGCTGTCTCAGCGCAACCACCGTCACTTTTCCGGGTTGCTGGTGATTATTCGCCGCACGTTGATCCTGCTGTTATTGCTGGGAGCGTGGGGCTTTTACCTCGCTCTGGATACCATTCCGTCATTGTCGGCAATTGGTTTTCTCTCCTTTTCGGCGATCACTCAGTTTGCGCCGGCGCTGATTGGCGGGATGTACTGGCGCGAAGGGAACCGCAAAGGGGTGTATGTCGGCCTCGCGGTTGGTTTTACGCTGTGGCTGATTACCCTGATGACCGCCACCAACATGTTGGCCGGGGATGAACAGAGCAATATCTTGTTGTGGTTGATCACACCGCCGGATGTACTGGGCAGCATGGGGCTGAAGAATTCCGACTGGGGGATGATCCTCAGCGTATCGCTCAATGCGCTGTGCTACGTGCTGGTGTCGTGGGGAACGCGATCGAGCCTGAGTGAACGGCTGCAATCGGCCGCGTTTGTCGGTACACCGCTGCCTGAAAATGAAAACATGAGCCTGTATCAGAGCCGAGTGACGGTGGGCGAGCTGGAAATGCTCGCGTCGCGGTTTGTTGGTCGAACTCGGGTGCGCGCTGCCTTCACTCAATACTGGGGACAGCAACGTGAAACCCTGATGCCCAACCAGCAGGCGCCATCTACGCTGATTCGCCATACCGAGCGGGTACTCGCCGGGGTGTTTGGTGCATCTTCGGCCAAACTGGTGCTGACTTCGGCGCTGCAGGGCCGCAACATGCAGCTTGAAGAGGTCGCCACCATTGTTGATGAAGCCTCGGAGCTGTACGACTTTAGTCGCGGACTGTTGCAAGGGGCGATTGAACACATCGGGCAGGGCATCGCCGTGGTGGATAAGCAGCTGCGCTTGGTGGCGTGGAACCAACGTTATCTCGAGCTGTTTGATTTCCCGCTCGGCCTGATTCAGGTCGGCCGGCCGATCGCAGATGTGATTCGCCATAACGCAGAGCAAGGGCTGTGCGGCCCCGGAGACCCGGAAGACCACGTGCGCCGCCGCGTGTATCACCTTGAGCAGGGCTCTCGTCATACTTCATCGCGTGTGCGTCCCGATGGCCGTGTGATTGAAGTGCAGGGTAACCCGATGCCCGGCGGCGGATTCGTCATGAGCTTCACCGATATTACTGTGTTCCGCGATGCCGAGCAGACGCTCAAAGAAGCCAATGAAAATCTCGAAGAACGGGTACTCGAACGAACCCGTGAGCTGGAAAAACTCAACAAACAGCTGGTCTCCGCCACGCAACGTTCGGAACGAGAATCGCAGTCCAAATCTCGCTTTCTGGCTGCGGTCAGTCACGACCTGATGCAACCCCTCAATGCTGCGCGCCTGTTTGCCTCGTCTCTGGCCGAAGTCGCCAGAGACGATGAAGTGAAACGCCTGTCGCACCATATCGAAAGTGCGCTGAGTGCGGCGGAAGACTTAATTGGCGATTTGCTGGATATCTCCCGCCTTGAATCGGGCAAGCTGGAGATTCATCCGCAGAACTTTGCGATTAAAGATGTGCTGGCCAATCTCAATGCCGAGTTCAGCGCGCTGGCTCGCCAGCAAGGTGTCGACTTTTGTATGGTGCCCTCTTCTTTATATGTACGCTCCGATCCTAAGTTGTTGCGCCGTGTGGTGCAGAATTTCCTGACCAACGCGTTTCGCTATAATCCGAAAGGTAAAGTGTTGCTCGGCGTACGCCGCATTAATGGCAAGGTGCGGATTGACGTGTGGGACAACGGCATCGGCATAGAAGAAGACAAGCAGCAGGAAATTTTTGAAGAGTTCAACCGTGGCGGTCAGGTGCGTTCAGACCAAGGACTTGGGCTGGGGTTGGCAATCTCTAAAGGTATCGCCCATGTGCTGGGGCACGAGATCTCCATGCGCTCCTGGCCGGGACGCGGCAGCGTATTTTCGTTGACGTTGGAACAGTCACAGCCAGTGGTACAAGAAGCGCCGATTGTGGCGGTGGCCGAGGCTGTGTCTGATCTCAGTTATCTGCGTGTGCTGTGCGTGGATAATGAAGAAGACATTCTGGTGGGCATGCGAGATTTACTTGAGCGTTGGGGCTGCGAAGTGAAAACCGCCACCGATCTGGTGAGCAGTTTGAAAGCGCTCGATAATCAGTGGATTCCGGATGTGATTTTATCCGATTACCGACTCGACAATGGCCGCACAGGATTAGAAGTCTTGCAGCAATGCCGTTTGCGTTTGGGCGACTGCTTTGAGGGCATTATCATCAGTGCTGATCGCAGCGCGGATATTCTTGATGGGATTAAATCCAACGGCTTTGGCTTTATTGCGAAACCCGTTAAACCGATAAAACTGCGCGCGATGCTCAATCGTGTCGGATAATCTGATGAGTGCGAAAAAAAACGCCCTGCAAGGGCGTTTTTTTACAGCGTATTGATGGTCAGCGGCCAGCCAATATCAGTTTGGCGGTTGGCTTCCAACTCCAGTTCCGCGTGGGTGAGCGGATTTTGCTCCAGCCAATCGGCATCGAGACTTAACGTCAGCTTGTCGCCTTCCGCAACCAAGGTTACCTGAGGTTCCAGTGCGGCGTTGCGGCGATGGCTGAGCAGAACGGCAAGACGGAGCAGACGCAGTACGCGTTTACCACTGGTGCCGGACAGGGCGTATTGCTCTGGCAGCGAAGTCAGTTGTTCACGATAGCGACGTGCCAGTTCCGCGAGAAAATGCTTCTGCGCTCGGGTGTAGCCCGGCAGCTCAAGGTGCTGGAGCAGATAAGCACTGTGTTCGCCGCCTTTTTTGTAATCGATAGACAGCCCGATTTCATGTAGCTGCGCCACACTGCTCAGCAACATTTCCGCCTGCGGTTCGCTAATCCACTCTTCACCACCGCATTGAGCCAGCAGTTTGGCGGCCAACGTAGCCACTTGTTCCCCGTAAGCGGTATCGAGCTGGTAGCGGTTCTGAATGCTGGCGATGGTGCGGGCACGAATATCGTCCTGACGCAGACCTTCGACCATTTCATACACCAAACCTTCACGCAGCGCGCCGCCGGCCAGTGTCATTGCATCAATATTGAGTGATTCGAAAATCGCGATCAGAATAGACAAGCCGCTTGGAAACACTAAGGCCCGTTCCAGCGTCAGCCCTTCAATTTCCAGCTCTTCTAGGTGATCGGCCAGCATGGCTTGCTTTTGCAAACGCTTGAGCTTGGCTAGCGTGATCACCTCATCCATGCCTTGCGCCAACATGATCTCTTGCAGCGCTTGTACCGTTCCGCTGGCGCCAACGCACACATTCCAGCCTAGTTGCGTGTACTGTTCCAGAATGGGATCCAGCATCTGCTTGGCAGCATGAATGGCGTTATTGAAGTTGGTAGCATTGAGCTGACGGTCTTTAAAATGACGTTCCAACCAGGTAACGCAGCCCATTTTCAGGCTGGTCAGGGCTTTGGCTTCAAAACCTTCACCGATAATCAGCTCGGTGCTGGCGCCGCCAATGTCCACCACCAGTCGACGGCCCATGCCTCCGGAGGTGTGGGCGACCCCTTTGTAAATCGTGGCCGCTTCCTCTTCGCCGGAGATCACCTCTATCTGGTGACCAAGAATGGCGTTGGCTTTGTTAAGAAACGCATCGACATTCGTAGCTGTGCGCAGTGTGGCAGTACCGACAATGCGGATATTCTCATCAGGAATATCTTGCAGGCGCTCAGCAAACAGACTGAGGCAATCCCAGCCACGCTGCATCGCTTCAAAGCTCAACGCATTGTTTTCATCCAGACCAGCGGCTAAACGCACTTTGCGTTTGATTTTTGCCATAGTCTGAACGCTGCCATCAATATGGCGCACAATCAACATGTGAAAACTGTTCGACCCGAGGTCGATAGCAGCATACAGCGGTGAAGAAACGGCTTGACTCATAGGCGGCTTACGAATCCTTGTTCTGACGCGGACGAGGTGAGCGCGGACGACGTTGAGATTTACGGTTGCCGTTATTGTTGTTGCGTTGACCGCCGGTGTTGGTGCGGCGTTGCTGTGATGAACGCATCGTCAACGCTTTCGGCAGATCGGTCAGCAGAGCTGACGGGTCGTACTCAGACGTTGGAATCGCATGCTCGATGTACTCTTCGATGCCTGGCAGGTTAATCGCGTACTCTTCACAAGCGAAGCTGATTGAGTGACCGCTGGCACCTGCACGACCAGTACGGCCGATACGGTGAACGTAGTCTTCACAATCGTCTGGCAGGTCGTAGTTAAATACGTGTGTTACCTGAGGAATGTGCAGGCCGCGAGCCGCGACGTCGGTAGCTACCAGAACGTCCACTTCGCCTTTTGTGAACTGCTCAAGAATACGTTCACGTTTTTTCTGCGGAACGTCACCAGTCAGCAGGCCTACGCGATGACCATCGGCAGCCAGATGGCCCCAGATTTGTTCACAACGGTGCTTGGTGTTGGCAAACACGATCGCGCGATCCGGCCATTCTTCTTCCAGCAGAGTTTGCAGTAACGCCATCTTGTGTTCATTCGATGGGTAGAACAGCTCTTCTTTAATACGGTGACCGGTTTTTTGCGTTGGCTCCACCACCACGTGCTCAGGATTGTGCATGTGTTCAAACGCCAGTTCCTGTACGCGGTAAGACAGCGTCGCTGAGAACAGCATGTTGAGACGGTCTTTCGGCTCCGGCATACGACGGAACAGGAAGCGGATATCTTTAATAAAGCCAAGGTCGAACATGCGGTCGGCTTCATCCAGTACCACAGCCTGAATGTTGTTGAGGTTAAAGACGCGCTGTTTGTAGAAATCAATGATACGGCCAGTGGTGCCGATCAGCACGTCTACGCCGTCTTGCAGTTTCGCCAACTGTTTGTCGTAGCTTTCACCGCCATAAGCAAGTGCTGCTTTAATACCGGTGCTGGCAATCAGAGGCTCGGCATCGTTATAGATTTGAATCGCCAGTTCACGGGTCGGAGCCATAATGATCGCACGAGGTTGCGTTGGCTGACGGCCCTCAATTTCTGGTGTAGTCAATAAATGGTGGAAAGTAGCAGTAAGAAACGCGAGCGTTTTACCAGTACCCGTTTGGGCCTGGCCTGCGATGTCTTGGCCGGTGAGCAGTACCGGCAGCGCCAAGGCTTGGATAGGGGTGCAGTATTCGAACCCTTTTTTTTCCAATCCTTCAATGACTTGCGGATGTAAACCGAAGTCGGCGAACTTTTGCTCTGTGATATGCGTCTTTTTCATAGGTATAGAATATCAGCTTAGGCTTGCAATACGGAAGTAAATACATTCCAATAGAGCATCTATTTACTGGTTAGTATGCAACCAGTTCAGAAAAACACATTGGAGTGGATGATGAGTGATAAAATTTTGCAGCTTTCTGATGAAGGTTTTGAGAACGATGTGATCAAAGCTGCAGGCCCGGTTCTTGTTGATTTTTGGGCAGAATGGTGTGGTCCTTGTAAAATGATTGCGCCGATTCTTGATGAAATCGCAGACGAGTACGAAGGCAAACTCACTATCGGTAAACTGAATATCGACCACAACGCGGGAACTCCGCCTAAGTTTGGTATTCGTGGCATTCCAACGCTTCTTCTGTTTAAAGATGGTAGCGTTGCAGCAACCAAAGTTGGTGCGCTATCTAAGACTCAACTGAAAGAATTCTTAGACGCGAACCTATAAGGGAACGCCCAGAAACCGTACATAGCAATATGTGCGGTTTTGTTTTTGGTAAAAAACATTTTCTAGACTAGGCTAATATTTAGTGCTAGTTTATCGCACGTTAATTAAACAAATGTTCACTTCTTGGTCAATCCTGCGACCAAATCCATCTTAACTAGAAAACAGATCCTATTTTGACTAAACAAGTATCCACCACAATGAATCTAACAGAATTGAAGAACAGACCTGTGTCTGATCTTGTGAAACTTGGTGAGAGCCTGGGCCTTGAAAACCTTGCGCGTCTGAGAAAACAAGACATTATCTTCTCCATCCTCAAAGCACATGCAAAAAGTGGTGAAGACATCTTTGGTGACGGGGTCTTGGAAATTCTTCAAGACGGTTTTGGTTTCCTACGCAGTGCAGACAGTTCATACCTGGCTGGTCCTGACGACATCTATGTGTCACCGAGCCAGATTCGTCGCTTTAACCTGCGCACGGGTGACTCGATCGCCGGGAAAATCCGTCCGCCTAAAGAAGGTGAGCGTTACTTTGCACTGTTAAAAGTGAACACAGTTAACGACGACAAACCAGACAACGCCCGCAATAAAATCCTTTTCGAAAACTTAACTCCTCTGCATGCCAACGAACGTATGGTGATGGAACGTGGTAATGGTTCTACTGAAGACATTACGGCGCGAGTTCTCGACCTGGCGGCACCCATTGGTAAAGGTCAGCGTGGTCTGATCGTTGCTCCGCCAAAAGCGGGTAAAACCATGCTGCTGCAAAACATTGCACAAAGTATCGCCAGCAACCACCCTGAGTGTGTGTTGATGGTTCTTCTGATTGACGAACGTCCGGAAGAAGTGACTGAGATGCAGCGTTTGGTGAAAGGTGAAGTGGTTGCTTCGACTTTCGATGAGCCGGCATCACGTCACGTTCAAGTGGCTGAAATGGTGATCGAGAAAGCGAAACGTCTGGTTGAACATAAGAAAGATGTGGTGATCCTGCTGGATTCGATTACTCGTCTCGCTCGTGCTTACAACACGGTCGTGCCTTCATCAGGTAAAGTACTGACTGGTGGTGTGGATGCGAACGCACTGCATCGTCCTAAGCGTTTCTTTGGTGCGGCGCGTAATGTTGAGGAAGGCGGTAGCCTGACGATCATCGCCACTGCGCTGGTTGATACCGGTTCGAAGATGGATGAAGTCATTTACGAAGAGTTCAAAGGTACAGGTAACATGGAACTGCACCTGAACCGTAAGATTGCTGAAAAACGTGTTTTCCCAGCGATCGACTTCAACCGCAGTGGTACTCGTCGTGAAGAGCTACTGACTAAGCCGGATGAACTGCAGAAAATGTGGATTCTACGTAAGATTGTTCACCCTATGGGCGAAACTGATGCGATGGAATTCCTGATCGACAAACTGGCCATGACCAAAACCAATGATGAATTCTTTGACGCGATGCGCCGTCAGTAAGATTTCAGCGAATTAAAAAACACCACCCTCTGGGTGGTGTTTTTGTTTGCATTCTCGCCATGAACCGCCCACAATGGCTAAGAATGTTAACAGGAGGTTAATATGCAACAAGGAATGTTGTTTACACTTCTCCTATCTCTTTCACTCTGGATGACACCTGCTTCGGCGGTGGAAATGGCTCCACAGGAACGCCAGCAACTGTTGCAGGATAATCAACTGCAGCAAAAAGTGGCAGAACTGATGGAACTGGCGGTGAAAGATGATATCGATGCACTCCGTTTTGCGTTGCAGCGTTTAGCACTGCCGCAGCAGGAAGCGGTGCGCTACCTGCTATTACAACATTTGGATCAAAGCCGTTTGGTGTTGTCTCCGAGAATGGTCAATTTTGTTGATGCGCAGCGTCAAATCGCGCCCGTTTATCAAGTGATGGAAAAAGGGGAAGGCTACGAGTTTTCTGTTCCTGCCTTTGATTATCTCGGTATTGCTAATCGAATGATTAAACAATGGAATCAGGATCAGAGCGTACTGGACTTTGTTCTCAAAGCGGAGCGTTATGAACTTAACCTGCACCAATGGCTATCGGGCAATGAACATCAGGTCCAGGCTCGTGAAGCGCTGTTAATTCGTGAGTTTGACAGCTTGTCGGCGGACGCGGTGAAGGCGTTGACGGACCAACTCACTCAGGCCTCTGTGACCAGTTGGCTACCTTCTTCTTCCGTCATGGTGCGCATGGCCCAGGTCAGTGAAGATCCGCAAGTATATAAGTTACTGTGGTTGATGCGTGCTGACTTTCATGTCGAGCAGGAGCTAGACCGGCTCGCTAAGCAAGGAGATGAATTCGCGCTGCAACAGATGATGGTGGCCGTGGATAATCCACGTCTGAAAAATCAGGCGCTCAAAGAGCTGGCCAGCTCTAAACCGATGTCGGAAGAAGTGAAAACATTTCTGGTCGAGCGATTGGGCAATTCTGATGAAGCTCCGATTGTCGCGCAGGCACTGGCCGATCAGGGATACCAATCATGGCTGAAGGAGATTCTGGCCAGTAATCGTCAGGTGAAGAGTCACGCCATTTTGCAGGTACTGGCGCAATAACGTATTGGTATGCCACAAAAACAGCAAAAATAGCAAAAGAGGGACCGAGAGTCCTTCTTTTTGTTATACTGCGCGCAGATTAACCAATCATCAGAAGACCTATGAGTTTTAAGGATTTACGTGAATTTCTCGATCATCTGGACAAACATGGCCAGTTGAAACGCATTACGCACCCAATTGACCCTCACTATGAAATGACGGAGATCAGCGATCGCACCTTACGTGCTGGTGGCCCGGCTCTGTTATTTGAAAACCCGATTGGTTCTGACATTCCCGTGCTCACCAATCTGTTTGGTACGCCAGAGCGTGTCGCCATGGGGATGGGGCGAGATCAGGTTCAGGAATTGCGTGAGGTCGGCAAATTATTGGCTTACCTGAAAGAGCCCGAGCCACCGCGCGGTTTTAAAGATGCAATCGACAAACTGCCTGTATTCAAACAGGTTCTCAATATGCCGGCCAAAAGATTACGCCGCGCCCCGTGCCAAGATATTGTTTGGCAGGGCGAGGATGTTGATCTCGATAAAGTACCTGTGATGAGCTGCTGGCCGGATGACGTTGCGCCACTATTAACCTGGGGATTGACCATCACGCGTGGTCCCAATAAGAAGCGCCAGAACTTAGGCATCTACCGTCAGCAAAAAATCAGCAAAAATAAAATTATCATGCGCTGGCTTGCTCATCGTGGTGGCGCATTAGATTTTCGTGACTGGATGGAAACCCATCCGGGCGAATCTTTCCCGGTCTCTGTTGCATTTGGTGCTGACCCGGCCACCATTCTGGGGGCGGTCACTCCGGTACCGGACACCTTGTCGGAATACGCATTTGCCGGTTTACTGCGTGGCAGCAAAACCGAAGTAGTGAAGTCCATCAGTAATGATCTGGAAGTGCCTGCCAGCGCGGAAATCGTCTTGGAAGGATATATCGACCCTAACGAGTACGCTGATGAAGGCCCGTATGGCGATCACACTGGCTACTATAATGAAGTCGAACGCCACCATGTGTTCACGGTGACGCATGTTACTATGCGCAATCAACCGATCTATCACAGTACCTATACCGGACGTCCACCTGATGAACCTGCGGTACTGGGTGTGGCACTCAACGAAGTGTTTGTGCCGATTCTGCAAAAGCAGTTTCCCGAAATTACTGATTTCTATCTGCCACCGGAGGGATGCTCTTACCGCATGGCGGTGGTGACGATGAAAAAACAGTACCCGGGGCATGCGAAGCGCGTCATGATGGGTGTTTGGTCTTTCCTGCGTCAGTTTATGTACACCAAATATGTCATTGTCTGTGATGAATCGGTGAATGCCCGAGACTGGGGCTGTGTGATTGCAGCCATGACTGAGCATATGGATCCGGTACGCGATACCTTGATGATAGAGCACACGCCGATTGATTCGCTGGACTTTGCTTCACCCGTGGTAGGGCTAGGTTCGAAGATGGGTATGGATGCGACCACCAAGTGGCCGGCTGAGCTGGCGATGTCTGAACCAGAGGACAGCACTGATCAGGTAATCGTTGCAGAAGCCGATATCGAGGCATTCAAATCGCAGAACCCCATGGTATGTGATCTGTACTTACCGCCTTCAGCGAATAATTGCTTCGCGCTGGTCAAAATGGAGAAGAAGCAAGCGGGCCAGTCTCAGCCAGTGATGGAGGCAGTATTGTTATTTTTAGCGCCATACGCTGATGTGAAGTTTGTGGTGCTGTGTGACGACGATGTCAATATCCGCGACTGGCATGACATTATCTGGGCCATTACTACCCGAATGGATCCTGCCCGTGATACTGTGCGTATGCATGCACAAGGCGGCCGAGTATCTAAGCTCGTCATGGATGCCACTAATAAGTTTGAAGGTGAGGTCCAACGCGAATGGGGCACGCCGATTAAGAAAGACCCTAAACTGGTCGCGAAAATCGATGCGATTTGGGATGAGTTAAGTATTCTATGACCCACACTGTCCGTTTGCTTCCGAGCAATATTCAGTTTGAGGTAGAAGAAGGGCAAACGGTGTTGGACGCTGCGCTCAACCAGCATATTTCATTTCCACACCGTTGCCAGGTCGGTGCTTGTGCCGCCTGCCTATGCCGCAAAGTCGAAGGTGAGGTCAGTTACCATCTTGAACCTATGCTTACAGAGAAAGAGCAAGCTCAAGGATGGATATTTCCCTGCCAAGCCTTCGCAGAAAGTCATTTAGTACTTACTTTTGAAGAGTAAGTAAGAAGGAAGCTCATGACCATTAAATGTAAAGTAAAGTTTATTCAGCCATTAGCCAGCAATACGTTTCAGATTCTGCTGCATCCGGAACAACCGGTCGCATTCCACGCAGGTCAGTATCTGATGGTCGTAATGGGTGAGAAAGACAAACGTCCGTTTTCCATTGCCAGCAGCCCATGTCGTCATGAAGGCGAGCTGGAGCTGCATATCGGCGCCGCCGAACATAACGCTTATGCGTTGGAAGTCGTGCAAGCCATGCGCCATGCGCTGGAACAGGGATCCGACATTATTATCGATGCGCCGCATGGCGATGCGTGGGTAAAAGAAGACAGTGACCGTCCGTTGCTGCTGATTGCCGGCGGTACAGGCTTTAGTTACGTGCGTTCTATTCTGGATCATTGTGTCGCTCAACAGATGCCTAACGCTCTTTATCTCTACTGGGGTGGGCGCGATGAGAGTCAACTGTATGCAAAAGCCGAGTTAGAAGCGATTGCTGCTCAGAATGAGAATGTTCACTTTATTCCTGTTGTCGAAAACCCAGCACCCCAGTGGACGGGTAAAGTGGGTAACGTACTTCAGGCGATAGAGCAGGATTTCGATTCACTGGCAGAGTTTGACATTTATATTGCTGGCCGTTTTGAAATGGCAGGTGCCGCACGTGAACAGTTTACGCAAAACAAACAAGCACGTAGCGAACGAATGTTCGCGGACGCGTATGCCTTTATCTAGTATCTAAATGGCGTTAAATAAGAAAAGAGGGCAAAAATGCCCTCTTTTTCGTCTTTTTGCTGGTTTATTCATCGAACGGTCTTTTTTTTAAAGTTTTTTTAAAAAAGCACTTGCGCTGTTTTAATTCCTCCCTATAATGCCGCCTCACTGACACGGCAGACGCCACAAGGCTTCAGCGGTTGTCAT
>ERZ1673961.525-NODE-525-length-14786-cov-6.049487_pt1 | contig 14786 bp, 12 predicted proteins | sample MGYA00580189_ERZ1673961 | MGnify/ENA primary metagenome ERZ1673961 (study PRJEB41334, sample SAMN05608105) | rock metagenome | biome: terrestrial subsurface; feature: shale formation; material: shale | place: USA: Pennsylvania ... | reverse complement strand
AAAATACCCCACTGATTTCAGACTTTGATCGCCAGTTCCATGCGCTGATGCCGAATCTGACTCTGGTGATCGACGATTTCTGGCTACAGGGTTATAAAGTCGGCAAACTCAACATGGATTTCGAGCGTCATGGCAATACTTTGATGTGGAAACGCATCGACGCCGCCAGCGGAACCAATCAGGTACACATCAACGGCAGTTGGACACTCACCGATACCACCAGTCGAACCGAAATGAATCTGGATATGAAAGGTGACAACAACAGTGACCTTATGGAGCGGTTTGGTATCAGCTCAGGGATTCAGAAAGCGCCGTTTGAGATGTCGAGCCGTACCCAATGGGATGGCGCGCCGTGGTCGATGAAAATCAATACGCTGCAGGGCAATCTCGAGACTAAACTGGGTAAAGGGGTGATCTCCAACGTCAGCGGTGCCGCGCGTCTGCTTGGTCTGTTCAGCCTTGATTCGATCATCCGCAAGATGCAGCTCGACTTTAGCGATGTGTTTGATAACGGGATGGCGTTTAACTCGATTACGGGCAGCGGTGAGTTGTCGCAGGGCGTGTTTGTCACCAATAACATCAAGATGGATGCGGTGGCCGGTGAAATGACCATCAAAGGTCTGGCCGATCTCAATACGCGCATGGTCGACGCTGAAGTGAATTTCGTGCCGGATATTACTTCCGGCATTCCGGTACTCACCGCTTTTGCGGTCACTCCGGCCACGGCGCTGTATGTGCTGGCGGTTACCACGGTGATTTCACCCGTAGTCGAGATCTTCACTCAGGTTAACTATGAAGTGAAAGGCCCGCTCGACTCTCCGACGGTGAAAGAGCTGTCGCGCAGCAGAGGCGAATTCAAGTTACCGAAAAAACTCAGAAAGCTGGTTGAATAAGGATAAACACATGGAACGTGTCGGCATCATTCAAATGACCTCAGGCCCGGTCGTCGCAGACAATCTGGCCTACATCGCGACGCAAGCCAAAGCGTTGGCGGCTCAGGGAGCGACTTGGCTGGTGACGCCAGAAAATGCGGTGGTGTTTGGCACTCGCAGCGATTATCACCAACACGCTGAGCCGATGGGGGATGGCCCGATTCAACGTGAGCTGGCCGACATTGCGCGCGCGAATCAGGTTTGGCTGCTGGTGGGCAGTATGCCTGTCGCACGTGCCAGTGGCGTGACCACTACATCGATTTTATTTAATCCACAAGGCGAAGCGGTAGCACATTATGATAAGCTGCACATGTTTGATGTGGATGTCGCCGACAGTCACCAACGTTACCGCGAATCGGAAACCTTTACGCCGGGCGATGGATTTACGGTGGTTTCGACGCCGTTTGGTCAACTGGGACTGTCGATTTGTTATGATGTGCGTTTCCCGCATCTTTATTCGCAGCTGCGTCGTCAGGGCGCGCAAATTTTACTGGTGCCCGCGGCGTTTACCGCAGTCACCGGACGTGCGCACTGGGAAGTGCTGCTGCGCGCCCGAGCGATTGAAACCCAATGTTGGGTCGTCGCAGTCGGCCAAGGGGCGCATCATCCTTGTGGCCGTGAGACCTGGGGACATTCAATGGTGATTAACCCGTGGGGTGAAGTCGTGGCTTCGCTGGGGCAGGAGGCGGCCACGTTGGTTGCTGACATCGATTTGCATCAGGTGGATCAAGTCCGCCTGACCATGCCTATCATTGAGCACACGCGCTTTGATAATCAATTTAAAGAGAAAAAGAGTTAGCTATGAGTATTACCCGAATTGAAGAAGCACTATTAACCCCCGCAGGGCTGACAGAGCAAGATATCGCTGACACTCTGGCGACCATCGCCACTCGTGAAATTGATTATGCGGATATTTACTTTCAGTCCAGCTGGCATGAGTCACTGGTGCTGGAAGACAGCATTATTAAAGACGGCTCGTTCAACATCGACTGCGGTGTTGGTGTGCGTGCTGTGACAGGCGAGAAAACCGGTTTTGCTTACTCTGATCAGATTCAGTTGGAAGGCTTAAAGCAGAGCGCGATTGCGGCTCGCGGTATCGCTCAGCAAGGCCAGAATGGCCGTGTGCAGGCGTTTAAGCGTTCTGACAATCAAAGCTACTACGCGGCAGACAACCCGCTGCAAAGCTGGGAAAAGCAGAAGAAAACCGAACTGTTGATGCAGTTGGATGCTTACATTCGGACCAAAGAGCCGCTGATCCAGGAAGTTTCCGTCAGCCTGAGCGGCGTCCATGAGCAGATGCTGGTGGCGGCAACTGATGGCACTTATGCAGGCGACATTCGTCCGCTGGTACGCCTGTCAATCAGTGTGCTGGCACAGAAAGGCGATCGCCGTGAGCGTGGCAGTGCCGGTGGTGGTGGCCGCTTCAACTACGATTACTTCCTGACCGAAGAGAATGGTCAGAAAATGGCGTTTGCTTACGCGGATGAAGCGATTCGTCAGGCATTGGTGAACTTAGAAGCTGTTGCGGCTCCTGCGGGCACTATGCCTGTGGTTCTGGGGTCTGGTTGGCCGGGCGTGCTATTGCACGAAGCGGTTGGTCATGGCCTGGAAGGCGACTTTAACCGCAAAGGCTCGTCGGTGTTCTCGGGCAAAATGGGCAAGAAAGTGACTTCAGATCTGTGCACCATCGTCGATGACGGTACGCTGAAAGATCTGCGTGGTTCCCTCAACGTCGACGATGAAGGTGTCAATGGCCAGTACAACGTGCTGATCGAAAACGGTGTGCTGAAAGGCTACATGCAAGACAAGCTCAACGCACGCCTGATGGGAGTGGCGCCAACGGGTAACGGTCGCCGTGAATCATACGCACATCTGCCGATGCCTCGTATGACCAACACCTACATGCTGCCGGGTCAGCATACGCCGGAAGAGATCATCTCAACCGTGAAAAAAGGCGTCTACGCGCCCAACTTTGGTGGTGGCCAGGTGGACATCACCTCCGGCAAGTTCGTGTTCTCTGCATCGGAAGCGTACCTGATTGAAAACGGTAAGGTGACTCGCCCGATTAAAGGCGCCACATTGATCGGTTCGGGTATTGAAGCAATGCAGCAAGTATCGATGGTGGGCAACGACCTGAGCATTGACCGCGGCGTTGGTGTGTGTGGTAAAGCGGGGCAGAGCGTGCCGGTCGGGGTTGGACAACCCACACTCAAACTCGACGCGCTGACCGTTGGTGGCACCGAGTAACTCTTTTAAAAGCTGCGTTCAACGCAGCTTTTTTGTTCGCTATCGAAGTTGATGCCAAAGGGGGCGATCGCGCGCCGCAGCATTTGCGACTATTTTTGGCGCTGACAACCAGAAAGATCGCGCGGAGATCGTTTTGTGGGTAGCAATTCGTGACGATCCGTGCCATATTTCGTCGCACTGAAATTTGATCCAACTTAACCATTCTGGAGCCACATTTATGTCTCACGAAGATGAATATCTGTCCGTTGAAGATTTTATTGAGATTCAAAAAGAAGAGACTCGCGACATCATTCAAGCGTTGCTCGAGGACGGCAGTGATCCAGAAGCTTTGTATGAGATCGAACACCACTTCTTTGCTGAAGATTTCGACAAGCTGGAAAAAGCTGCGGTTGAAGCATTCAAACTAGGTTTTGAAGTTCTGGAAGCCGAAGAAGCAGAAGATGAAGACGGCAGCAAACTGCTGTGCTTCGATGCCACGATGCAATCTGTGCTGAATCCGGAAGCGATCGATGCACAAGTTGAGAAACTGGTGAATCTGGCGGAAAAATACGACGTTATTTACGACGGTTGGGGCACTTACTATGAAGGTGAAGATGCACTGTATGCCGACGAAGACGAAGATGACGACGAAGAATAATTCGTAAAGCATCGTACGATACCAGCCCTCAGGCTGGTATTTTTTTATGCAACATGGGTTTGTAACCGCGAAATGAACTGTGTTTAAATGGCGCAAACCCGCACGACGTGATCATTGACTATGCAGCTTTCCCTCGCCGGACTCTGGCAACTTTCTCCGCTGACCGATTTATCCATTCCTCAGGATGACATTACTTTTCCTGCGCCACTCAGTGCAGTGCTGCCGGAAGCGTTGTCTGAAGAGACGATTGCCACGCAAGAGTGGCACCTGATGCACGATATCGAAGTGGATGATGTGCTGCTGGGTTTTGCGGCGATTGATCTGGTGCTTGAAGGGGTCGATTACCATGCCGAAGTACGCCTCAATGGCGTGGCGCTGTTTGATTGTGATGGTTCTCAGCCGGTGTACAAAAAAGATATCCGTCCGCTGCTCAATCCGGGACGCAACCGCTTTGAGATTCTGTTTCTTGAACAGGAAGAAGAGTGGCTGATTGATGACGAGGATGATTCTGGGGAGTTGTGTTCACTGGCACAAACCCAAGTGGAACCTTACGATTCCCGCATCGGGATTTGGCGTGCGCCTTATCTGCAATGTATTCGTCATCTTCGCCTTGAGCATGTGGCGACGGAGCAAATCTGGCACCATGGCGGAGGGTGTGAGCTGTTGGTGAACCTGTTTTTCACCACGTATTCGCCTGGTCTGGTATCCGCAGCGGTGCGTTTTGATGGTATGACCTACCATTTACCCATTGATGTGCGTAGTGATCATGCCAGTGCTCTGTTTCAGGTCGAAGCACCGAAATATTACGATGCGGAGCACCCGAACCCCGGCGATCTTTACGATGTCAGTGTGGAACTCGATGGTCAGCGTCAGGCCTTTAAGTTGGGCCTCAGCCACGATCTGTGTGTCACCCATTTCCCGGTGTGAATTCTGAATAACACAAAGCCCCGTTTAAGCGGGGCTTTGTGTTTCTATCTTAGTGGGCACATTGCCAAGGCGTAGAACCCGCGTGTTTGCTTTGCCATACTTTTTCATGGAAGTAGTAAGCACAAGTGTTAAAGCTTGGTTCAATCAGCGCCATTACACCACCCACCAGGAAGCTACCGGTCAGAAGGTAGGCGACGTTGAACGCAACGGTAAAGTGAATCACAGCAAAACTGGCAGTTTTGAGGCGAGGATTCGAGGCGTAACGTTGCAGCGGTGCATATTGGTTCCACGCTTTTTCGTGGAAGTAGAAGGCAACCGTATTCACCATTGGTTCGAGCATCGCGATCAGGCTACCGATGATGATGTCACCGGTTAGGGCGTACGCGACGGTAAAAGCAATGCTAAAGTGGATAGCGGCAAAACTCAGCGTCTTTTTCATGGTAATCGTCCAATCTCGTTTCTCTTTGATGGGGTTATTATTGATAATTATTCTCATAAAAGAAAATGGAAATGAACGATTAGTTTGATAGTTAAAAACTAATAAAAAAGGCGCATTGAGCGCCTTAATCTATTAATTCTTAGTTTCAGCCTTGCGGCTTGACCACCAGAACGTTGATTGGGGAGTGTTCCACCACTTTACTGGCGACGGAACCGAGCATCACTTTGTCGATTCGCGAGCGTTTATGGCTTGGCATCACGATCAGGTCAGCCCCCAGTTTTTCCGCGTAGTCGAGAATGGTGGTGTAAGGTTTACCTTCGGCGACGTGCAGTTTATACACTACGTCTTCCATTATGTGCTTTTCCGCGAACGCTTTAAGTTGCGCGCGCACATCGTCTTTCATCTTGGCGGCGGCATCTTTCGGAAAGTATGTCGCGACCATAGACATATGAATACCTGGCAGCACGTTAAGCAGGTGTAGCTCCGCATTGGAATGTTTCGCATGCCATACAGCAAGCTGAACGGCTTTGTCGGAAAAGCCTTTTTCATTCAAATCAACAGGAACAAGGATGTGTTTATACATTATTCGTTATCTCTGTTTAGGTTGAGCCTGACGGCAACAGTTCGTTGGCTTAAGTATATGCCCTGCTGACGCAGGGCATTTTGATTAAGCGCGGATTTTGTTAAACATTAACTACGAATAGCTTCTTTGGCGGCCCGTCGTTTCTGGTTCCAGCCTAAAAGCAGAGTCAGCAGCAGCGCAGGCACGAACACCCACTCTTTCATCGGGCGATCGCTATCCACTACGATAGAACGGATTTCCCAACCGAAATCGATCCCAGCAGATTCAGCCGGACTGCCGAATTCCACCATGTCGATCATCATACGGTTCTTCTCGTGATTGAGCATCAGACCCATAGACGCGATACGATCCTGCGCGGTCGTTGCTCGGTCATCAAACGGCAGTAGTACGGTTTTCGACACATAGTCTCCATCCAGCGTTTCGCCCGCGACCAGCATTGCGATCGATTGGCCAACCGGAGTTTGCTCAACGATGTGTTCCAATTCCGTTCCCGGATAGAGGGTTTGCGCCGGGTAAATCATGTCCCACCAGAAACCCGGGCGGAAGAAGGTAAACGTCAGCAGCAGCAGCGCCAAAATTTCCCACCATTTGGTCTTGGTAAACCACCAGGCTTGCGTTGCTGCCGAAAAGAGCAGCATCGCTATGATGGAGGATCCGACCGTCAACGCGAGATGCCACCAAGTGTCGATACCCATCAGGAGCAATTGAGTATTGAACACGAACATAAACGGCAGAATGGCCGTTCGAATATCGTAGGCAAAGCCCTGAATACCAGTGCGGATCGGGTCCGACTTAGCGATCGCCGCTGCGGCAAACGCGGCCAAGCCCACCGGTGGCGTGTCATCCGCGAGAATACCGAAGTAGAACACGAATAAATGCACGGCGATGAGCGGAATGATCAAGCCATGTTGCGCGCCCAACGTCACGATAACCGGAGCCATCAGAGTCGATACTACGATGTAGTTGGCGGTGGTTGGCAGGCCCATTCCCAGGATCAGACTGATGACTGCAGTAAAGATCAACATCATGATCACGCTGCCGCCGGAGATGAACTCAACGAAGTCGGTCATCACCAGACCAATCCCCGTCAGGGTGACCACACCGACAACTGTACCCGCCGCCGCGGTGGCAACACCGATACCAATCATGTTGCGCCCGCCTGAAACCAGACTTTCAAGCAGGTCGGTGACCCCTTCCTTCGCTTGCGAAGCCAGATCACCTGACTGGTTAAAGATAGCCATCAACGGGCGCTGCGTGAGCAGAATAAAGATCATGAACACCGTGGCCCAGAATGCAGACAGACCCGGTGAGAAACGCTCAACGGTCAGGCACCAGACCAGAACCACGATCGGCAGCAGGAAATGCAGCCCTGATTTAACGGTCGGGCCGGTATCAGGAATTTCCTGAATATCTTCATCGATGTCCATTCCGCCTTCAGAAGCGTATTTGGATGAGATGCGCACCAACAGGACATAAACCAGCAACAATGCCACCGTGACGATCGGTGTTGCAGCAGCGCCAAATACATCTTTGGTCCAGCCAACGCCGTAGTACACCACGGCACTGATGACGCACAGACCGAGAATGGTGCCCGTAAACGACAACAAGCTTTGCAGTAGAGTCGGGTTGTGACGACGCGGAAGGCCTTTCATTCCCGCCTTACACGCTTCCAGGTGCACGATGTATATCAGAGCGATGTAAGAGATCAACGCAGGCAGCAGTGCCGCACGAATCACTTCCACATAAGAAATCCCGACATATTCAACCATCAGGAATGCTGCGGCACCCATGATAGGCGGCGTAAGCTGACCGTTGGTTGAGGCGGCGACTTCTACCGCACCTGCTTTGGTGCCCGGAAAGCCGACACGTTTCATCAGCGGAATGGTAAAGGTACCAGTGGTCACTACGTTCGCGATGGAGGAACCAGAGACCAAACCCGACAGACCCGATGCCACTACGGCGGCTTTCGCCGGGCCGCCACGCATATGGCCGAGCATTGAGAATGCGACTTTGATGAAGTAAGCCCCGGCACCCGCCCGCTCCAGCATGGCGCCAAACAGCACGAACAGGAACACGAAAGAAGTGGATACGCCCAGTGCGACACCGAATACGCCTTCGGTGGTCAGCCACAGATGAGACATCGCTTTATTCAGGCTCGCACCTTTGTGAGCGATAACTTCTGGCATATACGGGCCTGCGAAAGTGTACAGCAGGAACACGGCTGCAACCGCCATCAACGGTGGACCGAGTGCCCGACGGGTAGCTTCCAGCAGCAGCAACATCCCCATAACCGACACCACGACATCGAGAGTCGTCGGTGCGCCAGAGCGGCTTGCCAGCTGCTCATAGAAGATATAGATGTAGGCGGCGGAAAAGCTCCCTGCCAGCGCTAAAATCCAGTCTGCCAACGGAATGTGATTGCGTGACGAGTTTTTCATTGCCGGATAGGCAGTGAAAGCGAGGAAAATAGCAAAGCTGAGGTGAACAGCTCGAGCTTGTGTATCGTTGAGTACGCCAAAATCGAAAATGAACGGCAGCGGAGAAGCGTACCACAACTGGAACAGCGACCAGCATAACGGCACCAGCCACAGAATGCGGCCCGGAATGCCCTCTGGATTCCTTGCGCCTGTATCAGCCTGTGCAACCATCTCTTGCACATCTTGCGACGGAGTATTTGTCTGCGTCATGTACGTTATCCTTATTATTTGATGGTCTTAAAAGAGAAAGGTGGCTTTCTTAAACGGTGTAAAAGCCAAGTTGAGCATGGTGTCTAAGTCCGATTTCGCATCAGACCCAGAACCCATATCAATAAGGAGGCACCAGGCCTCCTTATTTAATGGAGCGATATCTGACTTAATTACTTAAGCAGACCCACTTCTTTGTAGTATTTCACTGCACCTGGGTGTAGCGGAATTGAGATACCCGCTTTAACCATGTCTTCTTTTTTCAGGTTAGCAAAAGCTGGGTGAAGACGAGTAAAGGTGTCGAAGTTTTCAAACACAGCTTTGGCTACGTTGTAAGCCACTTCATCTGGCACGTCTGCACTGGTCACCAGTGTTGCTGCCACACCAAAACTTTTCACGTCAGTGTCTGTACCACGGTACATACCAGCCGGGACGGTGCTGTATGCGTAGTAAGGGTTTTGTGCCACGATTTTATCGATTTCTGGACCAGTTGCTGGTACCAGTTTGGCATCACAAGACGTTGTTGCTTCTTTGATTGAACCGTTCGGGTGGCCAACCATGTAGATGAATGCGTCGATCTTGTTGTCACACAGGGCTTGAGAACGCTCAGAGCCTTTCAGTTCCGATGCCAGTTTGAAGCTGTCGTTAGTCCAGCCAAAAGCATCCATCACAACCTGCATGGTCGCGCGGTCACCAGAACCCGGGTTACCGATGTTAACGCGCTTGCCAACCAGATCTTTTACGTTGTTAATGCCTGAATCTGAGCGAGCGATAATGTTAAAAGGTTCTGTGTGAAGAGAGAACATTGCGCGCAGTTTCTTGTATGGGCCTTGCTGCGCAAATTCACTGGTACCGTTGTAACCGTGATATTGCCAGTCAGACTGAACGATACCGAAGTCCAGTTCGCCAGAACGGATAGTGTTGACGTTGTAGATAGAACCACCAGTGGATTCTACAGAGCAGCGGATGTTGTGTTCCTTACGGTCTTTGTTAACCAGCTTACAAATTGCACCACCAGTCGGGTAGTAAACACCAGTTACCGAACCCGTACCAATTGTGATGAATTCCTGAGCGTTAACCGCGCCTGCACCCAATACTGCAGCAGCAATCGCACCGACCTTAATAATTTTATTCAAAACCATGAATTTCCCTTCCTTCTTTTCATTATTTGCCCCAAAACAAGTGTAGTTGCTTTGGACGTTTCTTCATCGAGAAACGGAAGCTTTTTCAATCCATATGTTGAAAAAGTGGCTGAATAATACCAAAAAATTGAAAGATAATTATAGGATTGTAAAAAAATGTAGCGAAACAGGCTGGTTTTCTAACCAGAATTCAGTGGGAAACTGATGGGCTAACTATCTAAGAATCAAAGGGTTAGTAGTGGTTGTCAGCTGGGAAGAAGAGTTAGTTAAGATGTGATTGGAGTCACGCGCAACGAACACGGTGTGACTCCATCATTCTGTTTTATATACAATTTCTCAATTGTGAGATTAGCCGGCGTACTCAAAAAGTTCACATACGGACTTAAACAGCTGCTTGGTGGTGATACTCATGGTCGGCGTGATGAAGATAGTGTCATCGCCGGCGACAACACCTAAAATGCCTTCAGATTTACCCAGTGAATCCAGTAGACGGGCAATCAGCTGAGCAGCGCCTGGGCCAGTGTGGATCACGACCAGAGCACTGTTGTGGTCGATATCAAGTACCAGTTCACGCAGTGAGCTGGAAACGGTCGGTACACCAAGCTCAGCGGGCAGACAGTAAACCATCTCCATTTTCGCATTGCGGGTACGAACTGCGCCGAATTTGGTCAGCATGCGTGACACTTTCGACTGGTTAATATTATCAAACCCTTCGTTTTTCAGTGCGTCCACAATATCGCCCTGAGAGCCAAAGCGTTCCTCTTTAAGCAGAGCTTTAAAAGCTCGGACTAGATTGTCTTGTTTGTCTGTATGGCGCATCGTTCTTCTTACTATCGCTGATTCAATAACTGTCGCACATTTTCCCATAGGTGGGGGAGCTGTGCCAAATTATCGCTCAAAACTGTCTAAAGGGTCACTGTAAAAGTGACAATTATTCGCTTAGATAGCACTTTAAACCTTTGTCATCGAAGAAAAATAGACCCATAATCGCCCGCGGAGTTGTAGCACGCCAATGCGTGGTTGCGCAAAGTCGCAAAGCTGAGGTTAATTGATTGTAATCAACTTGTGATTGCTATAGCTTCTTGGGGTCGGATACTAGATACCCTACCAAAACATTAATAAGAGAATTACTCTCAAGGAGAACTACGATGAAAGTCGCTGTTATTGGTGCCGCTGGCGGCATCGGTCAAGCCCTAGCTCTATTATTGAAAAACCGTCTTCCTGCAGGTTCTGATCTTGCTCTGTACGATATTGCTCCGGTAACTCCGGGCGTTGCAGCGGACCTGAGCCACATCCCAACTCCTGTTTCTATTAAAGGTTACGCAGGCGAAGATCCAACTCCGGCACTGGATGGTGCAGATGTTGTTCTGATCTCTGCAGGTGTGGCTCGTAAACCAGGTATGGATCGTGCGGATCTTTTCAATGTCAATGCGGGTATTGTCAAAGCACTGGCTGAGCGCATCGCGGTAGTTTGTCCTAATGCATGTATTGGTATCATCACTAACCCTGTTAACACGACTGTGCCAATCGCGGCAGAAGTGCTGAAGAAAGCAGGCGTATACGACAAGCGCAAACTGTTCGGCGTGACGACTCTGGACGTGATCCGTTCTGAGACATTCGTTGCTGAGCTGAAAGACAAAGATCCAGGTCAGGTTCGTGTTCCGGTTATCGGTGGTCACTCAGGTGTGACTATCCTGCCTCTGCTGTCTCAGGTTGAAGGTGTTGAGTTCACGGCAGAAGAAGTAGAAGCGCTGACTAAGCGTATCCAAAACGCAGGTACTGAAGTGGTTGAAGCTAAGGCGGGTGGCGGTTCTGCAACTCTGTCTATGGGCCAGGCTGCATGCCGTTTCGGTCTGTCTCTGGTGAAAGCACTGCAAGGCGAGAGCGTGGTTGAATACGCTTACGTTGAAGGTGCAGGCGAGCACGCGCCATTCTTCGCACAACCAGTGAAACTGGGTAAAGACGGTGTTGAAGAAGTACTGAGCTACGGTGAGCTGAGCGCATACGAGCAAGCTGCACTGGAAGGTATGCTGGACACGCTGAATGGCGATATCCAGATCGGTATCGACTTCGTGAAATAATCACGTCGTATCCGAAGATTCAAGGGAGCCGCTTATCGCAGGATAAGCGGCTTTTTTACGTCTATGATTGGGTGATTAGCAGTAGAGCACACTCGTTAAGTTGCTGAATTAATAGTCATTAAGTTTATGTTGTTGCGTATTTTTGTTTAAACATGCTGTTTAAATTGTATTATCTGGAGTTTTTTACCAACTAAAGAAAATTTTGCGTGCAGAAGTGTAAGACTTTTTGATCATTGGCAATGAATGTGTCGTTAATGACACTTTCTCGGTGACATGGATCACGCCATGTCTGCAGACTTGTTCAATTTGTCATTAAAATAGCGCTCTTCTCGAATGCAGAATCGGAAATCACCATGGATAACAAACTGGGTTTAGGCTCTTTAACCGCGTTGGTCATTGGTTCAATGATTGGCGCTGGTGTCTTTAGTCTGCCGCAAAACATGGCCGCAGTCGCAAGCCCTCTGGCTGTCATGATCGGCTGGACCATTACCGGGGTGGGCATGATCTTTCTTGCACTCTCATTTCAGCAACTGGCTATGCACAAGCCACACATCAACAGCGGTGTGTTCGGTTATGCACGCGAAGGTTTTGGCGATTTCACCGGATTTTGCTCCGCCTGGGGTTACTGGTTCAGCGCCATGGTGGCGAATGTCTCGTATCTGGTTATTGTCTTCAGCACGCTCGGCATGTTATTTGATACACCGGAGCGTACCCTATTTGGCAGCGGAAATACGTTGCTGTCGGTCGGCGGGGCATCAGTACTGCTGTGGGCTGTCCATCTACTGGTTCTGCGCGGCGTTAAAACGGCTGCCCTGATAAATGTCGTTACCACCTGCGCGAAGATGGTGCCATTGCTGCTGTTTATCGTCTGCGCCGCATTGGCGTTTAAATGGCAGACATTCACGGTCGATTTCTCGGGGCTCCATTTTGGCGCGGATCATGATCTCTGGGCGCAGATCAAAGCAACCATGTTGATCACTGTGTGGGTATTCATCGGTGTCGAAGGGGCGGTCGTCGTTTCCAACCGTGCGCGTCATCGTAAAGATATCGGTCGGGCAACCATCCTTGGCCTGCTGACCGCGCTGTCCATTTACGTATTTGTGACGTTGCTTTCAATGGGGGTGATTCGTCCGGTTGAACTGGCGCACTACCAGAACCCGTCAATGGCAAAAGTACTTACAGAGATACTCGGCCCGTGGGGCCAATACATCATTGCGGGGGGGCTGCTCATTTCAGTGTGTGGTGCGTTCCTGAGCTGGACGGTATTGGCGTCAGAAGCACCTTATCTTGGCGCCAAGGACAAGATGTTTCCGTCACGTTACGCCAAGCAGAATGCGGCTGGCAGCCCATATCAAGCTCTGACGCTGACCAACATCTGTATTCAGATTTCACTGATCCTAGTGATGTTTGCAGGTAGCACTTACGACACGCTGCTGGTATTGGCGTCTGAAATGATCCTGGTGCCGTATTTTCTGGTGGGCGCTTATACCCTGAAACTGGCGCTGGAGCGCAAGGACAGAGGCCGCATGCTGGCGATTGGTGTCGGGGCAAGTCTGTATGGTGTTTGGCTGTTGTACGCATCCGGGCTCAATTACTTGATGCTGTCAGCGCTGCTATATCTGCCGGGGATGCTGTTTTACGTCAAAGCGAAGAAAGAGCAAGGCAGAAGCCCGTTTATGGGAAAAGAGCGCTTGGGCGCTTATTCTCTCACGGCCGTCGCGGTGGTGGCATGCGGTATGCTATGGCAGGGATGGCTGTAAGTCGCTTGAATGGCTAATAAAAAGCCTCGCAATGGCGAGGCTTTTTTTGCTCAAAGCAAAGTGCAGGAGATTATTTACTGCGATTGACGGCCATGTGCGCCAGTGCCACCAGAGCCTCTTTGTATTCACTCTCGGGCAGAATCGCCAGCTCTGTGATCGCTTTATCCGCTTCTTCGTTAGCTTTGGCAATGGTGTATTCCAGCGACCCCGTTTCTTGCATCACCGCTAAAATTTCTTCCAAGCGTTCCATGCCGTTCGCTTTCTCAATCGCTTCGCGAATCATCGCTGCTTGCTGAGGGTTACCGTGGTGCATCGCGTACAGAAGCGGCAGAGTTGGTTTACCTTCAGCGAGATCATCGCCGACGTTTTTACCCATCTCTTTGCCATCGGAGGTGTAGTCCATGACATCATCAATCAGCTGGAATGCGGTGCCCAAATATTTACCGTAGTTTTGCAACGCGGTTTCAATCTCGGGTGATGCATCGGCTAAGATGGCTCCAATTTGAGTGGCTGCTTCAAACAGACGGGCAGTTTTGGAGTAGATGATCTGCATGTAGCTTGCTTCAGTGGTGTCCGGATCGTTGCAGTTCATTAATTGCTGCACTTCACCTTCAGCAATGACGTTCACGGCTTCACTCATTAGTTGCAGGATCTTCAGGGATCCAAGTTCAACCATCATCTGAAACGAGCGAGTGTAAATGTAATCGCCGACCAACACGCTGGCGGCATTGCCAAATGCAGCGTTTGCGGTGGCTTTACCACGGCGCATGTCCGATTCATCGACCACATCGTCGTGAAGCAGCGTGGCGGTGTGGGTAAACTCGATAAATGCGGCTGCGAGTGTATGACCTTCGCCTCGATAACCCAATGCTTTTGCTGATAACACAGCCAGTAGCGGGCGCAGACGTTTACCACCACCACTGACAATGTAGAAGCCAAGTTGGTTGATGAGAGAAACGTCAGAGTTGAGTTGGGCTTGAATAGTTTCATTCACTTTTGCCATGTCATTGGCAGTAAGCGTTTGGATAGCTTTAAAATCCATCGTAAATCCGGCTGAAGTTAGAGCGTGTAAGGCATTTTGTTCTTCGATAATCAGTGAATAATACACTAAAAAATATTGATTAATACATGGCTTAAAGGCATGATTGCGGCACTTTTGATTGGCGATTAGCTTTTCGCCAATTTTTTTCAAATATGGCTTGTCATAGGGACGCCATTCACGTAGAATCTGCGCCCTATTGATGATTAGTTTAGCGCACACCCTTATTGCTCAAAATATAAGCATTGGCTGTGCGGAAAGAGCGGAGTAAAATATGTACGCTGTTTTCCAATCTGGTGGTAAACAACACCGTGT
>ERZ1673961.524-NODE-524-length-14818-cov-28.146109_pt1 | contig 14818 bp, 14 predicted proteins | sample MGYA00580189_ERZ1673961 | MGnify/ENA primary metagenome ERZ1673961 (study PRJEB41334, sample SAMN05608105) | rock metagenome | biome: terrestrial subsurface; feature: shale formation; material: shale | place: USA: Pennsylvania ... | reverse complement strand
CACCATATCCATAAACTATAGGAGTTCGTATGATACTTACTTTAAAACTCTCATCTTCAAGTTTTAAAAGCTTTTCTTCAGCTTTTAGTTTACTCTTTCCATACTCATCTTCAGCCTTACACTCACTACTTTCAGTATAAACATTAATTGTTTCTTCCCCATAAACTTTAACCGTACTCATAAAAACAAAGTGTTTCACCCCAGACTCTTTTGCTTTTTTTGCTAATTCTAAAGTCTGAGTTACATTTACTCTTTCATACTCACTAGCACTTGCTCCAGCCATTTGATGAACCAAAGCTGAAAGATGAAAAACTACATCTACATCACTACAATCTAAACTATTTATATCATCTTTTAAAAAACTAAAAGTTTTTATGTCATATTTATTTTTATATTTGTTTATAAAATATTTACCTACAAAACCATTTGAGCCAGTGATTAATAGTTTTTTCATTTTAATATACTCTCAATAGCTTTTAAATATTTCTCTATTACTATCTTTTCATCGAACTCTTTTACTATTTTTTCTCGTCCAGCTTTTCCCATAGAACTTCGTTCACTATCAGTCAAATTTAACATTTTTTCCATTTTTAAAGCTAAATCAGCAGAATCTTTTATATTACAAAGAAATCCATTAATACAATCATCTACAACATCCTTACAGCCAACATTATCTGTAGTAATTATAGGTTTTGCCATACTTGCACTTTCAAGAAGTATTCTTGGCGTTCCTTCTCTATAAAATGATGGTAAAACTATACAATCTGCTTGTGCAATTTCAACCCTTACATCATCACTACTACCTAAATAATTTACAAAACCATTTTTTACCCATATATCCATTTGCTCTTTTGATATTGCAGTTGGACTTTTTACATCAAGATGACCCAAAAGTTGAAATTCAACATTTTTATATTTTTGTTTTATAATTTTAGCAGCATCCACAAATTCTTGTATTCCTTTTGCCCAAAGCATTCTTGAGACTAATAAAAATCTAAAAATTCCATCATCTTTTTTTTCTACTGGCAAAAATTTCTCTACATCCACACCACTACCAGGGAGTACATCACATTTTTCTTTTTGAACTAGATTTTCATCTACAAACATTTTAAAATCATCATGATTTTGAAAAAATATTTTTGTAGCTCTTTTCTGTGAAAATTTATAAAGCCATTTTGCAATACTAGTTATAAAATTTTGTTTGATAAAAAGTGTACCTAATCCTGCTATATTATTTATAGTAGGGATATTCAGCATACTTGCAGCTATCGTTCCATAAATATTTGGCTTGATAGTATATTGTAATACTATATCTGGTTTTAATTCTTTGTATCTTTTATAATACATATATATAGTCTTTAAATCTTCTATAGGATTTGTTCCTTTTGAATTTATATTAATATCTATGTATCTAAAATGCTCTTTTATATTCTCACTATATTTATCATAAGGAGAAATAAAAATCACTTCATATCCTTGCTTTTGAAAAGCAAAGCCTAGATTTGCTCTCATATTCCACGCATACCATGAGTTGTTGACTACTATTGCTATTTTTTGCATAATTTAAACTCAGCAACTGCAACTTTGTAGTCATCAAGATTTTCAATTTTTAAGTAACTTTTTGCTTTTTTTAACTCTTCTTCACTAAATTGTTCAAATATAGTTGTACTGCATTCAAGATTGCAAGTATCAAATAATTTTAGATAATCTTTCAATAACTTTCTATTTGGCTGACCAATATTGCCACCCATCATATTCCAAAACTTCTCACCAAAAGTATGAAAATAAAGCTCCCCATGTATTTTAAATCTATTATGACATCTTAAATCAACTTTATGATACATTTGTCCATCTATTTTCAAAACTTTTTCCAATACACTAAATAATAATTCTAAAGTGTCAACATGCTCAAGAACAGCATTTGAAACCACATAGTCAATACTTAAATTTTCTATTTTCAACAACTCTTTATTAATTCCAGAAATATATTCGAGTTTCTCTAAATATGGTTCTAAATTATATTTTTCAATGATTTTATTATCATTTTCATGTAAGCAATTGAACCTATCGTAACAGTATGCTTTTTGAAGGTTGTACTCTTTTATCATATAAAGCATTGTTGCTCTTGTATATCCTGTTCCTATTTCAAGTACAACTTTGTTTTCTAAATTTCCATCATAATTTTCAGCAAAAAGCTTTGCTACATTTGCACCATGAGAATACATCTCATCTATAGTTTTTCCAAACTCTCCACTTCCTGATGAATTTAATATTTGGTTATTTTGCAATATATAAGCTAATATCTCAAGATATTTATTTTTTCTCAATATTTTTTTTAAAGCCTGTTTCATACTTTTTCTCCTAAGATTTTTTTATATTCTTTTATTATACTAGCACTATCAAATAGTTTTATTTTTTCTTTTGCATTCAAAATCAATTTATTAGATAATTCATCATCATTAAGAATCAAATTTATTTTTTCTTTCAATTTATCTATATCACCAACAGGATAAAGTAATCCATACTTTTCATCTTCTAATATCTCCCTAGGTCCACTTTTACAGTCACTAGAAATCACAGGTAATCCACATGCCATGGCTTCTACTAAAACATTTGGGAAGCCTTCTATTTCAGAGTTTAATACAAATAAATCAGACTTAACCAAATAATAAAATGGATTTTTAACATTCCCTAAAAAATTAACTTTTTCTTTTATTCCTAATTTTACACAATCATTTATCAACTCATCTTTCAAAATTCCATCACCTAAAAATAAAAGTTCTAAACTATCATCATTTTTTTGTAATTCAAAAAAAGCTTTTATCAAATCTATATTTCTTTTAAGTGGTATCAATCTACCAACAGATATAACATACTTTTTATCTTCTTTAAAATCAAAATCTACATCTTCACAAATATCTTTTTTACTATTTATATATTTTATATCAACTGGATTGTAAATTACTTTTGTATTTGTAGTTATGTTCATAATAGATTTTAAATCTTCATCTACACCTTTTGAGTTTGAGATAATCAAATCTGCTTTATCAAATAAATTATTTATCAAAAATAAATTTATTTTACCTAATAAGCCCTCATTTTTATATCTTGAAGTTGTACTTCGTATATTTATAATACTCTTATGACTACTTCCAAAAATCTTAGCCAAAATATTTATATAGTTTGGTCTATACAAAAATGACATCACAATATTTATATTATTTTCTTTTATATACTTTTTTAATTTTAATGCGACAAATGGTAATTCTAAAAGTTTTTTTACTCCACTTTTTTTTGAATTTGATAGTATTATAGGAGTTATATATTTTGGTAAATCGTACTCAATACCATATTCCATCATCATGAAATGAACTTTTATGTTTCGTTCTTTGTCAAGCTCTTTTAAAAGTAGTGATATTACTCTCTCAGCTCCGCCTTTTTGCATAGTTGCACAAAGTATTAAGATGTTTTTATTTTTCAAAATATTTTTCCATCCATTTAATATAAGATATTAAAGTCCATATTTGATGGTAATTATTTTCTTTTCCATTCATATGATTTTCTATCATTTGCTTTACATAGTTTATATTTATATCAGTTATTTTTTTAATATTTTCTTCGCTCAATGTTTCATATACATAATCTTTTAATTCATTTCTAAACCAATTTTTTAAAGGAACTGTAAAACCACTTTTGGGTCTATCAAAAATTTCTTTTGGGAGATAATCATAAAGTATATCTTTAAGAATATTTTTACCACTTCCATTTTTATATTTGTATTCAAATGGTATCTTTTGAGAAAACTCTACAACTCTATAATCAACCAAAGGAGTTCTAGCTTCCAAACTATATGCCATAGTAGCTCTATCAACTTTTGTAAATATATCTCCATTCATATATGTTTTTATATCATAATCCGATATTCTTTCAAAAAAATCTTTTTGACTATACAAATATTTTTTATATTCATCTTGACACAAAATATTTTTTTGATTAAAAAGTTTTTCAAAATCAAATAACCTACCACTATATAAAAATAACTCTTCTAAAGTATCAATATTTAAACCATCTGCTATTTTTTTGAAACGATAATTTGATGATTTATTTAATACAAAACTTGCACTACTTCTTATGAATTTTGGAAGTTCATATAGTTTTCTAACTTTTGCCATCCTAAAGTAGTTATTATAACCCCAAAAAAGTTCATCTCCCCCATCTCCTGAAAGGGCAACAGTTACATGTTTTCTTGTTTCTCTTGAGAGTATCATCATGGCTAGCGATGAAGAATCATTATATGGTTCATCATAATATTCATTTAGATTTTCAATCAAATCTATCATATCTTCTGGTTTACAATCTAATGTATGATGTTTTGTGCCAAGAATAGTTGCTATCTCTTTTGCTATATTTGATTCATCAAACTGGGCATCTGAAAACTTAATAGAAAAAGTATCAAGTTTTTGTCCCAACTCTTTTGCAACTATTGAAGATACTAAACTACTATCAACTCCACCACTTAAAAAGACTCCAACAGGTACATCACTATGAAGTCGTTGTTTTATAGAATCTATAATCAACTCTTTTATATCTTTTTTTATAGTTTCATAAGAACTTGTAAAATGTTCATTTGATGTAGATATATCCCAATACTGTTTTTTTGTAAATTCAAAACTATTTAAATCATAAGTGAAACTATGTCCTGCTTCTAGTTTATAAACATCTTCAAAAATAGTATAAGGCTCAGGTACATATCCATATCTAAAATATAGTTTCTCACTTTTTTTATCTATTTTTAAATCTTTTTCAAATGCAATTTGTTTTAACTGTGAAGAAAACTCAAATACATCATCTTTTTTATAATAATAAAAAGGTTTTTTACCAAGCCTATCCCTTGCTCCAAAAAATCTATTTTTAACAGCATCATAGATTACAAAAGCAAACATACCATTTAATTTATCAAGAATCTTTTCACCATAGGCTTTATATCCTATCAATAATACTTCAGTATCTGAGTTTGTATGAAATATATATCCTTTAACTAAAAGTTCTTCTTTTATCTCTTGATAGTTATAAATCTCACCATTAAATACTATCTCATAACCATCTATTTTAAAAGGTTGATTTGATCTACTATCTAAGTCTATAATAGCCAAACGATTATGTCCAAAAGAGTAATTATCACATATAGAAACACCACTAAAATCAGGACCTCTAAAATCTGCTAGTTTTAAAATAATATCTAATTGTTCTTTTGTTTGTTTTTTATTTATTCCATATATGCCACACATTTTTTACTCTTTATTTTGTATTTTTTTTAAAATTTTACAATATAGTCCAGTATATATTTTTGTAGAGAATTTTTTTTCTATAGTTTGTCTTCCATTCTCACCAAATTTTTTTCTAAGATCTTCATTTTTATAAAGTTTAAGAAAAGCAGATATCCATTCATCTTCATAACCATGGATACAATATCCACAATTACTATTTTTTATAATTTTTTCATTCATGGGTAAACAACTACTTACAACAGGAATATTGCATGCCATATATTGTAACATTTTAAAAGCACACTTCCCTTGACTATGTTTATTATTAATTAAAGGCATAATTCCTATATCAAAGCTTTGAATATCTTCTACATCTTCATATTCTGACCATTCTTTAAAAATATATCTATGCTTAGGAATAATCTGAAAATCTGGATCTTTATTTGAAACAATTTTTAGAATACTATTAGGATATAGTTCTAAAAACTTGTTAACTGCTTTTTCTATAAGTTTTAAAGATGAAAAATTTGAACTAGTTCCAATCCAACCTATAACAAAAATATTTTTTTGTTCTATACTTTTATGTTTAGATTTGTATTTATCAATATTTATGGGTGTAGGGATAACATATACATTTTTATTAAATTGATAATAATATTCAGCTAAGAAATCATTGCAAACTATAATTGCCACAGCTCTTCTTGCTAGCTTATCAATTGATTTGAACCTTTGATTTAAATGAATTGCATCATCTACATCAAGAATAAAAGGCTTGTTAAAAAATCTTTCAATTGTATATAAAGTAGAAATTATTTCTCTTTGAAGAATTATAACATCATAATCATTTTGTTTTATTATCAAAGGTATTCGACTAAAAAAAAGTTTAACTAACCATGGAATACGCTTTAATATACTTTCACTTGGGTAAGAACTGACTGTTGATTCAAACAAAGATAAATCAACATTAACTTTTTGAAATTCAATTAATACTTCTTTTAGCCTATATCGATAGGAAGGTACTAATTTACCCTGTCCTATACCTAAAACTTTTATATTATTCATTAACTTCCTATTTTCTAAATTTTTTAATTTCAGCATAACATCTTTTAATAATCAATTCTATACAAGCTATGATAATAATTATACTATTTTACTTTATAAGTTTATATAAATAGTAGATTATCAAAATTGATACAACAGGCAATAAAAACCACTTGCCATATAGAAAAAAATTAAAACCTTGACTCATTTGTAAATCTGAAAATATTACAAATGATGCTGGATAAAATATAAAATAATTTATCCTTATTAAATAGCGAAATAAAAGCATAAATGCCATTATCCAAAAAGAAACAATAAATGGTGAAATTAAAAAACCTGCTTCTCCCATAGAAGAGTATGCTTCTCCTAAATAATAAGTATTCATATTAACATTAGTTAAACTTTCACCAAAAATCTTAATCATAACAACTTCATCTGCTTTTTCACCAACTTCCATAAATCTATTTATTAATGGTAATCCATTTAATAAATAATCACTTGAAGGTTCTATTAGTTGATAAATATAATACATTCCTAAATTTTGACCAATAAATAATCTAGAGAGTATAGATTCTATAACAAAACTATTAAAATCCGCCTGCATATATAAAGTATAAAAGACAACAAATATAAAGGTTAAAATACCACCAAAAAAATAAACATTTTTATTTATTCCTTTATGACTTATATATAAAAAAATTAATGTTAAAGAAAATATAAACAAAGGTGATTTTTCAACTTTATATGTATAATACAATATATCAAATAAAAAACTCATAATTAATAAAATTATATACTTTTTATTTTTAGATTTTATAGTTAAAAATATATTAAATATATATAATGTAGAAAAAGGGAAAAGAAATTTAAAAAAATTTGTTACGTATGGAATATGACCAGGAATCACTTCATCCATGATTTGTTTTTTTAATATCCTAGCCATGGTTACATCACCATTAATCATATTTAAAATAGGTATATTGTTAAATCCAATGTACGAAAATAATATTATTATAAAAATGAATTTTAATATAATTAAAAGAAAAATAAATTTACTATTCTTATACTCATCAACCAAAGGAGTGGAAATTGAAAAATTTTTCATATAATTTACAAAAAACATCAAAGTAAAAAACAGAATAAAAACAGAATAAAAATACCAGAATGTAATTGTATTTATTGTTTTTTCAGTCAAAATAATATTTCCTAAATTTATAAAACTTTGAAATTCTCCTAAATATATAATTAAGACACCTGCTAGAGAAAATAAATAAATATTAAAAAATATCAAAATTCCAATGGGATGCATATTTTTACCAAATATAATCAAACCGAAATGTTTAAATAACTTTATTGTAATGAAAATAATTAGAAAATAAATTAATATATATAACATTTAATTACCATTATCTAGTTTTATTTTATTGAAGAAAGATTTAATACTTCCATATGTTTTATTCATAATAAAAGATGGGATAACCCTCAACACATCTTTCTTTTCTAAATATTCTAAAATACAATGTAATATCCGAGAATATTTAATTCTTAACAATAATTGTAAACTTTTTATGTTCATTAATTTTGTTAATATCGTTTTTATACACCTATTTTTAAATTTAATAGCTATTGTATTCATAATTATTTTAAAATAAATTTTAGTTCTTAAATACTTATTATGTTTCAATCGATCCCTTTAATGATTTTAGTATATGAAAGAGCAAAATGTTCTTTTAAAAAAGAAATAAAATGTTTTGTTAAAGATTTAAAAAACGATGGAAAGGTTAGCATGAGCAAAATTTTAATATATACAAACTTATTGTACTTATATAAAAAAGTTAGAAAACTAACTGATAAATTAATATTATTACTTAAATGAAATATCAATTCTTGGTTTTCAATATTACTTGTCATAGGGTTATTAAATAAACTACCTTTTTCTATAGTACTAATAAATCTATTTTTTACTTGACTAAATCCATGTATTTCAAAAATTTGATTCTGAATTTTTTCTATTTCATCCTTTTTAGGAGGATTCTTAATCATTTCTATTACTTCCAATACAGTATTCTTTTTAATTCTTTCTAAAGGTGTATATCCAAAAAAATTTGATTTTAAACCAATACAAGGAATACCATTTAAAAATTGCTCTACAAAAGCTGTTCCTCCAGGCATTGGATAGCTATCAATATAACATTCAGCCTTTTTTGTAATTTCCATATATTTTTCATAAGGTAAAGATTTATATAACTTTAATCTATTAAAAAATCTTAACTTTATAAACCACCACCAATAATTTTTAATAATATCTACACCTATAACACTGACAGAGAAATTTTTATTTGATTTTAATAGCTTATTTATTAGTGGAAAGATTGATTGATTATTTAAAGGTTTATACTTTATAGAAGAAGCCGCTGTCATAAAATTAATTGAATTAGATAGTAATTTATAATTTATATTATTTAAAAAATCAGAATCTGATTTATTGATTGGAATACCTAAAAATGTTCGATTTGCTTTCATATTTCTCAAATCGTCTATTTTATTACCTAATAAACTAATTTCAAACCAAAAATCAGCTACTGTTGCTCCATAAGTAAAAGCCTGATCAGCATGATTTACAAAATAAATTTTCAGACTTTTTTTAATTTTTTTCGAAATTCCACATGCTATAACTGAATATATATCTTCGGGATGAATATTTAAAATAATAGAATCATATTTAATAAAATTATTAATTAATTTATTTATATAACTTAAAGAATCCTCACTTATATCTCTATAACATTCTATAATTTTTGGAAAAAAATTATTAAGCCTATTTTTAACTTCTGCTTTCATATCCTTTGTTACAATAAGTTCTTTATTTTCATGAAGCATTAAAGCCAAATTTTCCATTAATCTAGTATGACCACCCGTAATATATGGTTCTGTAATTACAAATAAAAAGCCTTTATTTTCAAGATTAAAACTAGAAATATTATTAATTCTAGAATATGTTTTTTCTATTAATTTTTCTTCCAAATTCGATATATCAAATAGTGGTATTTGGTTATTAAAAATAGTTTCTCCAAAATAATAAGAAAAATCTATTGATTCATTTATTTCAGAATTTTGAATTTTATTTATCAATAAATTTATCAAATTTATACTTTTATGATTACAATACTTTAAGTTCACCCAAAACCCCCTTTCTAAAAACAAATTGATTTTTAAGCACAATGCTCTTCTTTTTGATGCACATATTTGTAAATTATATTTTCCATATACTCTTTAGTAAATATATCACTACTATTATTTTTTTAGCTTTTTTCTATCATATCTACTGATTTATCTATATAATTTCTCGTTTCTGCTAGAAATTTATACTCAAAATCTTTTAATTCTTTATTATTTTTTTTATTCAAAAAATTAAACAACTCTCACCTTTTTTTAAATTTAAAATTCGTAGATTTTATCGAAAAGTTTATAAATATATAGTTTTGGAAGTGGTTTTTCACACAAACCTCTTTCTAAAAATAAATATCATTGTAACTAAATATAAAAAATAATTTAAAGCATAAGCATAAGTAATACCTACCAATCCAAACTTATCTACAAAAAGTATACTTAAGCCTACAAACAAAGCACTAAATAAAACCTCAGTATAAATAAATACCTTTGTCATAGCTTTTGCTAACATAAGATAAGCCAAAAGCCAAGAAGCTATTTTGATGACATCTCCTATAAGCTGCCAAGCAAAAAGCTCTATCATCGGCATAAAATCTTTACTAAAAGCTATCAGTATCACATACTCTTTTAATAAAAAGATTATCAAAGAAGCCAATATTACAATCGGCATTATTATCTTATATCCGCTAAATATCTCTTTTCTTAACTCTTTGTTATCTTGAATTTCTGAAAGTCTTGGAAGATAATATACTCCTAGAGTTGTGGTTACAAGCATAAGATACATAGTAGATATATACCAAATACCTTGCCAGTATCCTGCACTATCCCAACCAAGATTTTCTCCAATATACTCTCTTATTATCAAATGGCTTACAGGAACTGTAAGAGCCGATACTATAGCCATAAGAGAATATTTACTTAGCTTTGATAAACTCTCTTTATCTAAGCCTTGTTTGAAATATTCTAGTTTAAACCAGCTACTTTTAATCACAAAAGCCAATGTTACAAAAAATATCACTGATTGATTTAAAACCATAGCATACAATGCACCCATAAGATTTAATTGCATTATCAAAATTGATGTAAAAACCAAAGAAAATATACTACCAGCAATATTTACTAATACATATTTCTTTATCTCTTTTTGTCCATTTAAAATTGATATCAAAACCATATTTAAAGCAAATAAAAATATAGTTGCTCCAAATATTATAAATACACTGCTATATTGAATATCTTTTAAAATAAGCTCTGATAGATAACCACTAAAAGTAAAAAGAAAAATAGAAATTATCAAACTACAAATTAAACTTATGACAATACTACTACTAAATATTTTTTTCTTTTCTTCTATATCTTGATATTCAGCTGTATATTTTACAATTCCACTAGATATTGCTCCATTTGAGAAAGTTGTAATTATACTAGTGAAACTTTGTAATTGACCTACTATGGCAAGTCCAGCTGGACCTACATATAGAGCTATTACTTTATTTATTACAAATCCAGATATAACTTTTATGATAGTAGATATTCCAGTTAAAACTGAAGTTTTAATTAAAGTCATTCAAAATCTTAACAATCTTTTTCGTATCTTCCAAACTCTGCACCCCACTAATAGGCAAACTTAAAATTTCTTCATGTATTTGTTCACTTATAGGATAACTTTCATTATTCCACTCTTTATAAGCATTTTGTTTATGTGGTGGGATTGGATAGTGAATTAGTGTTTGAATACCATTATCAAGTAGATATTTTTGTAATTCATCTCTTTTGTTTGTTCTTATTACAAACAGATGCCATACATGATTATCTTCTGCTCTTAGTGTTGGTAAAATAATGTTTTCATTTTTAATATTTTGTAGATAATAGTTTGCTATCTCTCTTCGTTTATTTGATTCTTCATCTAAATATTTTAGTTTTACTCTAAGCATAGCAGCTTGCATCTCATCAAGGCGGCTATTTATACCTTTATAAAGGTTTTCATACTTTTTATGGCTTCCATAGTTTCCTAGTGCTTTTATAGCAAGTGCAAGTTCTTCATCATTTGTAGTAACTGCTCCACCATCACCTAAAGCTCCTAGATTTTTCCCAGGATAAAAGCTAAATCCACTAGCATCTCCTAAGTTTCCACTTCTTTTATCTTGAAAATACGCTCCATGCGATTGAGCTGAATCTTCTATCGCTTTTAGATTATGTTTTTTTGCTATCTCATTTATGGCATCCATTTCACAAGTTTGTCCATAAAGATGCACTGGTAAAATAGCTTTTGTTTTTGAAGTGATTTTTTCTTCTATTTTATTTGGGTCAATCAAATATGTATTTATATCTGGTTCTACTAAAACAGGCACTAGATTGTTTTGAGAAATTGCCAAAATAGAAGCTATATAAGTGTTTGATGGAACTATTACTTCATCGCCATCTTTCATAAAACCTAACTCTTTATAAGCTCTTAGTATCAAGATAAGGGCATCAAGACCATTAGCCACACCAATAGCGTATTTAGTTCCACAATAAGATGCAAACTCTTTTTCAAACTCTTTGCATTCACTTCCTTGAATATACCAACCACTATCTATTACTCTAGTACAAGCTTCTATTAAATCTGTTCTATATTGAGCATTTAAACCTTTTAAATCTAAAAATGGAATCATTATTTGTTTTTCTCTCTTTTATGGAATAAATATTTCAGCTGTACCATCAATAACTACTTTATTTTTTACAGTACATTTTGTGTCAAAAAAAACTCTTTTTTTTGACACATCTACACTTGATACAACAACTGTCGCTGTTACAGTATCACCTAAATACACAGGTCTTTTAAAATTCAAATTTTGTCCTACATAAACACAACCTTTACCTGGCAATTTTGTACCAAATAAGGCTGAAAAAAAACTAGCACTCATCAAACCATGAGCTATTCTTTTTTTATATCTTGAATTTTCTGCATATACTTCATCTAAATGAACAGGATTGTGATCCCCAGATAATCCTGCAAAAGCTTTTACATCATAATCAGTTATGGTCTGAGAATAAGAAGCACTCATTCCAACAACAATTTCATCAATGCTATATGATTCCTTCATTATTCATGTCCTCCCATTCTTTTATAACTTCTATAGGATAACCCCTATGAAAATGCTTATTCCATGGGTATGCTGGTCTTCTTGTGCCATCCTTAAGTCGTATTTTAGAAGCTAAACAAACCTTCTTTGCAGGATTTCCACTATAAAGCATATTAGGCTCTGTTTTAATACTTAACATAGAATTTGCACCAATAAGACATCCAGATGAAATTTTAATCCCTGGTAAAATAACACTCATAGTAGAAATTACTGCAAAATCTTCTACTTCTACACCTTGCATAACTTCACTAGGAGGATGAGGATCATTAGTCAAAACAACATATGGGAAAATCCAAATATAGTTCCCAATTTTTGAGTGTTGTCCAATATGCACATTACTGTGCATTCTTACATAATTACCAATCGCACAATGTCCTTGAATATCTGACAAGGTACCTATTTGTAAATTTTTTCCAGCAATTGTTTTTTCTCTTACTGTTACACGATGTCCTGTAGTTAATTTTTCTCCAAATGTTGAACCTTCGTAAAAAATACTATGTGACCTTATATATGAATTTTCACCAATAAAAAGTTTATTTCCTTCAGATAAATTATTTTGTACACCTATTTCACAATAGCCCTCTATAGTTGTATTATCTGCAATTTCTACATTATCATATATAGTAGTAAATTGACCTATTTTTACATTTTTACCTATTACTGCTTTATCAGATATAATTGCTGTTGGATGAATTAAAGATTTATTTAACATTTTTCACTTCCTCTAAAAACTTATCATAATCTCTTATATAATCACTCTCATCATAATGTTCACTTGCTAACACTACCAAAACACAATCAGAACTAAAATCTTTCATCTCTCGCCAAATAAGTCCTTCTATAAAAAGTCCTTTATTTGGATTATCAAGTTTTATCTCTTCTCTTTTTTTTCCATCATCCAGTACAAAAGTACAGCTACCTTTTACAACTATACATATTTGCTTAAGATTTATATGAGCATGAAAACCTCTTTCAACTCCCTCTTTCGTATCAAAGATATAATAAACTCTTTTTATATCAAATGGAGCATTATATCCCTCTTCTATAGCTATAAGAGAACCTCTTTCATCACCTAAAGTTTTAAAATCTACCAGTTTATAACTTGTCATTTACTAATCCCATATTTATTTAAATACCACTCAATAGTTTTCACAATACCACTATCAAAGTTCTCATCCGCTTTCCATCCAAGTTCATTTTCAAGCTTTGTTGCATCTATCGCATATCTTCTATCATGACCAGCACGATCCTCAACAAAAGTTATTAAACTTTTGTATGAGGATAATGTTGAATTTTTAATTTTGAATGTTGAATTATTTTTGATTGGATGAACTTCGTCTAAGATACTACAAATTCTATCTACTATTTGAAGATTTGTTCTTTCATTTCTTCCACCAATATTATATGTTTCTCCATTTTTTCCAGTATGATAAACAAGGTCTATTCCTTTACAGTGGTCAAGTACATAGAGCCAATCTCTGATATTTTTACCATCACCATAGATTGGGATTGGGTTTCCTTTGAGGGCATTTCGTATGATAGTTGGTATTAGTTTTTCATCATGTTGTTTTGGACCATAATTATTTGAACAGTTTGTAATAACTGTATTTAATCCATATGTTTCATTATATGCTCTTATTATCATATCACTTGAAGCTTTACTTGCAGAGTATGGAGAGTTTGGAGCGTATGGAGTTTTTTCAGTGAACAGATCATTTGGATCAAGACTAAGTGTTCCATATACTTCATCTGTACTTATATGATGAAATCTTGCATTATTGTATTTTTCTTTATAAGTAAATGGTTTAGTCATCCAATATTTATAAGCAACATCAATCAAAGTAAATGTTCCATTTACATTTGTTTGCACAAACACACCTGGATTTTTAATAGAGTTATCTACATGAGACTCAGCTGCAAAGTGAATAACACCTTTTATATCATATTCACTAAATATAAACTCTACTAATTCTCTATTACAGATATCACCTTTTATAAATTTATATCTAGGATTTGTTTCACACTCTTTTAGATTTTCCAAATCTCCTGCATATGTTAAAAGGTCTAAATTTACTAGGTTATAGTTTGGGTATTTTTCTAAAAAATATGGTACAAAGTTACTACCAATAAACCCTGCACATCCAGTTACTAGTATTGTCTTATTTTTGTTATTGAACATTTTATTTTCCTAATTTTTTTATAGTTGGATTATTT
>ERZ1673961.523-NODE-523-length-14819-cov-23.588729_pt1 | contig 14819 bp, 16 predicted proteins | sample MGYA00580189_ERZ1673961 | MGnify/ENA primary metagenome ERZ1673961 (study PRJEB41334, sample SAMN05608105) | rock metagenome | biome: terrestrial subsurface; feature: shale formation; material: shale | place: USA: Pennsylvania ... | reverse complement strand
CGGGCGTTGAACTGAAAGTTCTAATTGAACAGATGCGTGAGCAGATCCAAAATATAGAATAAATTCCCCTCTACTCCACACACTTCCACAAAGCCCTTATTAACAAGGGCTTTGTTGTTTTCATCATCCATACACATCCATTAAATTCATCAACAGCCACGAACAAACGGGGAGTATCGTGGGTAGCACTTTGCTATTTACTCCCCGCCGTAGTATAAATATCACAACATACTCCCCACTTCTGGAGGGTGATGTAATGATAACTTCGATTAGAGCTATAAATTCAAGGAGATAGAGATGGGGAATCTCACCGTCAACCAAGTTAAGGCGATAGTAAAAGATCAAAAAACGGGTCGTCATGCCGATGGTGATGGTTTCTATCTAATGATTCCTAGAATAGGTCGACCATACTGGATGCTAAGGTACACCCTTTTTAAGAAAAGAAAGGAGGTGACTATTGGCAAGGTCGATGAACTTTCTCTTGCAGATGCAAGGTTGAAAGCATCTGAGCTTCGAAAGCAAATAAGCGAAGGGATTAACCCAATTGCAGAAAGAAAACGGAGTAAGCAAGCCGATATACAAATAATCGATGACCTCTTCGAAGACTGGTACAAGGAGCTATCCAAAAGGCTCAAGCATCCCAATATACCTAAGCGTATCTATCAGAAAGAAATCTCTCCACAAATTGGTCAATACACGTTGAAACGTGTCACACCTTTAGATATCCGTAATATCATCCAAATAGTCGCGGACAGTGGCCGTCCCACCACAGCTAACGACACGCTAATGTATTGTAAGCAGCTTTTTAAACACGGTATGAAGATTGGTGTTATTGAGTCTAACCCTGCACTAGCATTTTCTAACTATGATGCTGGTGGCATTGAAGAAAGTCGAGATCGGGTCTTAGAGCTTGAAGAGATTAAACATGTTTTTTCCGTCATCAACCAAAACATTTATAGTTTCAATCGAGACAACTACCTAGCTTGTGCTCTGCTTCTTTGTCTTGGCGTTCGTAAATCAGAGCTAACAGAAGCAAAATGGGTAGAGTTCGATCTAGATAATGCTTTATGGCACCTACCAGCGGAGCGAAGCAAATCTGGGACAGGTTTCACTATTCCGCTTCCGGGACTGTGCGTAGAGTGGCTTAAAGAACTGCATATGCGAGCTTGTGGTTCGGAATACGTCTTCCCTAACAGAAGAGAAAGCAAAGTACCGCACATGGGCAAAGACACATTGAACAGAGCTATTTCAAAGCTATTTGGTCGAGAGCCCGGTCGTAAGGTACAACCACCAAATAAAATGGGCGATATCAAACACTTTGCGGTTCACGATCTACGCCGCACATGCCGTAGCCTACTCGCTTCGGTAAAAGTTCCTAGCCATATCGCAGAGCGCTGTTTAAATCACAAGCTGAAAGGAGTCGAGGGTATCTATGATCGGTATGACTACTTGGAAGAGCGCAAAGAAGCACTGGAAAAAGTCACCGATCTGGTTAAGAATCATATTGTCATTTAGACATAAGTTGTACTATTTACTTTACTCCACAGAACCAATATCTACTTAAAGTAATTCGTTTTGCTAATTCCCAGAACTTTCATCTTGGAGCGAAGAGTATTCGGATTAATTGCCAGCAGTTGTGCCGCTCCAAATGGTCCTTCAACTCGACCATGACAATGAACTAACGCTTTAGTAATGTGCAGCTTCAATACTTCATTTAAAGTCAGAAAAACTCCATTTGTTCGTATTGATTCTCTTACCTGATTAGCAACCTTACCATTATTGTCGGTAGATGCCAGGGGAAGAACGAGCGACTCTTCTATCGCCAAAAATGCACCTTGGCCCAGTATTGCCGCTCTTTCAATGATGACCTGAAGTTCACGCACGTTACCAGGCCACTCGTATTTTTTCAGATAACTAATTTGTGACTCTGTGGGTAAGGCCAACGGAAGGCCTAGTTTATTGGATGCTTTCTGAGCAAAGTACTCAGCTAAATCAGCAATGTCTTCTATTCTGTCTCGCAACGCTGGTAAACGAATGGGAAAAACATTAATTCGAAACCAAAGATCTTCGCGAAAGATACCTTCTTTAACAGATTCTTCTAGGTTTCGGTGCGTTGCTGCAACGATACGGACATTGACTTCGATTTCTTGCTCTCCGCCAACACGTGTCAATGTCCCTTCTTGAAGCACTCTAAGTAAACGAACCTGTGCCGCTAGGCTCAATTCTCCAATTTCGTCTAAAAAAAGGGTTCCACCGTTCGCTCTTTCAAACCAACCTTTTTTTTGCGATGAGGCCCCAGTAAAGCTCCCTTTTTCATGACCAAAAAGCTCTGAATCAATCAGCTCCGACGGAATAGCACCACAGTTTACACGAATGAAACTATTGTTAGATCTTGAGGAGTGTTGATGAATATAACGCGCTATAAGTTCCTTTCCCGAGCCTGTTTCGCCAAGAATTAATGCGGTTGAGTCCGTTTGTGCGACCAATTCAACTTCACGTATCGCACGTTTTAAGCCTTTGTTGTGTCCAATAATCATGGTAACCATTCCATCGATTTCAGAGATTACCAGCGAGATTAAATGGAATAAATGTTATTTATAAATGATTTTTAATTACTAAATCGAATAAAAAGTTATATTAAAGATTGAACACAATATTAATAGTTGTTATTTATCAGTTAGTTATTGATTGGTAATTATCTGACAGGAGAAAATGGCACAAGATCTGATTGGGGACAGCGACATCTCAAAGACAATATGGAAATGAACTATGAAAGGTAACATTCTCATCGTCCCTGGTTACAAAGGCAGCCCGAGAGGCCACTGGCAAACTTGGATTGAAAAGCAATATCCTAATGCGCAGCGTCTCCAAGCAATTGATTATCACCAACCAGCGCTTTTCAATTGGTCCACACACATCAGCGAGTATCTTGCCCAGCAAAAATACCCTGTGACCATTGTTGCTCACAGTTTTGGTTGCCTTGCTGCTGTACTGGCAATAAAACAGCACAGAAACATGGTGAATGCGGCTTTACTTGTTGCGCCAGCCTCTCCCTTTCGCTTCACGGAAGATGGACATATCAATGATTTTCCAACTTCTCCAACCATTTCAACCGCTCTACCAGATAAGCCGTTAGGAATTACTGGACTCATCGTTGCTTCCCAGAATGATCCGTGGATGGATTATAAGGACGCGCACGAATTGTCATTAAAGTGGGGAATGTTGTTTCACAACGCTGGATATGCCGGGCATATTAATATTGAATCTGGACATGGCCCCTATCCCAAAGTAAAGATGCTCCTTGATAGCCTCATTGACATCACACAAACATAAAGATGAATATCGTCTATTTATTCAATGAAAAACCACTATATTTAGTGGTTTTTTTGTTATAAAAATAGAATTTAATATAACAAAATAAAAATTAACTATTTAAATCAACAATTTAAGAACTGGCATTCTTTTTGTAATTGAGATAAGGAATCAATCCTCAATCCAAAAGGAATCGTTATGAAAAAAGTAGTGGGAATCACTTTAATCGCCGCATTGGCAGGCTTTAGCGGGCAATTGTGGGCAGAGACCAAGACCTTACTCAATGTCTCCTATGATCCAACGCGAGAGTTTTACCGTGAGTTTAATGAAAGTTTCAGCCAAGACTACAAAGAAAAAACGGGAATTGATGTTCAGATCCGCCAATCACATGGCGGATCAGGTAAACAAGCTCGAGCAGTGATTGATGGCCTAAAAGCAGATGTTCTAACTCTGGCTCTAGCCTACGATATTGATGCAGTACAAGCTCGTACCCAACTGTTCAATACCGATTGGCAAAACCAGCTCCCTCATGCCAGCGCACCTTATACTTCGACTATCGTCTTCCTGGTACGCAAAGGCAACCCCAAAAATATTCAAGACTGGGGAGACTTGATCAAGCCCGGCGTTGAAGTCATTACTCCTAACCCTAAGACCTCCGGTGGTGCACGTTGGAACTACTTGGCCGCATGGGCTTATGCAGCTAAACAGTATCATGGAGATGAAACAAAAATCCGCCAATTTGTCGGAGACTTGTACAAGCATGTTCCGGTTCTTGACTCAGGCGCGCGAGGCTCAACAAACACCTTTGTTCGTAATGGTATTGGTGATGTTCTGCTCGCATGGGAAAACGAAGCTTTACTGACCACAGAGAAGCTGCAAGGTGCCAGTGAATTTGAAATCGTCGTACCGTCTATCAGTATCCTAGCCCAACCCCCTGTTACGGTTGTTAACAAAAATGCACAGCAACATGGAGTAGCCAAAGAAGCTCAAGCTTATCTTGAATACCTTTACAGCTCTGAAGCACAAAGATTAGCAGCGAAACATTTCTACCGTCCAGTAAGCCCTCAATATGCTGAGAAAAGTGACCTGGCTCGCTTTCCCGATGTCCATCTGATCACGGTTGACGACGAGTTTGGTGGTTGGCAACAAGCACAACAAACGCATTTCAATGACGGTGGTGTGTTTGATGAAATTTACCAGCCGGGTCAAAAATAAATGAAAGGATTCAAACAATACTCAGTAATCCCCGGACTCTCATTGAGTCTGGGTTACACCCTGTTTTATCTCGGGTTGATCGTTTTACTCCCAATGGCGGCACTCGTGGGTAAAACCATGACTCTCAGTTGGTCACAATTTTGGGCCGTCGTGACACATCCGCAAGTCGTTGCCTCTTATCAGCTCACCTTTGGTGCTGCTTTTGTGGCTGCATTGATCAATTTGATCTTTGGCTCTTTAGTCGCATGGGTGCTAGTACGTTACTCTTTTCGTGGCAAACGAATTGTTGACGCGTTGATTGATCTCCCATTTGCTTTACCGACAGCGGTAGCGGGCATTGCATTAGTCGCAATTTACGGCCCAAACGGCCCTATTGGCGGTCCTTTATTGCAAGCCGGAATCAAAGTGGCTTACACCCCGCTGGGCATCACACTAGCGCTGATATTTATCGGTTTTCCGTTTGTCGTCAGAACGGTGCAGCCGATTTTGGAAGATTTTGAGCAAGAGTTGGAGGAAGCCGCTGCTGCTTTGGGAGCGAGCCGTTGGTATACGATCCGCCGTGTGATTATTCCGCATCTCCTGCCGTCACTTCTGACAGGTTTTGCCTTAGCATTTGCTCGCGGTGTGGGTGAGTACGGTTCAGTGATTTTTATCGCGGGTAACTTACCGTTTGTTTCGGAAATTACCCCGCTACTGATTGTCACCAAACTAGAGCAGTTCGACTATCCTGGCGCGACAGCCATCGCTTGTGCCATGTTGGCTTTTTCTCTGATCATGCTTTTTGTGATTAACACTTTACAAGGCTGGCTGGAGCTGCGTGAGAAAAAACATCAAGGAGTAATGGCATGATCCAAAGCACGACTCAAAGTCTGATCTCACCTCGGCCAACTATGACAGTACATCCGTCTGCAACGACTGAACGTGCTTGGGTGAGAAAAACCTTAACCGCGATTGCATTAGTTTTTGTAGTTTTTACTCTCATCCTTCCTCTTTTGATGGTGCTCTATGAAGCATTTCGCTCTGGATGGCATGTGTATCTGGCCTCGATTACTGAACCCGATGCCCTAAGCGCGATCAAACTGACCCTACTCGTTGCCGCTATAGCCGTGCCTTTAAACCTGATTTTCGGTCTGGCAGCCGCTTGGTCGGTAACAAAGTTTGAGTTCATCGGTAAACGCTTATTGATGACGTTAATTGATCTTCCGTTTTCCGTCAGCCCCGTCATTGCAGGCCTTATTTTCATTCTGCTGTTTGGCAGTGAAGGCTGGTTTGGTGAAACACTGGCGCAGTATGGTATTCAGATTGCGTTCTCAGTTCCTGGTATCGTGTTGGCAACGGTTTTTGTCACTTTTCCATTTATTGCCCGCGAACTGATCCCGCTAATGCAATCACAAGGTACAGATGAAGAGGAAGCCGCCAGAGTATTAGGTGCGTCCGGCTGGATGATTTTCTATCGCATCACTCTACCCAACATTAAGTGGGCATTGCTCTATGGCGTCATTCTGTGTAACGCCCGAGCAATGGGCGACTTTGGCGCGGTTTCCGTCATATCTGGGCATATCCGCGGGCTCACCAACACACTGCCGCTCCATGTTGAAGTGGTCTACAACGAATATCAGTTTACGGCGGCATTTGCCTGCGCCTCTTTGTTGGCGTTATTGGCAATCGTCACGCTGATCATCAAAGAAATTTTGCAGCGCAATTTGCACCCAGAAAAATAATCGAATTCAATAGGTATCATTATGAGCATTCAAGTTTCAGGACTGTACAAACATTTTGGACAATTCACCGCATTAAACAACGTCAGTATTGAGTTTCCCAGTGGGGGACTCGTGGCACTGCTTGGTCCTTCCGGTTGTGGTAAAACCAGCCTTTTGCGGGTGATCGCGGGTTTAGAACGCCCTGATTCCGGCACAGTTGCGATCCAAAATCGGGATGTGTCTGGGTTAGACATCCGTGAACGTCAAGTCGGGTTTGTTTTTCAGCATTACGCGTTGTTCCGCCACATGACTATTTTTGAAAATGTGGCCTTTGGCCTACGCGCTAAACCTAAAGCCAGTCGTCCTGATGAAGCCACCATTAAACAGAAAGTAAACCGACTGCTGGAACTGGTGCAGTTGGAATGGTTGGCTGATCGTTATCCAGCGCAACTGTCTGGAGGTCAACGTCAACGGGTAGCCTTAGCAAGAGCGTTAGCCATTGAGCCACAAGTGTTACTACTGGATGAACCCTTTGGGGCGCTGGATGCAAAAGTGCGTAAAGAACTGCGCCGCTGGCTACGAAAACTGCACGATGAACTGCACATCACAAGCTTATTTGTGACTCACGATCAAGAGGAAGCGTTGGAAGTTGCTGATCACATTGTCGTGATGAACAAGGGGCAAATCGAGCAAATTGGCACGCCTGAAGAAATCTACCGAACACCACGCACCGAATTTGTTTACCAATTTGTCGGTTCATCCAACCGCTTGTATCTCGAAGGCTCCAACGGTCTTTCTTTTACTCCGAGCGACGTTGTTTCAACTCATGGAGAGCAAACCGAGAGAGTCTACTGTCGGCCTCATGATTTTGCTGTAAATACGGAGCATCGGCCAGATGCCATCCCCGTGACAGTCGCGCGCAAATTGGCGCTAGGGAACATGGTTCGATTGGAAGCTTACAGCTTAGATAACCAGCAATTGGTGGAAGTGGAGTTATCCAGTCATGATCCTGTTCTAGACGAAATCCAAGCTAAGACACATCTGTGGCTGACGCCAAAAACTGTGTCCCAATTTGCCTAGTGAGTCGCCCACAACAAAGGAATACCATATTGAATTTTCAACAACTTAGAATTGTACGAGAAACCGTTAAACAGAACTTTAACCTGACTGAAGTTGCGAATGCACTTTATACTTCTCAATCTGGTGTTAGCCGTAACATCAAAGAATTAGAAGAAGAATTAGGACTGCTACTCTATGTACGTAAGGGGAAGCGTCTATTGGGCATGACAAAGCCTGGTGAGGACTTACTGGTGATGGCGGAAAAGATTCTAAATGAAGCAGCCAACATCAAACGGTTAGCGCAAAATTTTGCACAACCCAAAGTTGGGAAATTGGTGATCGCAACAACCCATACACAGGCTCGCTACGCGCTACCTGAAGTGATCAAAGAATTTCGAGTGCATTATCCACTAGTAAAATTGGTGATCTATCAGGGTAGCCCTAAAGACATCCTCACCATGGTACAAAATGGCGAAGCAGACATTGGGATTGCCAGTGAACTCTTGGCTGAAAATGGGGGAATCGCCACTTTTGAGTATTACCAGTGGCATCATCGAGTCATTGCACCGAGCAACCACCCTCTTGCGGATGAAAAAAGTCTGACGTTAGAGCAATTAGTGCAATGGCCGTTAATTACCTATCATCGAGGGTTAACCGGAAGAAGTAACATTGATCGTGCTTTTGCCACTCAAGAACAGCAGCCAGAAATCGTGCTGAGTGCTCAAGATTCTGATGTCATTAAAACCTATGTGTCCTTAGGAATGGGGGTGGGCATTATTGCTGAAAAAGCCATCCATTCTGACGAAGACAGCTCATTAGTTCGTATTGATGCATCTCACCTTTTCGCTACCAATACGGTCTGGTTGGGCGTCAAGAGTCATAAACTACAACCCGACTATACTCATTTTTTCCTCAACTTATGTAACCCCTCATTGTCACTAGATGATATCCACGCTGAAATCTACCGAGATAAATCAGCATTAAATTATGCCGGTTTCAACTACCAGATATAAGACTTCAATGACTCACTGTATTGTAAAAGGGAGTGCTGTGTGGCACTCCCTTTTACAATCCTTGGGTTTGGCTGAATATTACACGGGTCGAGAGCCAGCCAAGCTGACGCGGCGTAAATCTCGGATTTGCTCTGATGGAAACGGAGATCTAGCGTGAGCAGTAGAACGATTGTCCCACCAAACAACGTCTCCGACTTGCCACTGATGCTGATAGGCAAACTCGGAGCTGAATGTATGTACGCGTAACCTTTCAATTAACGCTTTTCCAGCCTCATTATCAAGCTCGGGAATTTCCACTTCAGTATCGGCACTGAGATAGAGGGACGATCTCCCACTTTCAGGATGCGTCAGTACTAATGGGTGCTCGTACCCCTTCCCTTTGGTGGGGATGTTGTTGTCCCGATACAGCGGTCTTTGTTCACCTGGTTCGTTCAAAAAAGGGTTGTACGTGACGAGAGACAATGCCGCGATCTGCTTTTTCGTTTTCGTATCTAGTGCTTCCCATGCCTTTTGCAAGTTATACCATGTAGTCTGCCCTCCATCTTGAGTCACTTGTACGGCATAAAGAAACGACGCTTTCGATGGTCTCGGAGTCCAGAGATGGTCGATGTGAGGATGCAATTCCACATTCCCGGTATGACCACCCTGCTTATTCGAAACAGGCACGACGGAGGGCACGTTACCCTGTGCATCTGAAGCTAAGACTGGCACATCTGCTGGCGGGATAAATACATCACCAAAATAGGTCGCAAAATCAAACAGGCTTTGATCAGACAATGATTGGCCCTGAAAAATCAGAACATGGTATTGATTCGAGGCCGCCTGAAGTTGTTTCCACTGTGTGTGAGTCAGCGGTCGATTCATATCAATCCCGGATATTATCGCTCCTAACGCATAGCGCAGTGGTGTAATGGTAAAAGATTGGGTGGTTGTCGTTGACATCCTTTTTCTCCCTCATAGAAATTTGATGGTCATCCCCTTCTGTCCCATCTGTTCTGTATCGTCAGAATGTACAAATGAAGGGGATATTCAGAGTTAGTGCAAGCCAAATTCGGTCATCAGGCTTTGCCGCAAAAAGACAAAGTCTTGCTGCGAGCGTTCCCTAGGGCGAGGTAAATCAATATCCAGTTGTTTCGGCTTACCAGCCTGTTCTTTCGGCAGAATCAGCACTTGATCCGCAAGATAGATCGCTTCTTCCAGATCATGGGTCACCAGAATCATGGTGATATTTTCTTCCTGCCATATACGCACCAACTCTTCCTGCATCTTAATTTTCGTAATGGCATCCAGTGCCCCTAACGGCTCGTCCAGCAACAAAATTTCTGGCTGAACCGCCAGAGCTCGGGCGATCCCTACACGTTGAGCCATGCCGCCTGATAGTTGCCCTGGCCAAGCGTGCTCAAATTCTGCCAATTTCACTAATCGCAAGGTATCTCGTGCCACTTCTCTGGCTTTCTCTTTAGAGACCCCTTGAACTTCCAGACCAAAACTGACGTTATCGAGTACCGACAGCCAAGGTAACAACCTCGGTTCCTGAAAGATCACTGCCCTTTCACGTCCCAAACCATGTACAGGTTGAGCATCAATCGTCACCTCGCCTTTATCAGGCTCCTCAAGCCCGGCCAGTAGCCGCAGCAATGTCGTTTTTCCACACCCACTTGGTCCGACAATCGCTAACACTTTCCCTGCTTTAAGGTTAATATTTAGGTTGTTTAGTACGTTGAGCCGCTGCCCGTTGAGGACAAAAGATTTGCTGAGATTGCGCACCGAAATGGCCCCTCGTTCTTGCGGATGTAGATTTGCCATAGCTAACCTCTTAGTTCAGGCTTAGAATCAACGACTGAGCATCAATACTCTCGGGCTTAACTCGGCCTTCTCGTGCCAGCACATCGATCCAAAATTGCAGATCTTGTTTGTCAGGTAACCCTCCCGCACGTACTCCATAGCCGGCAAAGTATTGCGCGATGTCTGGGTTTTCCCCACGCTTTTTCAAAATGCGGGCAATGGCGGCTTTCGTTTCCTCAGGATTCTCTCTGGCAAAATCCAACGCTTTTGCTGATTGCAATGTGAACTGTTTTGCTGCCTGAGGATGTCGCTGAACAAAATCTTCTCGCAGTACGGTAAAACCGCCCGCAATATTCCTCAAGACATCCGTATCCCCAAACACACTTCTCAACCCACCATGTGATCGTGCGGCACCTTCAAACGTTGTCTGCCAATAGCCGAATGCGGCAATATCTACCTGCCCAGAACGCAGTACTTGTTCCAATTGAGGGCCGGGGACCACCACCAAATTTGCTGCATCTGGTGGCAACCCCACTGAGCGCAGCGCTTCTCTGACGGTATAATCAAGGTGTGCACCTAACGTATTCACTGCAATGGTTTTACCAGCAATGTCTTTGATAGATCGAATCGGGCTCCCCTCTAATACGGTAAAGAGCGATTGCGTTTGTTTGTTGATACCATTTTCTGGATAGGCGACCAAAAATGCATTGCCGCTCGCAACTGCATTAATGACGGCGGGGGTTGCTGCACCACCAATGTCCACACTGCCCGACGCCAAAGCAAACAGCGATTCTGGACCTCCACCTGCATACCCGACATTTTTTATTTCTACATTCGTCTTGTCGAAATACCCTAGCTCCTGTGCTAGTTCATGGGCCGATACACTACCATGGCTGGATAAACTCCGGAAAACCACTTTATCTTGTGCAACAACTGGTAGAGACAAACTGATCAATGCGGCGAACGCGGCTACAACTCTTGATATTTTCTTCATTTTAAATCCTTTTCAATCTGAGCACTTTACTGTGGCACGTTGTGCCTGGTTGTTTTTTTCTTTTTTATTTCACTGGGTTACATGGTGGACTTGAGCATTCAGTGTGCATATGCGCTGTGCCAACGACACAATCGACGTTGTAAACGCACCAATACAAAATTCACAGATATGCCTAAAAAGGCCAATAGAAAGATGGCCGCAAACATGGAGGGGATCTGAAAATTGTACTGAGCATTCATCACCTGAAATCCTATGCCCTTATTGGCACCAATCATTTCTGAGGCGATGAGCAATAACAACGCAGATGTCGCCGATAGTCTTAATCCGACGAATATTGAAGGGATGGAAGACGGCAGAATGATACGGGTAAAAAGAGTCAATGATGATGCACCGTATGTTCGCGCCATTTCCAGAAGTTTGCTATCCACACCTTTCACACCACTGATGGTTGCCAGCAGCAATGGGAACAGTGATGACCAGAAAATAACAAAAACTTTAGACGCCTCACCCAGCCCAAGAAGCAGAATAAATACAGGATAGAGTGCCAGTGCAGAAGTTTGGCGGAACAATTGCAGGATAGGATCCAACGCCCGTTCTACGATACGAATTTGTCCCATCACTAAGCCTAACGGGATGCCAACAAGAGCAGAGGCAAGAAATGCGACACCTGCCCGTTGCAGGCTGATTGCGATATCGTCTAATAGCGCACCGGATGAAATGCCCTGCCATAATGCGGCAAAAATACGATCTAAAGGTGGAATGACCGCAGCGTTTAGCCAGCCTTGTGTACTGGCTATCTGCCAACCAGCAAAAAAGAGCATCAACAACCCATATTCCGCAATGAATTTAAACAGTCGCTGATGCTCGAATTCTCTTGAGCCGGTATGAGAGTTATCCCGATACCAACGTCGCCATGATATATTTTTGATCAAAATTAACATACTGTGCTCCTCTCCCATTAAGCGGCTTGCTCTGTGTCTTTTTGTGTTTTCGCATGACAATTCACTGGCAGAGGTAGCCCCAGATTTCCTCTCAACGTTGTCGCTTCATATTCCGTACGGAACAGCCCACGTTTTTGTAACTCAGGGATCACTAACTCCACAAAATCATCTAGGCCAGTCGGTAAATAGGGAGGTAAAATATTGAACCCGTCCGCCGCTTCATTCTCGAACCACGTTTGTAGTTGATCCGCGACCTGCTCGGCAGTTCCGACCACGGTATAATGCCCACGCGCTGTAGCAACCCATTCATACAGTTGGCGAATCGTGAATTGATGCTCATCGGCGATTTCCCTTAGCAATGCCTGGCGTGATTTCATACCTTCGGTTAATGGAATGTTCGGTAGCGGGCCATCCAAATCATAATGCGACAGATCCAGCGTTCCACCTGTTAAACCGTTAAGCAGAGAAACGCCATCGGATTCGACAATTAATGATGTCAACTGATGATACTTCTCCCACGCTTCTGCTTCGGTACGTCCAACAAACGGGGCAACGCCAGGCATAACCAGAATGTGGTCTGGATTGCGTCCCTGTGCTTTCGCTCGTGATTTAATATCCCGGTAAAATTCCTGAGCGGTCGAAAGGTGCTGTTGAGCCGTGAAAATCACTTCTGCACTTTCAGCCGCTAACGCCCGGCCATCTTCCGATTGCCCGGCTTGAACGATGACCGAATGTCCCTGAGGAGAACGTGGGATATTCAAAGGCCCCTTCACCTTAAAATGCACACCGGCATGATCGGTTCGATGCACCTTTTGCGCGTCATAAAACACGCCTGACTTTTTATCTCGAATAAACGCATCATCCTCAAAGCTATCCCACAGTTTCTTTACGACATCGACATGTTCTCTGGCTCGAGCATAGCGGAATGCATGAGGGTGCTGAGTTTCTAAGTTGAAGTTATGCGCTGCCGCATCAGTAGCCGTCGTCACCACGTTCCACCCAGCTCGGCCTGATGAAATGAGATCCAGTGAAGCAAATTTTCGCGCCAGATTGTATGGCTCTTCATACGTCGTTGACGCTGTAGCGATAAAGCCCAGATTCTTAGTGATTGGCGCCAAAGCAGCGAACAGTGTGACGGGTTCAAAACCCGCTACGCGCGCAAAGCCGCCTTCCGTTACTCCACCCAGAGATACCGCTAATCCATCAGCCAAAAAGTACGCATCGAATAGCCCACGCTCAGCCGTCAGCGCTAACTGCTTATGAAACTCGAAATTGGTTGCGCCGTCAGCAGGTTGATCAGGATGTCTCCATGAAGCAATGTGCTGGCCTCCTCCTGGAAGAAATGCGCCTAATTTGATTTTTCTTGTCATGTGTATTTCCTTTTCCCTAAATAACCACAGCAAAAATAATTTATTTTAGTCAAGTTGATAAACAATCAATTCAGGTATGTATATTTGCCTAGCAATAATGGAGAACTGCAAATTGGAACGAGAGTTTCTATGCTAATTTCCTGACAATTTCATTAGGCTTAGCTCGAAATGTATTGAATATAATTGCCTCATTATTGAAATACTGAAATAGATGAGAGATTGATTCATCCAATCGCCGTTTAATTGATTCACTTAACACAATATTTTCATCACTTTGCTTAATAAAATCTTGTGGAGTAGCAAAAATGGATGGGAGTAAATGCGAAGCCCCTAGGTTGGATAGTACTGGTTTCAGTGCGTAATCTAACATCAGCAAATGGGCATTAGAGCCTCCAGATGCTAACGGGATAACCACCTTGTTAGACAAACCATTTTGTGGAATCAAGTCCAGTAAGAGCTTTAAGGCTCCGCTGTACGAAGCTTGATAAACGGGTGTGGATATAAAGATGATATCCGACTCCTTTACTGACAATTGAAAACTTATAATATCAGGGCTACTGAAATCGTAGCTAACCAGTTCACTGGCATTAAAACTTTGTGGACGATATCTTTTAATATCTCCGCCGTAGTTAATTAACTTTTTTTCCACATAATCAAGTAGGTTCTCTGATTTAGAACCTAAGGTAGTACTACCACCAATAAGAAGTATTTTCATATTGCTCTCCTATAAAAAACACAGGATAACGAACACTTATTTAAAAGATAAATATGAATTGCATCTAATGTTTTCTGAAAAGCTCATGTTTCAGGAAATAATGAACCTCTGAAAATTAGTTAGCAGCATCAATTCTTACCAATACCGCCCCTCCCTCAATCAAAAAATATTCAGGCATATGTCATCAATGTGAAACCCCATCATTGATTACGACAGGAGCCTGAAATGAATCCCAAAACTTCCGATTACCAAAAGCAGCAACGCTATCAGGAAAATGAAATCCTAGAGCATGCGGCTGAGATACTGGCTACGCGCTACGTGCGTGGAGATGCCCTCACCAATCCTGATGCCACCAAAGAATATGTGCGCTGTAAGCTAGGCAGCCATGAGCGTGAAGTGTTTGCCTTATTACTACTGGATAACCAAAACCGACTGATTGAATTTAAAGAGCTGTTTCATGGAACGGTGGATGCGGCCAGCGTCTACCCGCGAGAAGTGGTGAAAGCAGTGTTGGAAGTCAATGCCGCAGCGGTGATATTTGCCCATAACCATCCATCCGGTGACTCAACGCCGTCTCAAGCCGATAGACGCATAACCGAAAGACTTAAAGATGCGCTCGCGCTGGTAGATGTTCGCGTACTTGACCATATCGTGACAGGCGATACCTGCACCTCGTTTGCCGAAAGGGGGTGGTTATGATTGAACAACATTATGG